>Ga0213851_1786725_pt1 | contig 12747 bp, 10 predicted proteins | sample ABR_2014_MetaT_FD_164455 | JGI IMG/M metagenome (GOLD analysis project Ga0213851, IMG submission 164455) | Metatranscriptome of freshwater sediment microbial communities from post-fracked creek in Pennsylvania, United States - ABR_2014... | ecosystem: Environmental > Aquatic > Freshwater > Creek...
AGCCGCTCGCTCACTGCCGCCTCCGGCGTGCTGACTTCTATCGTCGACGGCCAGGGTTGCGACCAATAGCTTTCCTCAGGGCGCGACGCCGACGGTCTCGTACAGCTCCTTCGCCGGGTACATCACGCCCCCGCGGAAAGTCATCACCGTCTTGCGCACGTCGGAGATGGACGCCAGCGGATCGCCGTCCACCACCACCAGGTCGGCGATCTTGCCGCGGGCGATGGACCCGCTTCTCTCCGCCTTCATCACCCGCGCCGGCAGCGTGGTGGCCGCGCGCAAGGCCTCGATGGGAGTGAGCCCGCCGTGCACGAACAGCTCCAGCTCGCGGTGCAGCGACACGCCGGCGAGGTAGTCGGTCCCGGCCACCACCGTCACCTTCTCGTCGTGCAGCACCTTCGCCATGCGCAAGAGCGCCTCCCACGAGCGCACGTAGAGCTCCTTCTTTCCCTCGAGCGGGAGCCCGCCGGTGACGGCTTTGCGCTGGACCTGCACCGGCAGCCGCTTCACGGTCGCCACCCAGCCGGGCAGCACCTTGCCCTGCTCGGCCAGGTAGACCGACTCGAAGGTTGCGAAGGTCGGGTCGATCACCGTCTTGTGCTCGCGCAGGAGCGCGTAGAACTCCTCCGCCTGCTTGGAGTGCGGATCGAAGTCCGCCGCCTTGTCGCCCACCAGCGAGAAGCGCAGCGGCGTGCGCGTTTCCGTACCGTGGTCGGCGAAAAAGTTGAGCATGAGCTGGTTGATGTGCTCGACGCCGTCGTACCCGGCCCGCACCGCCTCGTTGGCCAGCATGTGCATGGGGATGTGGCCGGTGACTCCCATCCCGCGGGCGTGCGCTTCCCGGGCCAGCACGGGGACCAGGGCGGGGTCCATCGAGTTGTAGATCTTGATCATCTCGTAGCCGCGCTTGTGGAAGAACTCGACGGCGGCGCGCGCCTCCGCCTCGGTGACGGCGGTGATCTCCGCGTGCGCGGCGTCCTTCCCGCGGCCCTCGATGAAGCCGGCGCGGTAGACGTGGGGGCCTACGGCGGTGCCGTCGTCGTAGTGCTTCTTGAAGTCGTCGAGCTGATCGGACTGGTTGCCGACGTCGCGCACGGTGGTCACGCCGGAGGCGATGTTGAGCACGCCGTCGGCGGGACTCAGGTGCGCGTGCATGTCCCAGAGTCCCGGCAGGAGCGCCTTGCCGGCGAGATCGATCACCTCGGCCCCGGCCGGCGGCTGCAGGCTCTTCGAGGAACCTATCGCGACGATGGCGTCGCCCGCGATCAAGACCGATTGGTCGGCCTGCCACGCGCCCGTCTCGATGTCGAGGACGCGGGCGTGCGTGAGCGCGAAGCCGGCTGCGGGGGGCTTCTTGCCGAGGCGGTCGGCGACGCTCTTGTCGCGCGCCCTGCGCAGCTCTTCCTGGCGGTCGGTCAGCGGCTTCTCAGCGGCCTCGTTGCCCTCCTCGCCGAACCAGAAACCCGGCCCCACCTCGGCGAAGAAGCTGCCGTCGTCGCGCGCCCAGACGTAGCTGGGCAAGAACGAAACGCCGGTGATGGCGTACGCGACCAGATGCGTGTCGCGCCCGCCGATGGGCACGCTGAGATCGCCCGCCTTCTCGAGGCGCGCGACGCCGCCCGGCAAGAGCGGCAGCGTGCCGCCGTTCTTGAACAGCGCCGCGAGCAGGAACGCGTCGGCGTCGGTGCTGGAGTTGGGGATGAAGAAGGCGGCGGTCTTGAGATCCTGCTCCCCTTTCTCCTCGAGGCTAGACCAGGCGGCGTGGCCGTTGCGCTGCGTGAAGTGCTCGTCGACCGGCGCGTTCAGCTCGGTGTGGCCGCGCGCCGAAAGCTCGGCGATGGTGCCGTCGGGAGCGAGGCGCAGCGTGGCGTCGGCGTGCGGGCCGCGGCCGTTGTCATGGATGTCGACGACGTTGGTGATGGCGCCGTCCGCGGCGATGGTGACCACCGACCCGCCGACGCGCTGGCCCTGGAAGAGGATGCTGCGGCGGATGGTGACCGGCCCAGCCGCGGGTGCGGGCACGGGTTTCGAGGAGGCGCATGCGGCGAGGACGAAGCTGACGGCAATGGGGATTCGCATCATCCGAGCATACGCGACCTCTGCCACCGGCTTCACCAGGGATGAGCTTCGGTGTTGAACCCCGCGCCCCGCACCGGGCTTGAATCGACCTCCTTCCCCGAGAGGTGCTGGCGATGATCTTGCGCGCGCGATAGCGTCACCGAATGACCCTCACCATCCGGCGCGCCGCCGAGGCGGATCGATCCAACGCCGTCGAGCTCCTGGTCGCGCAGCTGGTGGAGCACCGGCTGGCCTCGGACCGCGAGGCGATCGCGCAAGCGGTCGGGCTGGCGATGGCGCCGCACTCGCCTGCATGGCTCATCCTGGCGCTGCGCTACGGCGCACCGGTGGGAATCCTGCTCGCCAATCAGGAGGTGAGCGTCGAATACCCGCCCTATACGCTTTGGATTGAAGAGCTCTATGTGATTCCGGCAGCGCGGCGCACGGGCGTGGCCAGCGCGCTGCTCGCCTTCGTTCGCAGCGAGGGACGCGGCCGCGGCCTGCGGGCATTGAATCTCGAAGTGGTTCCTACCCAGGAGGCGGCGTTTGCGCTCTATCGGCGGCTTGGCTTCACCGAGGTTCACCGCACCCGGCTGCACCTGCAGCTCTGACCGATCGGGCGCGACGCTCAGCCGAGCAGCGACAAGGTCGGCGTGGAGAAGTTGCGGAGGTTCGGGAAGATACCGGCGAGATCCGCGTCGGCGACGCCGAACCAGCGCGCGAAGGTGGCCCCGTATTGATCGAGCGCGGTGGTGGGGATGAAGCGGCCCTCGTCGCTGGCGTCGTCGGGGCCGTTCACCTCCAGCGCGGGGAAGACGCCGTAGAGATCGCCGCCGCGCACGGCTCCGCCCAGAACGAGGTGGTGGCTGCCCCAGGCGTGGTCGGTGCCGCCGCTCGAGTTCGACTGCAGCGTCCGGCCGAAGTCGGAGAGCGTGAAGCTGGTCACCTGGTTCGCGACCCCCAGTTCGGCGGTGGCGGCCACGAATGCGTCGAGCGCGTCGTCGAGCGCGGCGAACAGCGGGCCCTGGGTGGCGAGCTGATCGCCATGCGTGTCGAACCCGTCGAGCGAGGCGAAGAGCACCTGCCGGTTGAGCCCGAGCGCCTGCCGCGCCTGGATGACGCGCGCGATCTGCAGCAGTTGCTGCCCCAGATCGGTGACGGGAAACTGGGTGGTGAGCGGCGGCAGGGCGGCCAGCGCGCCGGCGAGGATCTTCGCGTCGCCGAAGGCCGTGGCCGTCCGATCGCTGGCGAGACGCACCAGATCCTGCCCGGTGTCGGCAGCGAGCAGGTCCTTCATGGCGGCGGCCAGCGGCGAGCCGTCGTTCGGGTCGATTCCCGCGATCGGCGTGCTGCCGTCGGTGGCGATGGCCGCCGAACGCGTCTCGGGCGCGTCGCAGAACGGGCTGGTGCCAGCGAGGGTCACCACCGGCGGGTACTTTGCCGCGGGCGAAAGACCCCGCAGGCGGCCGGCCACCATGCCGCCCCACCCCGAGTCCTGCACGGGGCCGAGTTGCGCGGTCTGCCACTGGATCTGCTGGTCCTCGTGCGACAAGAGGTTTGACGGCATCGGCGCCGAACCGTTCACCGCCTGATCGCGCGTCAGCGGCTGCACCAGCGTCCCGACGTTGGCGACCAGCGCGGCCCTCTGCGCGGCGAAGTGCGCGCGCAGCTTGGGCAGCGACGGATGCAGCCCGTACGCCCGCCCGCCGCTGCGGGGTTGAATGGGGAGCAATGAACCCCGCGGCAGCGCGAGGCCCGAGCGCGACCTCGCGTAGGAGGCGTAGCCGGCGTCGTCGTTGGGGACGATCAAGTTATTGCCGTCGTTTCCCCCGAAGAGGAAGATCGCCACCAGCGCCTTGTAATCGGGCGCGCTCTGGGCAAACGCCGGAAACCGGCCGAGCCCGGAGGCGAGCCCGAACGCGGCTCCGCCACAGCAGGCCTTGAGGAACTTTCTGCGGTTGATCATGGCTGCACCTCGAACTGCGAGGAGGTCGCGACCAGGAAGACCCCGGCGCGGGCGCGGGCCGCGAGATCGTCCGGCGGCAGCGAAGCGATGCCCGAGACGATCGCCTGCCGCGCCGCCGGGGAAACGCTGCTCCGGAGCAGCAGGGCGCCGAGCGCATCGGCCAGCTTGTTTGCGTCGCCCGCGACGGCGATGAGCGGCGCGAGATCCACCGTGGTGCCGGTGATGCCCGAGAGCAGGTCGTCGACGAAGGACGCCTGCGCCAGCACCGTCGGCGTCGTGCGCAGCTTGAACTCCGGCCCCAGCAGCGTCGAGCCGGAAACGCGGTAGGTGGGCGGATAGTCGTTGAAGACGGTAGGCGGATAGAAGAGCGTCTGCCGCATCGCAGCGCCATAGTCGGCGAGCGAGGTGCCGTCGGTGCGGGCGGAGAGGGCGCGCAGGAGCGCCGCGATGTAGAGCACCGGCTCGCGCAGCTTGCCGCCGCTCCGATCGTCCGAGCGCGCCTCGGGGTCGAGCAGCACGGCGCGGATCACCGCCTTCAACTCGCCGCGCCGGCCGCGGCCGTCGTCAGCGAAGGCAGTTGCCACCCGCCCGAGGTAGGCGGGGCTGGGGTTGCTCTTCACCAGGCGCTGGATGAGCCGCAGCGCGATGAACGGGCCGACGTTGGGATCCTGCACGATGTTGTCGAGCGCGTCGGCCAGATCTTTCGCGCCGCCCTGCCTCTGCGGCAGGCTCACGCCGCGCAGCAGCAGCTTGGGCCCGGGGTAGTGGTGCGCTTCGATCAGCTCCATCGGCGCCGCGTCGTTCTCCGGGTTGGGAAAGTCGGGCTGCGCGCCCGCCGCGGTGGCGAAGGTCCAGCCCGTGAAGACGTGCGAGAAGCCTTCGATGACCCTCTGATCGTAGGTGGGAATCGGCGCGCCGCGCCCGTCCAGCTTGACGGTGCCGTCGGGATTGAGCCGCACCAGGCCGATGGAGAAGAGCTGCAGGATCTCGCGAGCGTAGTTTTCGTTGGGACTGGTGCCGGCCACCGGATCGGGCCGGTCGTTGTTGACCATGTCGAGGTACACCCCCATCGCCGGGCTGAGCGTGACGTCCCGCAGGAGGTTCGGGTAGGAGCCGAAGGCGTCGGCGGAAAGCATCCGGAGCCAGGGCGCGAAGGCGCGCGGATCGCCGATCTTGTTCCCGGAGACCACGACGATCTGCGAGAGCGCGAAGGCGACGCGCTGGCGAAGCTGATCATCCCCTTGCACGGCGTTGACGAAGAAGCGCCGCTGCAGAGCTTTCAGATCGTCGTCGGCCGCGACGGGATCGGCGTAGCCGGAGGGGGACGCCTGAAACTGCTCGTCGAGCCAGGCGCCGAATCCGATCTGTCGCAGATGGGCGACCGACGCGGGAGTGGGGCCGAACGTCGCCTGCTCGAGAAAGCGCGCCGCCTCGGAGGCCGTGATCGGCGCGCGCTGCTTGCCGCACGCCGCGGCAGCCAGCACGACGAGCAGGAAGCGGCTGACGTTCTGCACGGATCCCTCCCCGCGGCGGCGCGCCGCAGCAAGGGACAGGCTGCAGGGTCGGTGCCAGCTGCAAGAGGGCGAATCGACTGCACCGGGGCGGCCGGCCCTGCTGTGCGCGCGCAGCACCTGAGGCGCGCGCACAGCACGCGAAAAGACGGTGAGGCGGATGGTCGCCGTCTCGTTGTCCGGCGTGAACGAGGCGGAGGTCCCCGGGTGCTGCCCGTCGAGAGTCGCTCACAGTCCGTGGTCAGTCGCTCCGGAGGGCGATCGGGAACCGCCTGTTTCTCTTCAGGCGCCGGGGGCTTCGGAGTCGTGGGCGTGCCCGATCGCCCGGCGCAAAGGGGCAGAGAGCTTGCCGCAAGCGAGCACGACCTTCTCCGAATGCACGGCCTCCACCGCATCGAGCGGCACGACAAAGTCGCCGGCATTCTCGACATAGATGGTGAGCTCGGGGCGGCCGCCCGTGCCCACTTCGCGGACGGCGCCCACTTCCTCGCCGCCGTCCGAAACGAAGACCTGGAACCCGACCTCGATCGGCGGCAGCTTCACTCGCGTCATCCTGGCTCCTTTCTAACCGGACATCCGGGTCTTGCTCATGCCGGATCCTCGGCGCAAACGTAACAGGCGGCGGCTCCGGGCGCCTGATCCTCGTGATAAATTCGGCGCGATGGAAATCAGCGCCTGCACGATCGTGCGCGACGAGGAGGTCTTGCTCGCGCGCTGCCTGAAGAGCACTGGCGCTAACCGCGGTGCGCCGCCAGGATTGCGTCCGCGCTGCGGCGGACGTCGTCTTCGGTAGTGCTCCAGTTGCAGACCGAAATCCGCATCAGCGCGCGGCCGCGCCAGACGGTTCCGGAGAGCCATAGGATTCCGTCGCGTTGCACTCGCGCGATCACCTCGCGCGTCCACTGATCGCCCTCTTCCGCCGACGCGCCGGCTTTTTCGAAGCCGACCAGCACTTGATTGAGCACTACTTCGTTGACCACCCGCACCCCCGGCGCGGCCGAGAGCAGCTCGGCGAAGAGGCGCGCGTGGGAGCAAGAGCGATCGATCATCGCCTCCACCCCCTTGCGCCCGAGCGATCGCAGCGCCGCATACGCGGTGAAGCCGCGGGCGCGGCGCGAGAACTCCGGCGTCCACTCGTAGTTGTCGCGTTCGGTGGTCGAGCGCTGGAGGTACGCCGCGCTGCGCGCCATGGCCGCGCGGTGCGCCTCGGCGTCGCGCACGAAAGCGAGGCCGCTGTCGTAGGGCACGTTCAGCCACTTGTGCGCGTCGGTGGCCCAGGAGTCGGCGCGCTCGACGCCCGCGACCAGGTGGCGATGCTTCGCGCTCGCCGCGGCCCAGAGGCCGAATGCGCCGTCGACGTGGACCCAGACGCCGGGGCGCAAGCGCGCGATCCCGACGATCTCGGGCAGCGGATCGAACGCGCCCGTGTTCACGTCGCCTGCCTGCGTGCAGACGATGGCCGGTCCCTGCACCTTGGTGAGCGCGTCGCGAAGCGCGTCGGGCCGCATGCGCCCCTGCCCGTCGGCGGCCACCTTGGTGATCGATGCGTCGCCGAGCCCCAGCAGACGAAGCGCGCCGTAGACGGTGATGTGCGCCTGTTCGCCGGCGAGCACCGTCACGCGCGGCGCTCCCTGCAGCCCCTGCGCCTCGACGTCCCAACCCGCGTGCGCGAGCACGGCGTGGCGCGCGGCTGCGAGGCAGGTGGTGTTCGCCATCTGCCCGCCGGTGACCGCGCCCATGCTGGTTCCTGGCGGCAGGCCGAAGAGCCCGGTGAGCCAGCGCGCGACGGTTTCTTCGGCGATGGCGGCGGCGGGCGAGAGCACGAAGAGGCCGGCGTTCTGATCCCACGTGCTGGCCAGCCAGTCGGCGCCCACCGCTGCCGGCACGCTGCCGCCGATGACGAATCCGAAGAAGCGAGGGCCGGCGGTGGCGACGAGGCCCGGGTCCGCCCTGCGCGCCAATTCCTCGACCACGCGCTCGGGCGGCTCGCCCTCTTCGGGCAAGGGTCCGCCGAGCGCATCGCGCATCGCCGCGGCGTCTGTGCGGGCGCCGACCGGGCGTGAATCGAGGCCCTGGAGAAATCGGACTGCGGCTGCGTGGGCTGCGTCAAGCGCGGATCGGTCCATGGCGCGAGAGCAGCGCACGAGGCACGGCAAGTCAAGCGCCGCCCGCCAGCTTTAAGACAACGCCAGCCCCGCTACGCTGAGAGCGGGCATGCTGCTCCTTTGCACGGGCCATTCTGCGCAAGAGCATCGCGCGGCGAAGCTCTGTCGGGCAGTGAAGGCGGCAGGCGCTCCCCGGTCCTTGCCTGCCCACATCGGACGTCCTTACAACTCTCGCGAACCTCAGGGAAGGAGCGCACCAATGCCCGCACAGGACACCGCGACGACCATCTCGATCGCCCCCAAGGACGCGATGCCGCTGGGGGTGCAGTGGGAGAAGCTGTCCTCGCAAGCGCTGCACCCGTGGATCGCCGCCTTCGTGGGGCTGCACGCCTTCGCCATCGTCGCCGGCGTCGCGGCGGCGTACTACGTGAAGGTCCGCCTCGACGTCCTCTCGGCGTCGTCGAGCGCGATCTCGCGGCAGGCCACCGAGCTGGGCTCGCGGGTCGGCGACCTGACGGAGCAGTCGATGTCGATCAAGGCCGACGGCACCGAGCTGCGCAACTACCTGGCCTCGAGCTCCGCCGAGCAGGTCATCTTCCTCAAGATCATGGTGCTGAAGCCGGACATCGATCTCACGCTGGCGCGCAACATCGCGCGGCACACGCACCGCTACGCCGCGCTCTACAAGCGCGACCCAGATCTGGTGCTGGCCATCATCGCCGAGGAGTCGCGCTTCAATCCCAACGCGGTCTCGCCGGTGGGCGCGCAGGGGCTGATGCAGGTGATGCCGCAGTGGGAGAAGGTGCTGGGCATCTCCGGCAGCCTCAAGGACCCCGAGGTGTCGATCAAGTACGGCCTCGAGGTGCTGGGCTTCTACCTGGAGATGTACAAGGACATCGAGATGGCCCTGACCGCGTACAACCGCGGGCCCGGCCCGGTCGACATGGCGCTGATGCATGGGAGGGATCCGAAGAATCGCTACGCGCCGGAGGTGCTGAAAGTCTACGAGCGCCTCAAGAAGCTCAGCATTCCTGCGACGGGGACGTGACATTTCGCCGCCGCGCCGGTTAGCGTGCGGCGGTGATCATCGCTCGGCGGTTTCGCGGTCCTCCCGAGTCCGGCAACGGCGGCTACGTCTGCGGCGCGCTGGGGGCGCTGCTGCCCGTTCCCGCCGAAGTGACGCTCAAGATCCCGCCGCCGCTCGAGCAGGAGCTCGCGGTGGACCGCCTTCCCGATGGGAGCGCCCGCCTGCGCGCCGGCGAGGCGATCGTGGCGGAGGCCGTGCCCGCGCGGGTCGATCTGCAACCGCCCGCCCCGGTCGGCTTCGACGAGGCGGTGAAAGCGTCTCGCGGCTTTCCCTGGGTCCACACCCACCCGTTTCCGTCGTGCTTCGTCTGCGGCACCGCGCGCAGCGAAGACGGCGGGCTGCAGATCTTCTGCGGCGCCGTCGAGGGGCGCTCGATCGCGGCGGGTCCGTGGATCCCCGACGCCTCGCTCGCCGACGAGAGCGGGCGCGTGCGCCCCGAGATCGTCTGGGCGTCGCTCGACTGCCCGTCGTGGTTCGGGATGGCCTGCTTCCAGAAGTGGGAGGGCCGCGCGCTCCTCGGCCGGCTGGCGGCGCGCGTGGACGGCCTGCCGCGCGCGGGCGAGCGCTGCGTCTGCACCGGCTGGTTCCTCGGGCGAGAGGGGCGCAAGCTCCGCACCGCGTCCGCTCTCTACGGGGAGGGCGGCGCGCTGCTCGCCGTCGGCAAATCCACCTGGGTCTTCCTGAAGTGAGGGCGGCGGGGGGACAGCGGCGCCGGATCGTCGCCCTGCTGGCCCTTCTGTCCGTCGCTCCGCCCACCGCTTTCGCGCAGGGAGCCGGTGGGCAGGGCGACCAGCCGATGCTGAGCGGCACCAACGCCACCGCCACCGAGCCGGAGCAGAATTCGCTCCTCGTCTTCCCCGGCTCGCAGCTCTTCAACGAGTTCGTCTACCGCGCGGTGATCCGGCTGCCCCCGAACGCGGGCCCGAATCAGGAGACGGCGCGCGATGTGGCCGGACAGGTCGCCGCCTTCCTGCGCGAAGCCGGCTACGAGCTAGCGACCGTGCGCGCGCAGGTGAAGGACCGACGCATCGAGCTGCAGATCGACGAGGGCGCGCTCGACAAGATCATCGTCGCCGGCGTGGGCTGGCTGGGCGCGTTGCGGTTCCGCGCCCAGCTCAACCTGCCGCTCGACGTCTTCAACCGCAGGCTCTTCGATAGCCAGATGCCGAAGCTCGCGCGCCAGTTCGGCATGATGGGCTACCGGTACGAGCTGTGGCCGGTGCACCTGCTCGGCGCGGACAACGCCTTGATGCTGGAGGGAATGGAGGAGCTGAGGGCCATGCCCGGCCTGCGTCCCGCACGCGGCTACGAGTTGCGCATCTTCGCGCAGACCGAGCCGTGGGGAACCGGCTTCTCACCCGAGATCGTCATCAACGGGCCCATCGGCCTCGGCATCGGCGGGCGCTACCGCTGGAAAGACATCATCCAGACCGGCGATCGCTGGCAGTGGCACTTCCGCCTCGGCGGCACCATTCGCGGTTATCTTCCAAACCTCGACCCGAACAGCCCCGCCTACCTGAAAGACGCGGGTTCGCGGCCGGTGAACACGCTCGATTACGTCTCGGTGCGCTGGCTCTCGCGCTCGTGGGACAGCTCGCCCAGCGGCCTGCGCATGACCGTCGTGCCGCGCGCGGAGCTGTGGACGCTGCAGCGGCGGGATCTGATGCTGGAGAGTTACCGGATCGGCCTGCTCGAGCTGCCGGTCGGCGCAGGCGCGCAGCTCACCAGGCAGTTCGCGCTCTTCTTCACGCTGGGTCCTCAGCGGCGTTTCATCACGCACAAGCAGCCGGCCCTCGGCTCGGCGCTCCTCCCGGAGGTCGCCCAGGTGCCGCGGGTCTCGACGCGGGCATTCTTGCGCCTCAACTCGCAGTACACGTTCAACCCGGCCGAGTTGCGGCAGGACCTGCGCGACACGCTGGCGCTGCAGCTCGACGCGTACCAGCCCACCTCCGAAGACCGGATGCTCTCCAGCGGCAGCAGTGGTTTCTTCCGCTTCGATCTGCAGGGCCGCTGGCTCTTTCCGCTCGGCTGGCACGAGCTGCGCAGCGGCGCCCACCTCACCGGCGAGGCGGGCAACATCTGGTTCACCGATGAGCTGCCGCTCTCCGATCACCTGCGGATCGGCTTCAGCCTCGAGAAGTACACGCACCGTGTGGCGAGCGGCAGCCTGGAATTCCGCTACTCGCTCTTGCGCGACAAGGTGAAGGTGGGCGTCTTCAACGACACCGGCGTCTGGCGCAAGCTGCCGCGCGACGACCCGGGGCAAAAGGCGGAGCTGGCCGGCTCGTTCGGCGCCAGCCTGGGGCTCTTCCTCTTCGACGAGCTCCAGTTGGACGCGTACTACGGGCTCGGTTGGTCGACGGATCACTACACGTCGACCGGCTTGGCGCTCGCGATCAAGGAGGCTTTCTAGGCCAGGCAGGGTTTCCGTTCCCTCCCCCTTCACCGATGGCTGAGAACGCAGCCGCCCGCCGCGTTCGACCACTCCTGCTGCACCAGGTAGCTCGCGCCGCCCGCGCGGATGCGGCCGGTCTTTCCCGCGCAGAGATCGCCGATCTCGCCGCCCGCTTGGTCGTACCAGGCGAGCGGCGCATCGAGGCCCTTGGCGAGGCCCACTTCGGGATCGGTCGTCGCCTCGGTCAGCTCGTGCGATGCGACCGAGGTGACACGATCGAACGCGCTGCCGCCGCCGCAGCCCGTGTCGCAACCGGAGCCGTCGCCCATGTCCGGAAGCACTGCGTAGGCGAGCCGCTTGCCGCGCAGCCTGAACGCGCTGTGGTAGCCGCAGAACCCGCCCGACTCGCACGAACGCGAGGTGCCGAGGCGGATGCGGATGCCCGGCGCGAAGTGGACCATCAAGACCATGTCCGCGTCGGGCGCGGGCAGGACGCGCTTCTTGATCTGCGCGGCCAGCTCTCTTTCGATCTGCGCGTCGGTGAGCGAGGTGCCGCGAGCCGCGGGCGAGATCCGCACGGTCTTGTCGAAGCTGCCGCGGCCGATGTGCTGGCCGGTGCCGGGATGGCCATTCACCGCATTGACGTTGGTGTCGTACTCGCTGAGCCAGGAGAAGGCCGGGCTTCCCAGGAGCGCCTGGTAGAACTTGCCCGCGCCGGAGGCGACCTGCGCGTCGACGGCTCCCCAGAGCACCGCCACCACCTTGGGGTGCTCGAGCACCGGCCCGCCATAGTAGCGCAGCTTGCCGGACGCTTTCGCCTGCGCGCCGAGCGGGAGCCGGTGGGCGCTGCCGCTCTCGATCGACTCATCCGCCTCGCCCGGCGCCAGCTCGTCCACTCCTCCGCACGCCGCGCACGTCACGATCGCCGCCGCCCCGCCCGCCATCCAGAAACGCATGGTTCCTCCCGCGCGCTCCGGCGGAGTGCCGGCGAAGGCGCGCGGGATGCGCCCAATGCACGAGCGCGGCCAACTTCTCCTCCTCTCAAGAGCGCGGCTGCGCGGTCCGAAAACGAGCCGGCGCAGTCCCGTTTCGCTACTGCGGCGTCACCGACCAGCTGTCCTGGGGATTGCCGGAGATGTCGTACTGCATGAAGCGCAGCTCGCCGGTCGCCAGCTGCTTGACGCGGCAGAAGCCGGTGGCGTTGCTGCTCGCGCCGCCCAGCCCGCAGACCACCGACCGCCCCGAGGCCTGCGTCGGGTGGATGTACGCGTGCGCGTGCGCGGTGAGGATCAGGCTGTACTTGTGGTTCTGGATGATCGGCCACGTCCAGAGCGGCCCCATCCGCGAGCCGTAGATCGGATGGTGCTTGGCGATGATGGTGTACTTCGCGATCCGGTCGGCTTCCGAAAGCGTGCTCTCCAGCCACGCCTTCTGCTCGGCGCTCTGGAGGTTGTCGGCCACGAAGACGATGCGGGCCATGCCGAGCCGGGTGGCGATGTCGAGCTTGTAGAAGGGCTGGTCGTGCCTGGAGACCTGCCGGAGCGCCGCCAGGTACGCGTGGTAGTTCGCGTCGAGCGCGCCGACGACTCCGCTGCAGTCGGCGAGCAGGCACTCGTGGTTGCCCA
>Ga0213851_1597912_pt1 | contig 12705 bp, 15 predicted proteins | sample ABR_2014_MetaT_FD_164455 | JGI IMG/M metagenome (GOLD analysis project Ga0213851, IMG submission 164455) | Metatranscriptome of freshwater sediment microbial communities from post-fracked creek in Pennsylvania, United States - ABR_2014... | ecosystem: Environmental > Aquatic > Freshwater > Creek...
GGCGCGTCAAAGAAGTCGCCCAGCTTTTCGCGCAGGGCGAGCCGCGCCCGGTGCAGGCGGGATTTCACTGCTGGGACGGTCAGATCGAGCGCCTGCGCGATATCCTCGTTGGAAAGGCCGTCGACGTCCTTGAGCAGGAAGACCGTCCGGTAGTCCTCGGGCAGCTCCTCCACCGCTTTGTTGATGGCCGCGCCGAGTTGGCTCGACATCATGCGCTCGTCGGCGCGCTGCGACCAGTCGCTGGAGGAGGCGGGCTCGAGGTAGCCCTCGGCGGAGAACCTGGGGCCCGCCAGCTCGAGAGGCTGGTCGCCCAGCGCGTCAGGGGCCCGGCGCTTGCGCCGCAGGCGCATCAGCGCGCTGTTGGCGGCGATGCGGTAGAGCCAGCTGGAAAACTGCGCCTCGCCGCGGAAGAGCGGGAGCTTCTGGTACGCGTTGAGGAAGGCCTCCTGCAGGATCTCCTGCGCGTCGGCCTCCGAGCCGGTCATGCGCAGCGCCAGGCGGTAGAGCTGCCGCTGGTGGCGTTCGACCAGCACGGCGAAGGCAGCGCCGTCGCCTTTTTGCGAGCGCTCGACCAGCTCGCGGTCGCCGGGTTGGCCATCTTCGCGCGGCTCTTCGGGGGCCGGCGTATGCGTGAGCTCTTCCAAAGGGCGGGCAAGGTAGAGCAGGGATAAAGCCGGGTCAAGCCGGACCCGGTGCGGGAAAGATCTTCCCGGGGTTGAGCAGGTCGTCCGGATCGAACGCCTTCTTGATCCGCCTCTGCAGCTCGATCACCTCCGGCTTCTGCTCCCGCGCCAGGAACGCTCGCTTGGCCAGCCCGACCCCGTGCTCACCGGTGATCGTGCCGCCCAGATCGATCGCCGCCTGCAGGACGTCCTCCACCGCGGCGCGGCTCTTCTCGCGCTCCTCCGCGGAGCCGAAGAGCAGGTTGACGTGGAGGTTGCCGTCGCCGGCGTGGCCGTAACACGCGGTGGGCAGGCCGTAGCGCGCTCCGATCTCGCGGACCCGGCGGATCAGCTCGACCAGCTTGCCGCGCGGCACCGCGACGTCCTCGCTGATCTTGAATGGGCGGACGTTCATCAGCGCCACCGACGTCATCCGGCGCGTCTCCCAGATCCGGCGGCGCTGCGCCTCGTCCTGCGCGGCGACGACTTCGATGGCGCCGGCCTCGGTGCACATCTCGCCGCTCTTCGCCAGCTCCTCCAGGACGGCGTCCTGGCTGTGGCCGTCATGCTCGACGATCAGCGCGCCGCCCACCTTCTCGGGAAACTTGAACGGCGCTTGCGGGCTCAGGTAGCGCATGGTGGGACCGTCGAGCAGCTCGCAGGCGCGCGGCAACAGCCCTGCCCCGAAGATCTTCTGAACGCCCAGCGCCGCCGCGTCCTCGTCCGGGAAGAACGCCAGCATGGTGGAAACCGCGCGCGGCAGCGGGATCAGCTTGAGGGTGGCCCTGACGATCACCGCCAGCGTCCCCTCGCTGCCGACCAGAAGCTGGGTCAGATCGTAGCCGGCGACGCCCTTCCAGCTCCGGTGGCCGGCCTTGATCAACTCGCCGGTCGGCAGCACCGCCTCCACGCCCAGCACGTAGTCGCGGGTGACCCCGTACTTGAGCGCGCGCGGCCCGCCCGCGTTGTGGGCGAGGTTGCCGCCGATCGAGCAGATGGCCTGGGAATTCGGATCGGGCGGGTAGAAAAGCCCCTGCTCCTCCACCGCCTTCTGGAGATGCTCGAGGATCACGCCCGGCTCGACGACGCAGACCATATCGTCGCGCGAGACTTCCAGGATGCGATCCATCTTCTCGAGCGAGAGCACGATGCCGCCGCGCTCGGCCAGCGCCGCGCCGCTCTTGCCCGAGCCGCGTCCCCACGGCACCACCGGCAGCCTGCGCTCGCGCGCGTAGCGGAGCACGGCCTGCACGTCCTCCGGCCTGCGCGCCTGCACCACCGCTTGGGGCGGGAAGACTCCGCACCCGCTCTCGTCCTTCTCGTACTGTTCGGGCGCTGCCAGAAGCAGCCCCAGCGCGGACAACTCCTCGCGCAGCTTCATCCGAAGACCTCCACCGCGCTGCCCGTCATCGCGAAGGGCGCCTCGGCGGCGAGGAAGCGGACCACCTTGGCGACGTCCTGCGGCTCGATCTGCGGCGGGAAGGGGGTCTGCTTCAACATGTCCGTGTCGGTCGAGCCCGGCAACACCAGCGCGCAAAAGATGCCGTGGTCGCGGCCCTCCTCGGCCAGCGACTTGATGAAGCCGGTGAGGCCCCACTTGCTCGCGTTGTACGCGGACGCGAGCGGGGTGCCGATGGTGCCGCTGACCGAGCCGAGCGCGAGGATGCGGCCCTTGCGCCGCGCTTTCATCGACGGCCAAGCGGCCCGCGCGCAGAGGAACGCGCCGCGCAGGTTGACGTCGATCACGCGGTCCCATTGGCTCGCGGACATCTCGTCGATGGCGGCGCGCTCGAGCACGCCGGCGTTGATCACCAGCACGTCGGGCGGGCCCAGCCGGGTTTCGGCCTCGGCGAGGAAGCGCGCCACCTGCTCTTCGTCGCTCACGTCGCAGCGCACGCGCCAGTCGCCGGCGAGCGGCGCGTCCTGCGCAGCGCAGGCGGCCACCTGCGCCCCGGCCGCCGCCAGATCCTCCGCGATGGCGCGGCCGATGCCGCGAGACGCTCCGGTGACGACGCAGACCTGCCGGTAGAGCGAGCTCAAGATTGCGCCCGCCGCGCCAGCGACGCCCGCAGGCCTGCGTCCCGCTCGAACGCGCCCGCCCAGGCCTCCACCGTGACCCGGCTCTGCCGGCGCATGGGACCGCGCACCTGCATGCAGCCGTGCTCGGCGGTGATCACCACGCCCGCGCCCAAAGGAGAGAGCGCGGACATCACGGCTTCGCAGAGCCGGTGCACCAGCGCTTCTTGAAGAATGAGCCGGTGCGCCAGCGAATCGGTCGCTTCTGCAATCTTTCCAAACCCGACCAGCCACTGATCCGCCAGGTACCCCACCGCGGCCATTCCCTTGTACGGCAGCAGGTGGTGCGGGCACATGGCGTGGAAGTCGATCTGCGAGGCGATCACCAGCTCGCCCTTGCGCGGGGCGGGCACCAGCGAGCTGCGCAGCGTCTCGACCGGATCGCGCTGGTATCCGTCGAGCAGATCCTCGGCAAACGCCTTGGCCACCCGCTCCGGAGTGGCGCGCGTCTCCGCGTCCAATTCGGCGCCCGAGGCGAGCAGGAGGTCCTCGACCGCCTTGGTGAACGCCGCGCGATCGGGCGCGCGCGAGGGCCGCTTCTCGGGCAGTGCCATCACCACTTCCCGCCGGGGCCGCGGTAGACCACGCAGCTGGTCGGAATTTCCCAGAGCCGCACCTCGGCCAGCCCGGGCAGCTTTCCTTCCAGGCGCTGCCAGATCCAGCTGGCGATGTTCTCGGCGGTGGGGTTCTCGATGAAGTCGTTCAGGTTCGTGTGATCGACCTTGTCGAGCACGTTCGCCTTGACGACTTTCTCGACGTCGCCGAAGTCCACCAAGATGCCCGAGTACGGATCCGGCTCGCCGCGCAGCACCACCTGCGTCCGGTAGTTGTGTCCGTGCAGGTTGAAGCACTTGCCCTGGTAGCGCGGCAGGCGGTGGGCCGCCGCGAAGGTGAACTCCGCTTCGATCTGGTGCATGCCCGGTTCTCCTCTCGGTTGGATACACGGCGGGCGCGGCCGCGGCAATGCTCAAGACGCGCGGCGATTTGAGCGAAGTATGAAACCTTTGCTCCTCAAAGTACATCCAATCGACGCCGTACCCAGAGGAGGCAAGAAACTTGGGAACCGCCCACCTGCACGCCGTCAGCACAGGCAACCAGCCGCTGGTGAAACTCTACGCGGAGGCGCCGCTGCCGACCCGGCACGGGCTCCTGCGCGCGATGATCTTCCGCGAGCTCGGCACCGACAAGGAGCACGTGGTGGCGGTCAAGGGCGACCTGCGCGGGCAGCAGGGCGTGCCGGTGCGCGTGCACTCCGAGTGCCTGACCAGCGAGATCCTGGGTTCGCTCAAGTGCGACTGCCGCGATCAGCTCGAGCACGCGCTCGATCTCATCGGCCACGCCGAGCGCGGTGCGGTGATCTACCTGCGCCAGGAAGGCCGCGGCATCGGGCTGGGCAACAAGATCCGCGCCTACGCGCTGCAGGCGCACGGCGCCGACACCTACCAGGCGAACCGCCAGCTCGGCTTCCAGGACGACCTGCGGCGCTACGACATCGCGGCCTGCATGCTGAAACAGTTGGAGGTCAAATCGATCGATCTGATCACCAACAATCCGCTCAAGATCGCGGGCCTGGAGAGCGAGGGCATCGCGGTGCGGCGGCGGATCCCGTCGGTGGCCTCGACCAACCCGCACAACATCGGCTACCTGCGCACCAAGCGCGAGCAGAGCGGGCACCTGATCGAGCTGGGCGGGCAAGTTGACCAGGTAGGGGCGTAGCCGCGCCAACATGCTTGTGTTGCGGAGATCTCTTCGGCACTGTTGCTGAGAAATGCCCGCAAAGAAGAAATCCGCTCAGCGTCGCGCCGGTCCCGCGATGGTGGTTCGCTTCTGGGGAGTGCGCGGAAGCCTGGCCTCGCCAGGCGCCGGCACCCTGAAGACGGGCGGCAACACCGCGTGCGTCGAGGTCCGCTGCGGCAAGGAGACGGTGATCTTCGACCTGGGCACCGGCCTGCGTCCGCTGGGCGCCGCCCTGATGCGCAACGGGCCGGTGCGCGCCAGCCTCTTCCTCAGCCACTACCACTGGGACCACATCGCGGGGCTGCCCTTCTTCGCTCCCGCGTACGATCCGCGCAGCGAGCTGACCATCCACGGAGCCACCCGGCGCGGGCGCGACGTGCGGCAGATCCTCTCGGGGCAGATGATCGACCCCTACTTCCCCGTCGACCTGGGCGCGCTCAACGCGCGCTTGCGCTTCGTCACGCTGCAGGACGGCGGGCTCGCGCGCCTCGGAAGCGCGGTGCTGAAAGCGGCGGAGCTGAATCACCCGGGCGGAGCGCTCGGGTTCCGGCTGGAGCACGAAGGCCGCGCGATGGTGTACGCCACCGACTTCGAGCACGGCACCTCCGCCGACGAGCGCCTGGTCGAGCTGGCGCGCGAGGCGGATCTGATGGTGTTCGACGCGCAGTTCACGCCTGCGGAGTACGACGGGAACGGCGTGCCGTCGAAGAAGGGCTGGGGCCACTCGACGTACGCGGTCGGTGCGCAGCTCGCCAAGCGGGCCGGGGTCAAGAGGCTGGCGCTCTACCACCACGCGCCGGAGCGCGACGACAAGGGCATCTCCAAGCTTGCGGCGCTGGCGAAGAAGCTTCACCCGGGCGCATTCGCGGCGTGCGAAGGGCAGGAGATAGAGCTCTGAAGACACCACGGGCCCGTCTAGGGGACACGATGGCGCGCCTGCGGCCCGGCCATCATGTCCCCGACTTGATCAAGCGCCTCGGTCGCGAGGCGCACGGCGCGGCGCAGGCCTGCGAACGGCAGCATGGGCAGCGCTTCATCGACCGTGCACCAGCGGTGCTCGACGTGCTCGTCGCTCAGCCGCGGCTCGGCGTCGCCGGATAGCTCGAGCACAAACGCCGTCTCGTGCGCGAAGGGCGGCGGCATGCAGTCGCCCATCGCGAACGAGTGCGCGTAGTGAAGCTCGCGCAGCTCGTCGAGGCGCGGCGCGAACCCGGTCTCCTCGTGGACCTCGCGGGCGGCGGCCGGAAGCGCGCTCTCGCCCGGCTCGATGCGGCCGGTGAGGATCTGCCAGAACCCGCCGCGCTCGGGCGCGCGCTTCATCAGCAATACCCGCCCGTCCTCCCGGAGCACCGTCACGCTCACCGTGCGCAGCTCGTGCGGGACCTCGAACGCGTCGCACTCCCACACCTGCGCCGCCGCGGCCGCCAAGCGCTGCTCGACTTCCTCCATCGAGCGCGCATCGCCCAGGAGGAGCTCCAGCGAGGTCACGCCTGCGTCGGCGATCCCGCAGGGCACGATGGCCGCGAAGTCGCTCAAATCGGGATGCACGTTGAAGGCAAATCCGTGCGAAGTGATCCAGCGCGAGATGTGCACGCCGATCGCGCCCAGCTTTCCGGCCGGCGTCCACACTCCGGTGCGGCCCGCCGCCCGCTCGCTCCGGATTCCGTAGCTGGCCGCGACCCGGATCATCAGCTCCTCCACCGACGCGACGTACTTGCGCACGTCCTTGCGGTCGGGCTTCAGGTCGAGAATGGGGTAGCCGACGAGCTGTCCTGGGCCGTGGTAGGTGACGTCGCCGCCGCGGTCGGTTTCGTATACTTCGTATCCTTTCGTTGCCAGCTGCTCCGGCGACCAGAGGATGTTCTGCGCCTTGGCTCCGCGCCCCAGCGTGATCACCCGCGGGTGCTCGAGCAAGAGCAGCGTGTCGGGCACCAGGCCCTTTCCCCGCGCCTCGACCAGCAGCTTCTGCATGGCGAGCCCGTCTTCGTACTCGACGCGGCCCAGCCTCCGGATGTGCAACGTCCGCGACATCAGCCCGCGATGTTCTTCGCGTCCGGCCGCGGAACCGCGGGCGCGGCCAGCATCTCTTCGCGCTGCTCGCGCAGGCTCCACGGCGGGTTGGCGTAGACGTCGTCGAAGAGCGACTCGCGCGGCGGGTCCGGCTTCTTCTCCGCCTCGGCGATGGCCGCGTTCACTTCCTCGAGGCACTTGCCGCGCAGCTCGTCCTCGTCGCGCGCCGTCCAGAGACCCCAGGCGTTGAGCCGCCCGCGCAAGAGGTCGAGCGGGTCGCGCTTCTTCCACTGCTCCACTTCGCGCTCGTCGCGGTAGCGGGTCGGATCGTCGGACGAGCTGTGCGCGCCGACGCGGTACGTCTCGCATTCGACCAGGGTCGGACCGCCGCCGGTGCGGGCGCGTTCGACCGCTTCCTTGACCGCGGCATACACCGCCACGGCGTCGTTGCCGTCCACCTTCACGCCCGGGAAACCGTATGCCGTAGCCTTGACCGCGATGCTCTCGCTCGCGGTCTGCCTGGCGGTAGGTACGCTGATCGCCCAATGGTTGTTCTGGCAGATGAAGACCACCGGCGCTTTGAAGACGCCGGCGAAGTTCATCGCCACGTGGAAGTCGCCCTCGGAGGTTGCGCCGTCGCCCAGGTACGCGGCGATCACCGTGCGGTCGCCCTTGATCCGCGCCGCCATGGCCGCGCCCACCGCCTGCGGAAGCTGGGTGGCGATGCAGGAGGACCAGCTCACCTGGTTCACCGATCGCGACGCCATGTGGCTGGGCATCTGCCGGCCCTTGGTCTCGTCGCCCGCGTTGCCGAAGATCTGGCAGAGGTAGGGCACCAGCGGAAACCCGCGCAAGAGCATCGCGCCGCCCTCTCGGAGCGCGGGGAAGATCCAGTCGCTCGCCTCCAGCGCGATGGCGGACGCGAGAGTGGCCGCTTCCTGGCCCGTGCACGCGCCGTAGAACCCGACCCGGCCCTGCCGCTGTAGCGTCATCATCCGCTCGTCCACCGTGCGCAGGCGCACCATCTCCCGGTAGAGTCGGAGCAACGTCTCGCGCGGCATGGGCGGCGTGTCGAATTTCTGGGCAGGCTGCATGGGCGGGGTTGTAGAGGAACACGGCCGCGCAGGCAACGTCGCTCGATGCTCATGTGAACTTCCTGCTCGCGCTCGTGGTCTGGAGAAGCCGCGACGCGCTCTTGCATTGGCCGGCGAGCCGCGCCATCTTCGGGTCCGCGGCGCACCCGCGCACAACCCTCTCCGGCCCGCCCATGCAGGGCCTCGTTCGAGGGCAAAGGGGAGCTTTCTCCTCGGGTGCAGCGACGCTTCCCTCCGCGGTGCGGAGGCGCATGGGGCCTTTCCGCATCGCCGCGAGGTCGAGGCGATGACGAAGAAAAAGGATCTCAAGAAGCGCGTCCGCGAGCGCAAGGCGAAGACGGGCGAGAGCTACACCGCGGCGCTGCTTCACGTCCGCGGCCCGCGCAAGGGCGGGCCGCTGATTCGGGAAGCGCCCGACGCGACCGCCGAAGCCGTCGCGGAGGGTCTGCGCTGCACCGCGATCGTCTCGGCGGCGCTGCGCGCGCTGCCGGATCTGCGGCCGCTGTTCGCGCGGCTGCGCGAGATGCTCGAGGCGCTCGATGCGGACGCCTGCGGCGCGCTTTTGCGCGGCGAGGCAGCGCCGCCGCGGATCCCCGTGATTGCCGACGTGCCCGAAGCGCGCCGCTTCCTCGCCTCCGTGAGAGCCGGATCGCGCGGGCTCAGCCGCGACGGGCGCCTCTTCGCGCTCTCCTGGCAGGGCCGCACGGTGGTGGGCTGGATGTTCATCACCGGCTCGCGCAAGCCGCTCTTGCAGCTCGGGTTCCTCGACGACGCCGGCGGGGAGCTGACTCAGCTGGCGGCGCTCATCGGCCTCGGCCGCTAAACGATCAGAGCCCTGTGGCGGTGCGCTCCTGCGGCGGGAGCTGCGGCCGGCGGCTGGCCCCGAGCGCGCGCAGCTCGAGCAGCGCGGCAAAGGCGGCCCGCTTGGTGGCGTCGAGCAGCGCCGACCGACCCGGCGGGCGCGGCGAGAGCCCCAGCTTCCGCAGCCGCGCGTTGGCCCGATAGATGAGCTCCCGCGCGCGCGACGACTCGCTGCGGAAGGTGATGCTGAAGGAGATCGACACTTCCGGTCCGTTCTTCACCCAGTGCGGCACCGCGACCGGAAAGTGCAGCCCCTGCCCGGGCTCGAGCGGCACCTGCCAGGCGGTGGTCTGGAAGACGTCGCGCCAGGGGAGGTTTCGGTGCACGAAGGCGGCGTAGAACTTCTCCAGCTCGGCGTCGGGCAAGACGAAGCGATCGTCGCGATCCCACATGCTCACCTTCTTCGTGCCGCGGATCTGAAGCAGGAAGTTGTGCTCCGGATCGAGGTGGAACGGCGTCACGGCGCCGGGCGAGGAGAGAAAGATGAAGCCCTCCCGGCGCAGCATCCGCGGCACGGCTTCGCCCGCCTGCGCGGCCACTTCGTCGAGGCACCGGTCGAGCAGCGCGCCGTAAGCCGAATCCTGTTGGACGTTCTTCAGGACCATCCACGAGCCGCACTCGGCGATTCGCCGCACCGTCTCCTCGGCCGAGAGGCCGGTCCGCGGTGTCTGGTCGGGGCGCACGCCCACCGGCAGCGCCCCTCCGTTGTATTCGACGTACTCCTCGGGCAGCGCGCGGGCGAGCTCCATCAGCCGCGGCAGCGCGAAGAGCGGGTGATCGACGAGCGCATGCCGCAGGTGGAACGGCTTGCGGTCGAAGTAGGCGGCGAACACCTCGGGGTCGAGGTCGATGAGCGGCTGGTTCATCCGGATCTCACCCGCGAGCGGAAGAGGTGCAGGAGCGGCACCAGTGCGACGGCGAGCGCCCCGAAAAAGCTGCCGGTGGAGAAGAAGAGGGTCTGCATCTCTCGCCGGTCGGGCCAGAGATGGTTGATCATGAAACGATTCGGCGCGGCGCAGGAGTCCATGAAGCGCAGGTGCGCGAGCCGGTGCGCGCGCTCGACGTTGTCGAGCTCGAGCTGCACGCCGGGCGAGAAGCGGCTGAACGCCTCGTCGAAGGTGATCTTGAAGGCGAACCCGCCCTGGCCCGCCATCAGATTCAGCTTGAGCGCCACCGGCTTGCCGCCCAGGCGCAGCGCCAGCATCTGCAGCTGGCCTCGCTGGGCCGCGCCCACGGCCATCTCCTGCATGAAGGCGCGATCGGCCGCTGCCGATACGCCCTCGCGTCCTTTCCAGCCCGCCGACTCGAGCGCGATGAACTCGTCGATCCAGGGCAGGGGATCGTCGCCCGGCGTGAACTCTTCGGTGGCGAGCACGCCCTGCTCCGCCAGCCGCGAACGCTGCCGCCGCAGCTCCTTGCGGCGCTTCCCCGCCAGCGCCCGCACCAGGAACTCGTCGGCGCTGGCGGCTGGCCGCAGCACGGCGCGGGTGTACGCCGCCGAGACCAGCGAGGGCCACCCGCGCTGGTGGAGCTCCTCGAGAAGATGCAGGCGCACCGGCCCGTCGCCGGGGACGTCTTCCAGGCGCACCACGGCGGCCTCTTCCGCGAGCCAGTCCAGCCAGCAGGCCAGCGCGGCGCGTTCCGCTCCCCGCAGCAGCAGCGGCGCCGAGAGGTAGCAGTAGGGATGGTGCCAGAGCTCGAGGCGCCCGCGCCGCCGCTCCATCGGAAACACGCCGACCAGCTCGCGCTTCCCTTTCGCCTGCGGCGCATACGCGAGCAGCACCTGCACGCGGCCCGCCCCGGCAAAGTGGCGCAGCGCCGGCAACAGCATCCACGGCTCGTAGAAGGGGTTGGGTTCCGCGCTCCGCCCGGCCAGCGCCTGCCACTCCTCCTGGACCGCCAAAAGCCGCGTCCAATCGGAGACCACTTCGATCCAGACCCCTTTGCGAGGCGCCCGCTGCGCCTGAGCGCGGCCGGGCACCGGCGCGTCGGTGAGCAGCAGCGCCTCGTCGGAAAACGAACCCTGCTCCGTTTCGGGATCGGCAGGGAGGGGCGATCGTGCGTTGAGGGATTCTCGCATGGCAATCTCGATTCAGGGATGAAAGGCCATGGCGCCGGCAGACGCAGGGGAATGGATGCCAGCCGGCAGCCCGAGCACGTCGCGGTAGAGCGCGCCGTGCGCCTCCGCGAGCCTGCGCAGCGAGAATTCGTCCCGCACGCGGGAGCGCCCGCGCTCTCCCATGGCGCGCGCGCGTGGACGATCGGAGAGCAGCTCGATCAACTTGTTCGCCAGTTCACCCGAATCTCCCGGACGGGCCAAGAAACCGTTCTCGCCCTCTGCGATCAGCTCGGGAACGCCGCCCACCGAGGTCGCCACCACCGGAAGCCGCGCGGCCATCGCCTCCATCAGCGCGTTCGGCATTCCTTCCGCATGCGAGGGGAGGCAGGCGGCGTCCGCGCGCGCGAGGATGGCGGGCACGTCGTAGCGCGTCCCCAGGAGCGTCACGTTCCTGCGCAGCCCGAGCGCGGCGATGCGCCGTTCCAGAATCGCCCGCTCGGGCCCATCTCCGACCAGCGCAAAGTGGACGCCGGGGATGCGCTCGCGCACGCGGGCGATGGCCCCGATCAGCCCGCGGTGGCCCTTCACCGGCCAGAGGTTGGCGACCACGGCCACCAGCGGGTCGGCCAGCGGAATGGGCTCGTCGAGCGGATGCGCGGCGAGCGCGTCGAAGCGCGCAAGGTCGATGCCGTTGCGCACCACCACGACCCGCCTGGGGTGGCAGCCCTCCTCGCGGATGCAGAGCTGCCGCACCGCCTCCGCGTTGGCGCAGACGGCGTCGGCCGCGCCCGACAGCCACCTCTCCACGAGCCTGTGCCAGCGCCCGAAGCCAGGGCGCAGGTGGCCCAGGTCGACGCGGCTCACCACCACCCGGGCTCCCGCCAGGCGCGCGGCGAAAAAGCCGATCAGATTGCTGGGAAAGTCGGTTCCGTGGACGACGCGGATGCCCCGGCGGCGGATGAACGAAGCGAGCCGAGCGATCTGCGCCAGCGCGTCCGGTCGGAAAAGCCCGCGCAACGGGAAGATTTCCGGCGGCGGGAGCCGCAGGGCACGGAAGTCGGTGAGGTTGCCGCCGGACAGCTCGAAGCACGCCACCGCCGGCTCGAATCCGTCCGGATGCGCGCGCAGCCTCTCGATGAACTGCCGCTCCGAGCCGCCGACGTAGAATCGATGGGCGAGGTGGAGGACGGGGATTCCCATGCCAGGGAAGGTGTGAACGGCGAGCCGGGCAGGGAAGCGGGCGCTTGGCGATGCTTCGTCTGGCGAACGCTTGTAGAGTGCGCCCCATGCAGAGCTTCGACGAATTCTGGCCCTTCTATCTGAAAGAGCACAAGAAGCCGGTGACCCGCGCTCTGCACCTCGCGGGCACCTCGCTGTCGCTCTTGATCGCGATCTCCGCGATCGGGCTGCGGCGGCCCCTGCTGCTGGTTCCGGCGCTCGTCTGCGGCTACGCCTTCGCCTGGCTCGGGCACTTCTTCGTCGAGCACAACCGGCCGGCGACGTTCAAATACCCGTTCTGGAGCTTTCGCGCGGACTTCAAGATGTGGGCCTGCGCCCTGACGGGAAGGCTCGCCGCCGAGCTGCAGCGGGCCGGCGTCAGCGCAGGCTGAGCCAGAGGACGGCCAGCGCCACCGCCGCCGGGAGCGCCTGCACGTAGAGGATCCGGCGATTCGCGGTGAGGCCGCCATAGACGCCCGCGATCGCCACACAGGCGAGGAAGAAGGTGGCGCGCGGGACGTACTCGGGGTTCCTCGCGTGAAACGAGTAGTGCGCCCAGAAGAGGCCCGCGGCAAGGAAGCCGTTGTAGAGGCCCTGGTTCTTCGCCAGCACCGCGGTGGCCTCGGCCTGTTCCGGAGTCATCCCGAAGATGCGGCGCGCGCGCGTCTTCCAGAGGAACATCTCCAGAACGAGGATGTAGACGTGCTCGAGCGCGATCAGGCCGATCAACACCTGCGCGAGGGCCTCCATCAACAGCAGTCCACGAGCAGGAGCTCCGGGCTTTCGAGCGCGCGGATCACTTCGTACAGGAACGCGGCGCCGATGTGCCCGTCGATGACCCGGTGATCGAACGAGCAGGAGAGATTCATGCGCTCGGCGATCTGGACGTGCACCTCGCCCGACGGCAGCCGCACGGGCTTCGCGTGCTCCTTGATCTTGTGGATGCCGAGGATCGCCACCTCGGGATGCTTCACCACCGGCGTCGCGA
>Ga0213851_1657405_pt1 | contig 12687 bp, 7 predicted proteins | sample ABR_2014_MetaT_FD_164455 | JGI IMG/M metagenome (GOLD analysis project Ga0213851, IMG submission 164455) | Metatranscriptome of freshwater sediment microbial communities from post-fracked creek in Pennsylvania, United States - ABR_2014... | ecosystem: Environmental > Aquatic > Freshwater > Creek...
ATGGGATCTCCCACGGAACCGGCTACAAAGCCGCTCGCATTGACGCTATTTGCATAACTATTAGGGAAAAAGGCACTCGGGCCGTGAAGATCCAACATCGGCCCGCCACTGTAGAGGAATGCATGCATGTCTCCGGCCACCGTGGCGCTAGATCCCGCCACTTGCCCGCTATTGTTGACCGCATTGGCGATCGTCGTTGTGCCCCCAAGATCGCCGATATCCTGGATCGTCCACCTCAGCGGAGCCGGGCCCCCCAGCCTGCCGTCTACGGCGATCAACCGGCCGCCGAGACAACAGATAATGAAAAGGCGTTTGCGCGGCGCCCTCTTGGCGAAACTATTGCAGGGCAGCGTGCGCCGCGCAAACGACCGATTGAACGGAGCCGCGTCAGGCACGGGCCGTGCGATTGGGCGCGAAGGCCTCGGCACGGAGAGGGAAGCGCTCGAGCAGGCGTCTGGCAGCGGGCGAGCGGAGCGTGGGAGAGCGCCGGTCGCAGAGTCCGAGGGCGCTCGATGGGGCTGAAGCGCCGGTCGGAGACGCAGGAGTCGATCGCGCTCCGACACGCCGATGAAGGGGCGGATGATTTGGTAGGAGAGATAGGCGAAGGCGATCAAGACCAGTGGGAGTGCGCCGAGAAGGTCGTGAGCTCTGTGTGGGAACTGCCTTGGGAAGGTGTCCCATGCGAAGAGCATGGCGACGGTCGCAAGTGCGATCGAGCCGATGATTACGGGAATCGCCCGGCGGGCTCGGTCAAGGCGGTGCCTGGAGAAACCTTACACTACCGAAGGCGGCGGAGCCGGCAGCACGCGCCGCCTTCCAGCGGGCGGGGAAGCAGGGCGGGGACGTGGCGCAGTCGCACGCGATTGGTGCGGCGCAGGCGTTGGGTAGAAATCGCCCGCCGGTTTTTACTGCCATTCAAGACCGTCGGCGATTTCTGAACTTGTCGCCGCCCATGCTCCCTTCCGGCGGTTATCGCGCGCTACCAGGTCAAAGCAGTTGATCCGTTCCGCGCCCCGCCTGGTGGCCTCGATTGCGGGACGCGGAAATGCAGGTGGCCAATCCCAGGAACTGCTCCCGCTACGCCTGCCTCGGGCGAGCTTTGCGCCATCCCTCGACGAGGAGCCAGGTCCGCGGTGACGCCACCAGTGGACCGCCCGTTTCCTCGGCCCAGGCGCCCTCCACCAATGCGGCCGATGAAAAGCGGTCGACCGACGTGGGCGCGACGATCTCACCGCGCCGGCGAGCGTGGACGGCATAGTTGCCGCGCACGTACGCGAGCGCGTGCGCGACTTCGGTCGGCGTCTCGAGGATGTGCGCGTGATAGCGATCGGGAAACGCCTGGCCGCTGGGCCGGCCCATGAGCTTGTTGAGCCGCTTCGCCGTGCGGATCTCGATGCGCCGCAGGCCGCGCGAGAGCGCCTCCTTGTCGCGGGCCTCGACGATCAAGTGCAGGTGATTTCCCTGCACGGAGAATTCGATGATCCGGAAGTCGCCGCTTCCGTGGACGGCGCGGAAGGCGCGGGCGATCTCGCGGAAGCAGCGCCGGCTGCGCAGGCTCCAGACCTCGAGCGCGACGCGCAGCGTGACGTGAACCGGGTGCCGGCTCTTGAGCTCGAGCCGGGAACGGTGGGGCTCGCCGGCGCCCTTCTTCGGCTTTCGGCCGGCTCCCGGACGGAAGCCACCGCGCCGGGAGAACTGAAGAGGAAGCTGGCGCGCGCCCGATCTCATTTGATTAGGGCTAATGTTATTGATCCGCTCGCCTCGTGTCCAGCCGTGCTTGCTCAATGAGGGGTCGGTCCCGTTGCGACTGCCGCGGGCACGTCCGGAACGTCCCGCAGCTGAGCGCAACGTTGAGCGCGGCAGGGCGCGGTAACGAATCGACTGTTGTCGCGGGGTAGCGCGCTCGTGCACAAAGCCGTCAAAAGTCTTTCGTATAGAGCACGGATAGATCGCTGTTGCGATCTCCGACCGTCGCTTCCGCCGAAACCGACCGGCTGATCTGGTACTCGATCCGCACCTCCTCCGTGTTCTCGTTCAGCGACGACGCCAGGCGCTGGCGGTAGCCGATGAAGACGCGGTCGCCGATGTACTTCCCGATGCTCGCCTCCGACACGCCCTGAGCTCCGGTCTCGATGGTGAGCACGTCCACCGGCAGCACCGAGGCCAGCTCCTTGCGCACTTGTCCGAAGAGCAGGCCGCCGATCACCGAGCTGGCCGCGCCCGAGAGGTCGATGCCGCCGCCCGCCTGCGTGGCCCGCGGCTGGACGCGACCGGTGGCGAGGAAGAACGCGATCGCGTCCTGGTCCATGGGCGGGGTCGACTGCATGTCGATCTGCGGATCCTTCGCGGACCCCGAGATGGTGATGGTGACGCTGGCCTGCGAGTTGGAGAAGAGCGCCTTGATGTCCAGCTCGGGGTCATCGATCTCCTCGCCGGTCTCGATGATCTTCGCGTCGGCGATGGTGAACCTGCGCTGCAGCGCGGTGAACGAGCCCGACGGCACGTGCACCGTGCCGTCGGCGGTGGGCGCGCCGGGATGGTGCGCGTCGTAGTCGAGGTTCATCTGGCTCTCGACGGGAAACTCGAAGTCCTCCGCCTTGACGTAGAGACGCACCAGATCGAGGTGCGCGTGCAGGCGGAAGGTCGCCTCGGCGATCGCCTTCCGCTCCGCATCCACCTCCTCGGGCTCGCGGCCCGGCGGGTGCGGTCTCTCGCCGGGGTGGTCCAGCAGCACGTCGGGGTTTTCTTTCAGGCTGGGCAGCCGCTTGTCGGGAAGCCGGGTGATGTTGACGCGGGCGTCGGGGATCTTCGAGTTCAGCGTCAGCACGTTGTCGGTGTAGTCGCCGAAGATGTCCAGCTCGCCGCTCAGGTCGGCGCGCTGCTCGCCGGCCTGCCGCACCGGCACCGGACCGGCGACCAGCGGCTTCCCGTTGGGCAGCTTGCGGTCGCGCACCGACTCGCCGTCGCCGAGGTGCACTTCGCCGGTGAACTGTATCGACTCGCCGCTCGCCGCCTCGGGCGCGGCCTTGCGCGACGCCACCAGCACGGCCGCGAAGGTGCCCGGGCCGGACGAGCCGGTGATGCGATCGATCACCACCTCCTTCGGCGAGAAGGTCGCGTCGAGGCCCACGTCTTCGTAGACGCCCTGCCCGACCACGTCGAAGAGGCCAGAGCGGAGGTGTGCTGCTCCCTCGGGGATCGGCTTCGACACGCGGCCGGAGAGCTTCACGTCGGCGTCCAGCGTTCCCCCGGTGCGGCGCAGGTTGGTCATCAGCCCGGAGAGGAACGAGATCTCGAGCCGCGTCGCCTGCAGCTCGCCGGTCACTTTTCCGTCGAGCACCGGGGTGATGCCGCTGCGCAACAGCGAGCGCGCCCCCAGGTCCGCTGCCAGCTTCGCGTGCGCGAGGAAGTTGCCGCCGCCCGGCGGATCGATGCCCAGGTGGAGGAGCGCGCCGGCCGCGTCCGCCTCGAGGTAGAGATCGGCCGCGCCCAGCCGCTTCTCGCGGGCGGCCAGGTCCCTGATTCCAAACTGCCCCACCAGACGTGGCCGCGCCAGCGTGCCCGCCAGCGCGAGGTGGCCCACGACTTTTCCCTCTGCGACGACGTTGCGCCCGGCCAGCTGGGATGCGCGCGCGATGGGCAGGCCGGGGATCTCCAGCGACAGCGAGACAGCCCGATCGAGCAGCGACCCGATCGCCTCCGGATCGTCGCGGCGCAGAGCCGCCTCCACCAACTCGGCGCCCGAGAGCGCGGCGCCCACCTCGAGCCTCGCCACCACGTCATCCTGCGCCTGCGCGCCCAGGGTGAGCTTCACTTTCTCGGCGATGCCCAGCTCGGCCTGGAAGTTGAGCCCGTGCAGCCGGCTCACGCTCACTTTCTCTCCCACCGCGAAGACATGGAGATCAGGCTTCGACGGCGTTCCGCCCAGCCGCACGCTGAGGCTCACCTCGCCCGCGCTCTGCTCGGGCAGCAGCCCCGACTGCGAGAGGCGCGCGAGCTCGAGGCGGGTCACCGCGATCTCCGCCTTGACCGGCCGCTGGATCGCGCCGCGCAGCCAGGCCGGGTCCCTGAGGGCGCGCTGCAGATCAAACGGCGCCTGGGCGGTGAAACCCAGCGCCGGCGCGCCGCCCAGCGCAAGCGTGCCGTCCACCTCCGCCTTGCCTTTCTCGATCAGCGCTCCCACCCGCGCGTCGATGCCCTGGATCTGCTGGGTGCCGAGACCGTGCGCGTCGATGGAGAGCGTGGCCCGCGGCGCCGCCAGCGTTCCCGAGGCCGCCAGCCGCGCCTCGACCAGCCCATGCGCGCGCCGCTTGAGGAGCTGCTGCAGCTTGGCCACCTCGGCGAGCCTGGCCAGGTCCACCTGCGAGAGGCGCGCTTCCAGCTGGATGGGTGCGCTGCCGGGCTGCGACGAGAGCGCTTGCACGGGCGCCTCGCCGGTCCACTCGAAGCGCAAGAGGCCCTGAGACGACAGCCAACCGTCCGTCTCGAGGCGGCCGCGATGCACCGTCGCGTGTGCGTGCGCGTCGACCATTAGATTTCCCGCCGGGTTGGCGCCCGCCCCGCTCAGGTCGGCGCGCAGCTCGACGTCCGGGTCGTCGCGCGCGCCCTGCACGGAGAGGTTCGCATCGAGCAGGCCGCGCAGGCCCAAATCTTTTGGTAACGCGAACTGCGGCAGCCGCTCCATCTCGAAGCGCTGCAGCGCGACCGCCGCCTCGAGGCGCAAAGGCTCGAGCTGCGCGGAGAGCTTGAGCGAGCCGTGCTCGCCCCGCAGCTCCAGCGGCTCGACGATCACCGCCTGGCGGAAGTGGATGCTGGTGGATTTCACCAGATGCAGCTCGTTGCCCGGATATGAGAGGGCGAAGTTGGAGAGAAGCAGGCCGTCCCTGTCGTCGTCGACGGTGGCGTCGCCCGCCAGCTTCAGCGCGCCGTCCTTCACGCCCGCCTCGATGCGCAGGTGCGCGATCGGAAACGTCAGATCGACGGCGATGCGCGGCGCCCCCAGATCGACCAGTCCCGCCGAGAGGTGCTGCGCGACAACCTGAAGCGATCCCTCGGGCTCCGCGAGCGGGCCGTGCAGCACTCCGTCCACCGCCAGTCCCGTCGCGGTGACCGCCGGCCCCCAGTGGAAGCGCGGCGCGCGCAGGTGCACTTGCGCATCCGGCTTCTTGGGCGAGCCGGTGACCCGCGCGGTGAGATGGGCCGTCCCGGCGATGGGCAGCGCGGGCTTGCCGGTGAGCGCGCGGACGGCCTTGCCTGCTTCGGCGAGATTCGGCGCGTTGAGATCCAGATCGAGAGACAGCTCGTCGTCCGCCGCCGCGCCGTGCGCCTCGAGCGTGAGCCCCAGCGCGGTGATCGAGAGGGCCTTCACCAGCGCGTGACGGCCCGAGAGCTTCGCCTCCAGATCGGCGACCAGCCGCCCCACCTTGTCGAGTCGCGCGGGCCCCACCTGAATGACGCCGTCCAGCTCGCCGCGCACGCCGTGCTCGTCGAACTGCGGCGCCCCCTTGCCGTGCAGCGTGGCGCGCGCGTTCACTTCGCCTCGAGGCGCGGCGGAGGAGAGCGCGCCCGGATCGACGTGCTCCACCGCCAGGCGCAGATCCCAGATCGGATCCTTCGCCAGCGCCGCGCTGGCCTTCGCCAGCATGCGTCCGCCGCCGGCTTCGAGGCGCAGATCGAGCTGCGCAGCGGCGCCGTCGCTCTTCAGATCCGCCTCGCCGCGCACGGTTCCCAAAAGCGGCGCCTGGGGCGCGACCAGCGCGACCTCCTTCGGCGCGACCACCAGCTCGCGCAGCTCGATCGCGCCTGCCTTCCGCGCCAGATCCCAGTTCCCGCTCGCGGACAGACCGCTCTCGCCCAGCTTCAGGCGCAGCTTCTTGAGATCGAGCTTGCCCGCTGCCGCGGCGCCGTCGAGCGTGGCGTCGAGATCGAGCCCGATCGGCGCCTGGCCGGGCGCGGTCAGCTGCGCCGCGATCTCGAGCGCCGCCGCCGCGCCGTCTGCCGCGTAGCGCCCGCGCGCGTGCGAAACCTCGAGATCCTCCAGCGCGAAGCTGGCCGGCTTCCCCAGCTCGGGCCGTACCGTGACCGCCCCACCGCGCAGCGCGAGGTCCTGCACGTCGATCACCCACCGCAGCGGCCCACCCGGCGCGGACTTCACCCGGGGAGCCACCGCCCGCGCCAGCGTGGTCTCGCTGGTGCCCGGAACCTTGGCGATCTCGACCCACGGCTTCTCGAGCTGCACCTCCGAGAGCGCGATCCGGCGCGCCCGCAGCGCGAGCGGCTGCAGCGTCGCGCAGACCCGCTGCGCCCGGGCCGCCTGGTGGCCTTCGGGGTCGCGCAGCGAAACGTCATCGAGGCAAACGTGCAGGAGGCCGCCCAGGTGAATCGCGCTCACGCTCAACTCGCCCTGGATCGAGTCGCGCGTCTTCTGCATGAAGTACCGGGCCAACTGGGATGCGCCCTTGCCGGTACGCAGCCAGCCCAGCGCCACCACGACGGCGAGCACGACGGCGCCGAGCACCGCCAGCAGCGCAATCGCGATCGCGCGTCCCGCTTTGCGCAGCCGTTTGCGCGGCTCGGCCATCAGAAGGCCTCCCCGAGCGAGACGTGAAACGCCCAGCGCGCCTCGTGGATGCACCTGGTATCGATGCTGCTGCAGTACGGGCTCACCGGCGTGGGCCTGAGCAGCACCGTCCCGTCCCCTGCCTTCAGTTCATCGGTGCTGACGATCTTCGGATTCGCCAGCCAGGCCACGTCGAGGCGGATGGGCCCGAAGGCGGTGAGGTAGCGAAGCCCGAGGCCCGGCGCGAACTCGAGCCCGCCGTTCAGCACGTTGTGATCGTTCTGCACCCGGCTCGCGTCGACGAACGGCACGATGCCGAGGTGGTTCAGGATGAAGTCCGCGTGCAAGCGCAGCTCCGCCGAAAAGAGGACCGCGTACTTGCCGCCGATGGGCACCGCCACGTTCGCGTCGCAGGGCTGGCTCGCCGTGGGCACGCAGGTGCTGGTGCTGCCGCCCAGCTTGGGCCCCTGGCCGAGTGGCGCGTAGCCGCGCTGCTCGCTCTGCCCGCCGAAAAAGAAGCGCTGGGTGAATGGGCTCGCGCCGTCGGAGCTCTCGGTGAAGAGCCCGCCGTACTCGGCCCGCAGCGCCAGCACCGCGTACTTGGTGATCGGCGTGTATGCGCGCAGCTCGGGGTTGATGCGGAAGTACGAGAAGGTTCCGGGCTTGAGCGTCTGCTGCAGGCTGACCGTGAAGAGGAAGCCGCGGGTCGCCTCGATGGCGTCGTCGCGGCCGTCGTAGGTGTAGCGGATCTCCGGATAGGTCAGCGTGCAGTGTTTGGGGCAGTCCTGGACGATGCCGGCGCCGGTGCCGCCGCGGCTGATCACGTCGTAGAGCTGGGTGCTGTAGAGGTTGACCAGGAAGTAGTGGATGAAGTTGAGCGCCGGTCCCAGCGAGTGGCGGCCGTTGCGGTAGAGAAAGCCGGTGCGCAAGGCCAGGTCGTCGTAGGCGAAGCCGCTCTGCACTTCGCGCGCGAACTCGGCGCGGTTGATCCAGTCGAGTCCCGGAAGCAGGACGTTGGGCACGGTGATCTGCGCGCTGTTGCGGGAGGTGATTCCCGAGTGCACCGGATCGTACTGGAACGGGCTGGAGACGAACGCGTAGCCGGTGGTGCTCGACAGCTCGAGCCGGCGCAGGCCGCCGAAGAGCGATCGGTTGGTGTACTCGCCGCGCAGCCGCGGCAGCTCCCAGCGGCTCTGCTCGGCGGAGCCGCCGATGCCGAAGCGAAACGTCTGGAAGAGCGCCTCGCGCACGTTGACGCGGACCGCGGCGACCGGCACCTCTCCCAAGGGTTCCAGTCCCACCCGCACGCCGGAGAAGGTGCCCAGGTTGTAGACCCGCTGCTGGGCGAGCGCGAGGGCGCGCGGGCTGTAGACGTCTCCCTTGTTCAGGCCGGTCGCGAAGAGGATCTGATCGGTGGGGATCTGGCGATTCCCTGTCACCATCACCTTGCCAAAGTGGAAGCGCGGGCCGGGGACGCTCTGCAAGGTGACGTGCGCCTCGCCCTCGAGGGGCTTGACCTCCACCTGGCCGGTCACCTCGGCGCGCGCGAACCCGTGCTGCTTCAGCTCGTCCTCGAGCACGCTCTTGGTCTTCTCGTAAGCGTCCTCGTCGAAGGCGTCGCCCGCGTGCAGCGGCAGGCCTTCGTTGATGGCGGAGATTTCGTTCTGCGGGATCCCGTCCAAGCCTTCGAGATCCAGCTTGCGGATGATCGCGCGCCGGCCCTCGTCGATGCGCACGTGCACGATGACGCGGCCTTCGGCGTCGCGCTCCTCCTGGACGCCGGCGATCTTCGCCTCGTAGAAACCCTTCTCGTTGTACCAGCGCACGATCCGCTTCAGATCGACCGCGAAGAGATCGGCGTCGTAGTAGCGCGCCGTCTTGGTGAAGAAGCCGCTGGTGGGCGTGGTGGCGATCTTCGAGAGCAACTCGCTGCTCGAGATGGAATGGTTGCCCTCGAACTGGATGGCGGCCAGCACCGGGTAGCCCTCGTGGGGCCGCGAGGGGGTGGCGCAAGCGCAGAGCAGGAGCAGCAGGGCTGGGAGAGCGCGGGACAAGGCGTGCGAGACTAGAACAGATTTCAACCGCGCAATCGCTAGCCCGACTTCGTCGGGCGCGATTGGTGCCGCAGCAACAGATGCAAGTGAGCCTTCTCCCAGGCGCGCGCCCGCTCGTAGCCCGGGTAGCGGCGCTCGGCCGCGCGGAACTCCGGCCCGTGCACGGTGCGGCGGCCCTCGCCGTCGGTGCTGGGCGGGAAGACCTGGTGGAGCATCTCGTGGAACACCACCATCTCGACGAAGTGGCGCGGCACCCGCTCGTCGTCGAGCGCGGGGTGGATGCGGATGATGCGGTGGTCGTGGAAGTAGACGCCCATCTTGATCGATCGGCGGCGGCCGCCCGGCGCGCGGCGTCCCCAGCCGATGCGGGCCTGCACCGAGTCGTCGAAGTAGCGCGCGTTGAGCGCGCCGTAGACGTCGAGCAGATCGTGCACGCGGCCGCGGGTGGCCAGCGGCGGCTCGGCGCGCGGAACGGCGGTCTTGATCAGGTCGCGGTGCAGCCGGACGTAGTCGTCGATGGCGCGGCCGTGGACGCGGCGGTTGCGGCCGGTGAAGCCGGCCAGCGCGCGCATCACCGGCTCGTGCGCGCGGGCGAACATGTGGTGGAGGCGGAAGTGCAGGCGGCCCGAGACCCGGCGGTAGCTCACCATGGTCCAGGCGTTGTCGGTGAGCTCCACCTCCACCGGCTCTCGCAAGAGCGACGAGAGCCGCGCCGCCAGCACCAGGCTGGCGCCGTCGGGCACGACGTGGATGCGGGAAGGGCGAAGCTGCTCCTCGTGCAGCAGCGTGGCGACGCGCGGCTCCGATTTGGGTGAAGGCTCGCCAGGAAAGAGGGAGAGCTGCCGCATGGACCTCACTCTACGAGGTGGACTTCTCCGCATCAACAGGGCATCGGCTGCAGGGCGGAACCGCTCGGAGGCCGCGCCCGGCGCGGTCGCCAGCGGTGTTCACTGGGAGTGAAACTCATTTTACATAGGAAATCCGGAGATCTGGCGCCGGCAGGTTCCTTGACGCTTTGGAATCGCGTCTGTATCGTGCGCGCAAGCTCGTGGTGGTGAGCGACATCTTTTTCGGGAGGAGGACCTGATGGCGGCAAAGAAGGGTGCAAAGAAGGGCGCGAAGAAGTCCAAGAAGACGGCGAAGCGGAAGACGAAGAAGAAGTAGCCCGGACTGCTCCGGGCGGGGAAATCCCATTTCCCCGCCCGCGGGTCCTGCGTGACGGCTCCGCGGCCCGGAAGTAGAAGCATCGCAGTGCCCCGGAACCTCACCGACCACCAACGAGAAGCGCTGCTGGCCGAGGTGCGCGCACTGGCCGGCGCGTCGCTGCAAAAGATCTGGCTCCCGTCTGCGCGGGTGTGCGTGCTCCAGCTTCGCGCGCGGGAGACGCTGCTCGCGGTGGTCGACGCGCGGCTGGCGATGGCGGCGGTCGTGCGGGAGCGGCCGACGGCGCCGGAGAGCGCGCCGCGATCGCAGGCCACGCTGCGGAGCGCGCTGAGCGGGGCGCGGCTGGTCTCGGCATCGTTGCAGATCGCCAGAGATCGCCGCACGCCGTCGCCGCGGCTGACGTTCGAGACGGTGCACGGCGAGCGATCGCTGATCGCCGAGGAAGCGCTGGTGCTGATCGACGGCGCCCGGCGCATCGTCTGGGCGTCTTCGGGAGCGGGCGCGGATCGGCGGCCGGGCGCGACGTTTCCCGAATGGGCGGAGATCGAGCTGGGCCAGGTTTCGCCGCTGCCGGGGCGGGAGCGGATCGTGCGCGCGGCCCTGCAGCAGGAGCAAGCGGCAGGTCTCGCCGCGCGCCGGAAGGAAGTCGTGGCGCGGCTGCGATCGCGCCTGCAGAAGCTGAAGCGCACCCTCGCCGCGGTGGCAGAGGATGCCGCCCGCGCCGCCCGCGCCGAAGAGGATCGGACGCGCGCCGGGCTGCTCCTGCCGCTGGCGTCGCGGATTCCGCGCGGCGCTCGTGAGGCGCGGGTGCCCGACTGGTCGCGCACCGACGAGAAGGGCGCGCCGGCGGAGGTGGTGATCGCGCTCGACCCCGCGCTGAGCGCGGCCGAGCACGCGGCGCGCTGGCTCAAGAAGGCGAAGCGCTACCAGGCGGCGGAGGCGCGGATCGCCTCGCGGCGCGGTGAAGTCGCCGCTCAGCTCGCGCAGGGGGAGGCGCTGCTGCAGCGCGCGCTCGCCGCTGAGGACGCCGCGCAGCTTGCGTTGGTGGAGGGTGAGTTGGGGGCGCCGCCCGCTCCCCGCACCCGCGCTGAGAGTGCAGAGCGCCTTCCGTACCGCACCTTCCGATCGCGCAGCGGCGCGCCGATCCTGGTGGGGCGCGGCGCCCGCGACAACGATGCGCTCACGCTGCGCATCGCGCGCGGCAACGATCTCTGGCTGCACGCGCGCGGGATCAAGGGCGCACACGTGGTGATCCCCGGCGCGGGCGACTCGCCGGACGCCGGCACGCTGGGCGACGCCGCGCTGCTCGCCGCCCACTTTTCGTCGCTGCGCGGCGAGGGCGGCGCGGAGGTCGCGTGGACGCGCGTGAAGCACGTGCGCAAGCCGCGCGGCGCCCCACCCGGGAGCGTGACCATCTCGCAGGAGAAGACCCTGCGCGTGCGGCTCGACGAAGCGCGCCTCGCGGAGCTGCTCGCTACGGAAGCGTAGACTTTGACGTCGACGTCGACGTTTGCGTTTGCGTTGACGTTGACAGCGACGGCGACGGCGGCGTGGCCGTGGGCGCTCGGGCCCCGAGATGAAACTCGCCGCGCTTTCCGGCATCCTCTCTCTCGTGTCCCGCATCCTTCCGTTCGTCCTCTTCCTCGCCATCGCCCTGACCCTCGTCGCCGGCATGCACTACTACGTCTGGGCGCGGCTGGTGCGCGATCCGCATCTGCCGCCGCTCGCCGCGCGCATCGCCACCGTCTTCGTCGTGGGGCTGGGCGTGTCGATGCCGCTGGCGCTGATCGCGTCGCGGCTCTTGGGGTCGGCGTCGCTGCGACCCGCTCTCTGGGTGGTGTTCGTCTGGATGGGCATGGGCTTTCTCCTCGTGGCTCTTCTGGGCATCGCGGACGCGGGGCGGCTGATCGCGACCGTCGTGCAGCGGCTGCGGAGCCCTCTGCCGGTCGATCCTGCCAAGCGCCTCTTCCTCGCGCGCACGCTGGCAGCTTCCGTGGGCGGCGTGGTGGCGGGACTCTCTGCGGTGGGCCTGAGGAGCGCGCTCGGGGCCGTGCAAGTGAAGGAGCTGGAGATCCGGCTGCGCGGGCTTCCAGAGGAATTGGCGGGCTTCAGGCTGGTGCAGATCTCGGACCTGCACGTGGGACCGCTCCTGCGCAAGGACTGGGTCGCGCAGGTGGTGGATCGCATCCGCACGCTCTCGCCGGACCTGGTGGCCATCACGGGCGACCTGGTGGACGGCAGCGTCGCGGAGCTGCGCGAGCAGGTGGCGCCGCTCGCGCGGATCCAGGCGAAGCACGGCGTCTTCTTCACCACCGGAAACCACGAGTACTACTCGGGCGTCGAGGATTGGTACGCGCATCTGCCCACGCTCGGAGTGCGGCCCCTGCGCAACGAGCGCGTCGAAGTGGCACCCGGACTCGACCTGGCCGGCATCGAAGATCCGACCGGCGCTCCGGATCTGCAGCGCGCCTTGCAGGGACGCGATCGCTCGCGCGCGCTGGTGCTGCTCGCGCACCAGCCGCGGCAGTTCTTCGAGGCGGCGAAGCTCGGCGTCTCGCTGACGCTCTCGGGGCATACGCACGGCGGGCAGATCTGGCCGTTCTCCTGGCTGGTGGCGCTCGCGCAGCCGTATCTGGCGGGGCTGCACCTGCGCGGCGAATCGCAGCTGTATGTGAGTCGGGGTACCGGGTTCTGGGGGCCGCCGATGCGGGTGTTTGCGCCGGCTGAGATCACGCTGCTGCGGCTGCAGCCGGCGTAAAAACCAGATCCAAACACCAAAACCACAAACGAAAGCCAAAACCAAAACGAAAACGAAAACGGGTTTTGGTTTGGGTTTTGGTTTGGGTTTTGGTTTGGGTTTTGGTTTGGGTTTTGGTTTGGGTTTTGGTTTGGGTTTTGGTTTGGGTTTTG
>Ga0213851_1706671_pt1 | contig 12658 bp, 8 predicted proteins | sample ABR_2014_MetaT_FD_164455 | JGI IMG/M metagenome (GOLD analysis project Ga0213851, IMG submission 164455) | Metatranscriptome of freshwater sediment microbial communities from post-fracked creek in Pennsylvania, United States - ABR_2014... | ecosystem: Environmental > Aquatic > Freshwater > Creek...
CCGCGATCGCGACGCAGAAGCAGGTGCGGGCGAACGAGCGCATCTTCCAGGAGGGCGAGGTCGGGACGGAGATGTACCTGATCGCCTCCGGCAAGGTGCGCATCTCGAAGATGGTGCCGGGCGTGGGCGAGGAGGCGCTGGCCATCCTCGAACCCGGAAGCTACTTCGGCGAGATGGCGCTGATCGACGACACGCCGCGCAGCGCGGACGCCACGGCGCACATGCCGTGCACGCTCTACGTGATCCAGAAAGCGGATCTGGAAGAGCTGATGTTCCTGCACAAGGACCTCGCGTACGAGCTGCTCTGGACCTTCGTGCGCACGCTCTCGGCGCGGCTGCGCGAGACCAACGACAAGATCAAGGCGTTCTTCGCCCTCTCCGCCCGGTTCTAGGCCGAGGGGCCGCGACCCCCGCGACGCGTCGGTGTCGACTCACGAAAAAATTTTAAATTTTTTTTGCGGCGTAGCGTTTTGGACCCCCGTCTCGAAATGGGAGCCCGATCCTGGGACGTCCCTCTCTGGACGATCGCTGGCACGCGCGCTGCAATCACCCCGCGCATGGCCGGCGAACGCATCCTCAGCGAAGGTCCGGCGGCGCTCTGCGATGCGGAGCTCGTCTCCGCGGTGCTCGGCGGGAGGGATGCGCTTTTGTCGGCCCGGGTCGTCGCGCGCGGGTTGCCGGCGCTCGCGCGCGCCACCCCGGGTGAGCTGCTGATCACGTCGGGCATGAACGCGCAACAAGCGGTGCGGCTGCTCGCGGCGCTCGAGCTTGGACGGCGGGTGGCGCTGGCACCGTCGCCGGATCGGCCGCGGCTCTTGCGGGCAGCGGACCTCGCGCAGCTCCTCTGGGGCCGGCTGGTCGCGCTCCGGCACGAGGAGTTCTGGGCCGTGCTGCTCTCGGCGCGCCTGCAAGAGATCCACACCGTGCGCATCGCGCTCGGCGGGCTGACGCAGTGCTCGGTGTCCGCGAAGGAGGCGTTCACGCCGGTGGTGGCGCACCAGGCGCCGGCGGTGGCTTTCGTGCACAACCATCCCTCGGGCGACCCGTCGCCGTCTGCCGACGACCAGCGTCTGCAGCTTCTGCTCGACGAGGCAGGCCACACGCTGGGCATCCGCGTGGTGGACCACCTGGTCCTCGCGGAGTCCGGGTTCCACAGCGCCGTCGAAGGCCGCTGTCCAAAGGTAACACTCGTTCCACGCCAGGGCGTGGGGTAAGGAGCAAGGGGATGGAGCTGGATCTTTCGCAATCGCTGCAGCAGCACTTCGGGTACGGCACGTTCCGCAAGGGACAGGAGCCGGTGGTGCGGTCCGTGCTCTCGGGGCGGCCTACCATCGCCATCCTGCCCACCGGCGCGGGCAAGTCGCTCTGCTTCCAACTGCCGGCGCTCTTGCTCGAGGGAACCACGGTGGTGGTTTCGCCGCTGGTCGCCCTGATGAAGGATCAGGTCGATGCGCTGCGCGCGCGGGGCATCGCCGCCACCTTCATCAACAGCTCGCTCAGCGACGGAGAGCGGCAGGATCGGCAGGCGGCGCTGCGGCGGGGCGAGTACCGGCTGGTGTACGTGGCGCCCGAGCGGTTCAAGTCGCCGTCGTTCCTCTCGGCGATGGCCGGGCTCAAGGTGCCGCTCCTGGCGGTGGACGAGGCGCACTGCATCTCGGCGTGGGGTCACGACTTCCGGCCCGAGTACCAGAAGATCGCGCAGGCGCGCGCGGCGCTGGGGGCGGAGCGCATCCTGGCGCTGACGGCCACCGCGACGCCCGAGGTGCGGCGGGACATCGCCCAGGCGCTGGAGCTGCGCGACCCCAACGTATTCGTCGCCGGATTCGATCGGCCGAACCTCTTCATCGAGGTGCTGCGCGTCTCGGGCGACAAGGACAAGCTCGGGCGGCTGCTCGCGCTCTCTCGCCGCGGCGGGCCCGGCATCATCTACGCGGCGACGCGCAAGAACGTGGAGAAGGTGGTGGCCGCGTTCAGGGCCTCCGGCATCGAGGCGGTGGGCTACCACGCGGGCATGGACGACGAGGAGCGCACCGCGGTGCAGGACCGCTTCCTGCGCGGGGAGGCGCGCATCATCGTCGCCACCAACGCCTTCGGGATGGGGGTGGACAAGGCGGATATCCGCTTCGTAGCTCACTTCGACGCGCCGCGATCGCTCGAGGCGTACTACCAGGAGATCGGGCGCGCGGGCCGCGACGGCGGGGAGAGCCATGCGCTTCTGCTCTTCAATTTCGCCGACGTGATGATGCAGCGGCGGATGATCGACGCGGGGCGCCCCTCGCGCGATCTGGTCGAGGCGGCGTGGGAAAGGGCGCGCAGGCTGCGTACCGGTTCCGTCGAGGAGCTGGCGCAATCGTGTGGTGTGAGCGCCTCGGAGCTGTCGGGGGCAGTCCGGCTGCTCGAGAGCGCCGGCCATCTCGAGCGCGGGCGCGGGAGGGACGCGCAGTTCGCGGTGTTGACGCCGCAGGTCGGGGTGGCGGAGCTCTCGGTGGACTTCGAGCTTCTGGAGCTGCGCGCCGCGCGCGAGAGGCAGATGCTCGATCGCCTGGTGCGCTTCGCCGACACCCGCGGCTGCCGGCGTCAGAATCTGCTGAGGTACTTCGGCGACGCGGAGGCGCCGCGCGGGTGCTCGGCGTGCGAGAGCTGTGTCGGCAGCCGCGCTCCCGAGCCGGAGAAGGTGGACGAGCGCACGAAGGAGCGCCCGGCGAAGGGAACCGGCGGAGTGCCGGCCGCGGCCGAGGCACCGTTCGACACGCGCGTCTTCGAAGCGCTGCGCGCATTGCGGCTGGACATCGCGCGCGAGAATCACCTTCCGCCTTACGTCCTCTTCCATGATTCGACGCTGCGCGAGCTGTCGCGGGCTCTGCCGGGCGACGAGCGCAGCTTCCTCGCGGTGAAGGGCGCGGGCCCAGCGCGCTGGCAGCGGTACGGCGAGCGAGTGCTGGCCATCACGGGCCAGGCGGGCCCGCCGCTGCCCGGGCCGGCGAAGCCCGCGAGCGCACAGGCCGAGCCGCTCGCCCAGCCCTCGACACCCGAGGAGCCGCCGGCGGCGATGGCGCGCGAGGAGGTCGAGGTTCCCGGGCGCCCGCCGGCCTGGCTCGATGCGGGCCCGCCTCCGTGGGAAGAGGTGCGCGCTCCCGGCGCGCCGCGCAGCGACGAGCTGTGGTCGCTCTGCCAGTCGGGCGCCACGCTCGGGGAGATCTGCCAGCGCCTGCGCCGGACCAGCGCCGACGTGGCCTCGCAGCTCGCGGACGGCGCGCGGCAGGGGCGCAGCGTGGATGCGGTGCGGCTGCTCGGGCGCGAGCGGGTGGAAGCGATCCGCTCCGCGGCTGCGCTCGCAGGAGGCGATCTGGTGGCGGTTCGCAAGCGGCTGACGTTCCCGGCCGCGCTGGCGGAGATCCGCCTCGCGCTCGTGGCGACCGGCTGACCCTTTTCAGTTGGGGGGTCCAGGGGGGAGCGAGCTCCACCCTGGTGGAGGCGCCGGAGGCGCCGGATCGACCACCTGCCAGTCAAGGCACACGGGTCAATCCAAGCGAATGCCGGGGTCAGAACGGGATGTCGTCGTCGGCGCTCTTGGACGTACCGCCACCGCCGCCGCCCGCCGGCGCTTCGTCGAGTCCTGGAGGCGGAGCGCCGAAGTCGTCGGCCGGAGCGCTGCCGGCCTTGGCGCCACGGGCGCCGCCGCGATCGCCTCCGGAGAGGAAGACCACGCCGCCCACCGGGTTTGCGACCACTTCGGTGGTGTACTGCTTGACGCCTTCCTTGTTGGTCCAATCGCGAGTCTGCAGGCGGCCCTCGATGTAGACCTGACGGCCCTTGGACAGGTACTCGCCGCACAGCTCGGCGACCTTGCCCCAGACGACGATGCGGTGCCACTCGGTCCGTTCCTGCTTCTGGCCCTGCTTGTCGGTCCAGTTCTCGTTGGTGGCGATGGTGAAGTTGGCCACCGCTTGACCGCTGGGCGTGTACCGGACCTCGGGGTCCTTGCCCAGGTTGCCGACCAGAATGACCTTGTTGACGCCGCTGCCTGCCATGCTCGCCTCGCTGCTGAGTGAAGCCGGCACCCTAGCACACGGCCCTGACATCGAGTCGCAGCGAATGGCGGCGGCGCGCTAGGCCGCAGCCGGGCGTCCCCGAGCCCTGGCTGTGGCACAGGAGCCGTTGGCGAATACGCCAACGCGCTCCTAGCCGCCGCCGGGGCGCCCGGACTCGGCCGATGGACGACAAGCAGCGCCGGTGCAGGCCGCCGGCTTTGCCGGGTCTGCGGACGGGACCGGAGCGTGCGCAGGAGGGGACGATGCGGGAGCCGGGGTCACCGCCGGAGCCGTCGCAGGAGCAGGCGCGCCTCCCGGAGCGGGCGTCTCGACTCCAGGCGTGGGAGCTCCGGCTGGAGCAACCGCAGGCGAAGGTGCTGCCGCCGCCGATCCCGCGGCTGCGGCGGTGGCTGCCGCCGCGGCCGACTGCACGGTGGCGATGGCTTCGGCGGGAGTGGCAGGCGCGGCCGCCGGCGTCGCCTCGGCAGGCGCTGCGGGCGGCGGACGATTCTCGATCACGGCGAGCCAGCCATCGAGCTGCTGACCGGGCGCGCCGGGCTGCGCGAGCGACACCTTGAGCTCCTTCGTGAGCGGATACTCGTCCGGCTCCGTATCGCCGTTCAAAAGCGCCATGCCCACCAGCTCGATCGCCGCATCCGCCTGCGGGGCCGGCGCGCCGCGCAGCGCGGCGAGAAATTCGTCCGGCGAGGCCTCGCCCACTTCCAGAAGGCCGTCGCTGAGCAGCGACGCGAGTTGCTCGTCGTGCTGCGGGCCGCGCGCGAGCGGCGACAGCGCGAGCAGCCGCGCGAGCGCTTCGCCGTTGCCGTCGACCGCCAGATCGAGCAGCGACGAGACCGCCGGCACCGGCAGCGAGAGCTCGCGCCCCACGCTGCGCAGGCGCAGGAAGAGGTCGGGCGATGCGGGCATCGCCTCGAGCAGCGCGCCGCCGCCCTGCTCCGGATCGCTGCGGTAGAGCGCGTCGGCCAGCACCACGCGCAAGAGCGGATCGCGCTCGGTGCGGAGCGCCGATCTCAAGAAAGGCAGGTTCTTCTTGTTCGGCGACGATGCCAAGGACGCGTAGGTCGCAAACCGCGCCTTCAGCTCCGCGGGCTGCGCCTCCTGCGGCGAAAGCTGCTGCAGAGACGCCAGCGCCGCCTCCCGCAACGACGCCTCGGGCGCGCCGACGGACGCCAGCATCACGCCGAGCCGATCGATCGACGACACCACCGGGCTGCTCTTCCCGCTCCAGTCGTTCACCAGCACCGAGAAGGCGAACCGCTCGCCGCCAAGGCTCTGCACGTACCCTGACAGCGCCGTCACGCGCTCGAGCGTCCCGGTCTTCGCGCGCAGCCGGCCCGCGGCGTCGGTGCCTTCCATCCGGAGCCGCATGGTCCCGTCGCGCGCGGCGATGCCCAGGGATCCCACGAACTCCGACGCCACCGGAAATCGCTTCCACACCGCCTGCAGCAGCGTCGCCATCTGCCGCGGCGAGAAGCGGTTGGTGTCGTTGAGCCCGCTGCCGTTGTGCAGCACGTAGGTGCCGCGCGGCAGCCCGAGCTCGGCGAGGATGTCCTCGGCCACCTCGAGGCCTTTGGGCCAGGTTCCGGGGGAGCCCTTGAGCTCCGCGCCCAGCGCCTTCACCAGCATCTCCGCGATGAAGTTCGAAGAGACCTTGTTCATGTTGCGGACCACTTCCGCCAGTTCGGGCGATTCGTAGGACTGCAAGAGCACCGCGCCCGCGGGCACCTCGCCGCGCCGCGCCCGCCCCGAGACGCGGATGCCGCGCTGCCTGAGCAGCAGCTTCAAGGTCTGCCCGTAATAGAAGGTGGGATCGCCCACCCGCCGGAACATCACCACCGGCTCGGCCCCCTTGGGGATGCGGCCCTCGACCAGGATGCGGGTGCGCTCGCCTTCGATGACCGCGTGCGGTCGCAGCTTGCGCCGGCCGTTTGCCCTCACCGTGATCACCCGCGGGTCGACGATGAAGTAGTCGCGCGCGTCGGGATCCACCTCGACCCGCGCCCTCTGCCCCACGTTCGCCGGCGTGATGTAGATGGCCACCGCATTGTGGTTGAGCGAGAGCGCGCCCACCCCCGCGGCCCACGCCTTGTCGCTGGTCTCCTGCTCCCAGCCAGGGCCGAACGCCTCGCGGTCGAAGAAGGTGTCGTCGAGCACGATGTCGCCCACCGTGCGGACGCCGCGGTGCCAGAGATCGGCGACCAGGCCGTCGAGGCGCTCGGTGGTGACCGAGGGATCGCCGCGCCCCTTCACGTAGAGCGTCCCGACCCGGCCGCGCTGGACGGGCTTGTCCGCGAGGTAGTCGGTGGTAAAGCGGTACTCAGGCCCGAGGCGCAGCAGCGCCGCCGCGCTGGTGATCAGCTTGGTGTTGGAGGCCGGGTTGAGCAGGTCCTCCGCGTTCTTCGCATAGACGACTTGCCCGTCTTCCAGCGACTGCACCTCGACGCCGACGTGGGCAGAGGCGAGCGGCGGCTCGGCGAGGAGCGAATCGACGGCCCTGCGCAACGCCTCGCGATCCGGCTGGCCGGCGAAGAGAGGGAGCGCCGCGGCGCAGGCAACCAAGAGGACCAAAGCTGAACTGCGTGACTTCACCAAGAACCTCGGCGGTGACGTTGCGCCAAATGTGACTTTAGCATGCGCTTGCTTGCACCGCCGCACGGCGGTCCTAGAGACAACAACCGGACTTTCCCGCAGCATCCCGGCGTGCGACAGTGCCGGGCCGCAAGAGGGAGAAATAGCGCATGGACGAGTTCGAGCGCGAAGCAGCCCGCTGCGTTTTCGTCGGCATCCAGGGTCCCACGCCCACTCCCGACGAGCTCGATCTGGTGAAGCGAGGTGTGGGCGGCGTCATCCTCTTCACCCGCAATGTGAAGGAACCGGCGCAGGTGGCCGAATTGTCGCGCGCGCTGAAGGCGGCGGCGCCGGGGCCGCTCTTGCTCTCGATCGATCAGGAGGGCGGCCGCGTACAGCGCCTGCGCCCGCCGTTCTGGACGGGCTGGCCGAGCATGCGCCGGCTGGGCCGCATCGACGAGCAGGGCGGGATCCTCGGGTTGACGGGCGCCGCGGTCGCGGAGAAGGTCGGTCGCTCGATCGCGCGCGAGCTGTCGGCGTGCGGCATCGATCTCGACTACGCGCCGGTCGTGGACGTGGACACGAACCCGCTGAATCCGGTGATCGCCGACCGTTCGTTCAGCCGCGATCCACGCCGGGTGGCGCGGCTCGGGGTCGCCCTCGGGCAGGGCCTCGAGAAGGGCGGCGTCGCTTCGTGCGCGAAGCATTTCCCGGGGCACGGCGACACCTCGCAGGATTCGCACCTCACCCTGCCGCGGCTCGCGCACGACAAGCAGCGCCTCTGGGAGGTCGAGTTGGTGCCGTTCGTGGCGGCGGCGCGCGCGGGTCTCGCGTCGGTGATGACGGCGCACGTGCGCTTCGAGGCGTTCGACCGGCTGCCGGCCACGCTCTCGCCGGTCTCGCTGGGCCTCTTGCGCGACGACGTGGAGTTCAAGGGCTGCTGCATCTCCGACGATCTGGAGATGAAGGCCATCTCGGAAATCTGGGGCGTGCCGGACGCGGCGGCGCTGGCCATCGCAGCGGGCTGCGACGCGGTGTTGGTGTGCCACACGCTGCAGCGGCAGCACGATTCGATCGACGCCATCGCGCGCGGCGCGCGGGCGGGTCCGCTCTCCCGCGAGCGGCTGGCCGAGGCGGCGACGCGGGTGACGGTGCTGCAGAAGTTCGCGCGGGCGGCGAGCGCGGTGGACCCCATGGCCGCGAGCGCCGCCTGCGCCACCGAGGAGCACCGCCACTTCGCCGCCCAACTCGCCGAGACGGCCACCGTCGCCGGGCGGATGGCCGCCGACCCGACGGAGCGGCGGGCGTGAAGCAGCTCCTCCTCTTGCTCTTGCTCCTGCCCGCGCTGGCCTTCGCGCGCAAGCCGCAGCGCCCTTTGCGTCCAAAGCCGGCTGCCGGTCCGACGATCGATCCCTCGCGCTTCTTCGCCACCCACCCGGGCCTGGTGCGCATCTACGAGGGCCGCGCCAGGACCGACGCCGGCGACGAGCCCCCCGCGGGCGCCTCCTGCGAAGTGCTGCAGAGCATGCCACGCGCCAAAGACGCCGCGGGCTCGGTGAAGGAGAGCTGCTCGATGATCGTGGGCCGCAAGGCGAAGCCCGCCACCGAGCTGACCTACGAGCTGCGCACGGACGGCATCTGGAACACGCAGGTGCTGGCAGCGGGCATGAGCGCGCCGCAGCCGGTGGCCCGGCTGGTGTTGCCCGCGCCGATCAAGGTAGGCGCCTCCTGGAAGGAGCCGCGCGGCGGCGTCGAGCTGGATCGCACCGTCAAGTCGGCGGGCGGCGCGTGCAAGGCGGCGGGCCGCAGCTTCGCGGACTGCCTGGTGCTGAACGTGGTGCAGAAGCAGGGGAAGAACGTCGTGCGCCGCTACACCGAGACGTATGCGGCAGGGGTGGGGCTCGTCGAGGACGCCCAGTGGGAGCTCGTGGACGTGAAAGGGCTCTGACTGTTTTCGGACTCCCATTTCCGGGCGGGGGTCCAAAGCGCTACTCGCAAAAAAAAAAATTATTTTTTTTGCCGCGGGTCGTGCGCGGGCGGTCGGGGGTCGGTCAGCGCGGTTTGTAGGCCTGTCCGGGCGTCGCGTCGGCCATGCGCGCGTTTGCACCAAACTCAGCGGCGGGTGAGCGCGCCCTCGCCGAGCAGCGCCAATGCGCCGAGGAGCAAAAGGCCGCTCCAGAGCGGAGTGCCGTGCGAACCCTGCGCCGCTTCCGACGAAGCGGCGACCTGGGCGGAGCCCGCGCCGCCGAGCTGGGCCTTCAGCTCGGCTTCGTCGACGCGCCGCAGATCGCCCTCTTTCGGATCCGCCAGCGCCACGAACGCGAGCGAGAGATCCTCGTGCGGCGTGCCCTTGGGCGGCCCGACCTGGGGGCGGTAGAGCCCCGGAAGCTGCAGCGGCCCCGCGGTGGCGTCGGCCTCGTCCTGCTTCTCGCGCCGCAGCGCGACCGGCTTTCCGTCGGGCCCGATCACCTGCGCGACCAGGAGCCCCTGGGGCGCTTGCACCGCGCGCTCGGCGCCGACCGCGGCGGGCGCGGGCGATCTCTCCTCGAGTGCGGAGGCGAGGTAGCTCACCGCCTGCTGCAGCACCGGCAGGAAGCTGACGCGGATGGGCCAGTCGGTCCAGGTCCGCGATGCCGAGCTGGTGTAGAGCAGCACGCGCCCCGCGCCGAGGCGGTTCTCGATCAATGCCGGCGCGCCATCGTCGTAGAACGCGAGCGTGTGCGCCGGCGAGGCGGGATCCGGCTTGAGCAGCGCGTAGCGGAAGGTGCGCGCGCTCTCCAGGCCCTCGCGCTCCGCGGGCCCGAAGACGCGGAAGAGCGGATGCGTCCACTCGACGACTCCGAAGCGCGCCGCGTGATCCTCCGAATCCTGCGCGCCGGGTTCCGCGGCCGTCTTGAGCAAGTGCAGCGGGCGCGGCAACAGGTCGCCGAGAGCGTCGTTGTACGAATCGGGATCGACGTGGTCGCCCAGCGCGATGAAGAGCCCCATCCCGCGGTGCACGACGGCGTTGCGCAGCTTCTCGGCGAAGCCCTTGGGCGGCGCGGGAACGTTGAGCAGCAGCACGACGTCCACCGAATCGATCGTCAGATTTGCCGCCGCGTCCGCGTCCAGCGTCTGCGAAACGATCCGCCCGCCGGTGCGCGCCGGCGCCAGCGCCGCCTCGACGAAGAAGGCCTCGTCGCGGGTGCGCAGCGAGGAGGGCGAGCCGTCGACGATCAGCGCCTTCACGTCGCGTGGCACGTGCACGACGAAGTCCTGGCCATCGTCCTCGTCGAGCCCCTGGGCCTCTTCGCGCGCCAACTCGACCCGGCCGGTGACCACGCCCGCGGGCAGCACGGCGCCCAGCGTCTTCTTGGCGGTCCCGTGCGCGGGCACGTCGACGAAGCCCTTGGCGAGCACGTTGGGCCCGATCTTGAGCGAGACCTGAAGCCCCGAGGCGGAGTGCGCCGACTGGTTGGCGATGGTCGCCACCACTTCATATCCGCGCGCACCGAGCGAGGCGGTGGGCCGCACCGCGGTGGCGATCACCGCCGAGTTGGGCAGCTGCGAGCCTTGGGCCGCGTCCACCAGCACGATGTTGGGCTTCAGCCCCGGCGTCCCCGGCGGCGCTCCCGCAGGCGGCGGCACCAGCGGCGGCGGTGCGTCGAGGCGGATTCCGTGCGCGGCCAGATCGGTGAAAGCGATGATCCGCTTTCCCGGAACGGGGCTCTCCCCCAGCGCCTTCGCCGCCGCGGTCATGCAGGAGGTGAGATCGCTCCCCAGATACGTCGGCTGCGCGGACTGCAAGAGGCGGCGCACGGCCAGCCGATCGAACGAGGGCGCAGGCAGTCCCCCGCTCACGAATCCGGCTGCGCCGGCGCAGAGCCCGACGCTGGCGGGCTCGTCGGGCCCCAGCCGATCGAGCGCGGCCAGCGCCTCCTCCCGGGCGCGCTCGAAGAGCGTCTTCGACCCGATCCGGTAGCGCATCGAGAGCGACGCATCGAGCACCAGCGCGGTGGCCTGCGGTCCGCTCGCCTGCGCCGTCAAGACGCCCTTCGGCTTCAAGGACGGCCGCGAGAGCGCCAGCGCCACCGCCGCGATCAAGAGGCAGCGCAGCGCGAGCAACAGGATCTGCCGCAGCCGCAGCCGCCTCGCCTTCTGCCGCTGCGACCGGAGCACGAACTCGATGGCCCCGAACGCGAGCGGCCGCGGGCGCCGCTGGTTGAAGAGGTGCACCAGGATGGGCAGCGCCACCGCGAGGAGGCCCCAGAGGTATCCCGGGTGCGCGAACTGGAACACTAGGCCGCCTCCCGCCGGGCGAGCAGCTCGAGCAGCACGCGGTCGGGGGCGGCGTCGGTGGCGATCTGCTGCACCTCCACGTCGGCGCGGGCCAATTCCCTGCGGCTGCCCTCGAGGAAGTTGCGCATCTCCAAAAGGTAGCTCTCGCGGATCTGGCGCGGCTGCGCCTCGATCTGGCGGTCGTCCTCCATGCTCAGGAACCGGGTCGGATCGTCGAAGGGGAAATCCAGCTCTTCGCGGTCGTGGATCTGCAAGAGCAGCACGTCGTGGCGCCGGGATCGGAGCATTTTTAGAGCGGGTATACTCCGCTCCGTCGCGTCGAACAGGTCGCTCAGAACGATCACCAGCGCGCGCCGGCCCGCCTTCTCCGCGGCGAAGTCCAGCGCCGCCGGCAAGAGGGTCGGGCCGCGGCCCGAGGCGCCCTCCAGCCTGCGCAGCACCTCCTGCACGTGCGCCGGCGACGAGGCGAAGGGCACGAACTCGCGCACGCCCTGCGGAAGACGCTCGGTGCTGTCCGGAGCCGGGTCGCCCGAGATGCAGAGCCCGACCTGATCGCCCTGCCGCGAGAGCAGATACGCGAGCGCGCCCGCGCACACCGCGGCGTACTGCAGCTTGGTCATCGCGCCGCGGCCGTAGGCCATGCTGCCGCTCGCGTCGACGACCAAGAGCGCGCGGAGGTTCGTCTCCATTTCGAAGCGCTTGACGTAGTACTTGTCGAGCTTGGCGAACGCGCGCCAGTCGATGTGGCGGATCTCGTCGCCGGGCGCGTACTCCTTGTGCTCGGAAAACTCGACCGACTGCCCGTGGTGCGGACTCTTGTGCAGGCCCGTCAACACGCCTTCCATGACTTTGCGCGCCCGTACTTGGAGCGGGCCCAGCCGCGCAAGCAGCGCGGGATCCAACGTCATCGCGTTGCCTGGAGCCTGAAGCCTGAAGCCTGAAGCCTCTTCACGGGCGCGTCTCTCTGAGCAGCTCGGCGATCACGCGACGCGCGTCGACGCCTTCCGCCTCCGCGTGGAAGTTCGTGATCACCCGGTGGCGCAGCACCGGCTCGGCGAGCGCGCGCACATCCGAGACGTCGGCGGCGGGCCGCCCTTGGAGCGCGGCCCGCGCTTTGGAGGCCAGGATCAACGCCTGCGATGCGCGCGGGCCCGCGCCCCAGCTGACGTGATCCTTGACGTGCTTGCCGGCGAGCGCGTCGGGGCGGGTGCGGCGCACCAGATCGACCGCGTAGCGGATGACGTGCTCGGCCGCCGGCACCCGCAGGACCAATGCCTGGAGGTCGCGGATCTGTTGCGGCGAGAGCACCTTCTCGACGGAGGCCTGGGCGCCCGAGGTGGTGGTGCGGACGATCTGCACTTCCTCGTCGGCGCTGGGGTACCCGACGTCCACCATGAACATGAAGCGGTCGAGCTGCGCCTCGGGCAAGGGGTACGTGCCCTCCTGCTCGATCGGGTTCTGGGTGGCGAAGACGAGGAACGGCTCCTCCAAAGGATAGGTATGCCCGCCCGCGGTGACGCGGTGTTCCTGCATCGCTTGCAGGAGCGCGGCCTGGGTCTTGGGCGGCGTGCGGTTGATCTCGTCGGCGAGCAGGACGTGCGCGAAGATCGGCCCGTGCACGAAGCGGAAGGTGCGGCGGCCGGTGGTGTGATCCTCTTCCAGGATGTCGGTGCCGGTGATGTCCGAGGGCATCAGATCCGGCGTGAACTGGCTGCGGTTGAAGGTGAGGCTGAGAGCCTCCGCCAGCGTCGAGATCAAGA
>Ga0213851_1236177_pt1 | contig 12546 bp, 12 predicted proteins | sample ABR_2014_MetaT_FD_164455 | JGI IMG/M metagenome (GOLD analysis project Ga0213851, IMG submission 164455) | Metatranscriptome of freshwater sediment microbial communities from post-fracked creek in Pennsylvania, United States - ABR_2014... | ecosystem: Environmental > Aquatic > Freshwater > Creek...
ATCACCAGCAGCACCATGGTGGTGCCGTGCGCCTTGAGCTGATCGAACTGGATCACTCCCTTGCCCATGGTGTTGGCGACCTTCACTCCGCCGCCGAACGCGGCGATGAAGTTGAAGAAGGCCGCCCACGCCACCGCGATGCCCGGCGAGAGCACGCGGGTGGAAACCACGGTGGCGATGGAGTTCGCCGCGTCGTGGAATCCGTTGATGAAGTCGAAGACCAGCGCCAGCACGATCAGCGCGATCACGATCCCGAGCATCAGGCGTGCTCCAGCACCACGCCTTCGATGACGTTGGCCACGTCCTCGCAGCGGTCGGTGGCGGTCTCCATCAGGTCGTAGATCTCCTTCCACTTGATGATGCTGAGCGCGTCGGCGCCGCTCTTGAACAGCGCGGCGATGGCGGCGCGGCTTAAGGCATCCGCGTCGCTCTCAAAGCTTTTAATGGCGCGGCAGGCGGCGAGGATCTCGACGGGGTTCTTGATGTGGCGAAGCAGCCGCACCGCCTCCCGCAGTTTCTCGCAGCAGGGGACGAGCACCTTGGCGAGATCGCGCGCCGCCTGCGGCACCGGGCCCACCTCGTAGAGCAGCAGTCGTTCGGCGGTGGCGTCGGTCAAGTCGAGCACGTCGTCGATGCGGCCGAGGAGGCGGTGGATCTCGGCTCTGTCGAACGGCGTGATGAACTGCTTGTGCAGCCGTTCGAATGCGCGGTGGGCGATCTCGTCGCCGTGGTGCTCCACTTCCTTGATGGCGGCGACCTTGCGCTCCACGTCGGTGAAGTCGTCGAGCAGCGAGGAGAGCAGCTTGGCCCCCCGCACGGTGGCTTCGGCCTGGGCGTCGAAGTCGTCGAAGAACTCATCCGACTTCGGCATCAGCTTTTCGAGCATGCGGCTCTGTATACGCCGAATGTGACAGCCAGGTGACAACTCAAGGCTTCAGGCTTCAGGCTTCAGGAAACCCGGTACCGCTGAAGCCTGAAGTCTGTAGCCTGAAGCCTTCTTCACGCCGTCGGCAGCTTGACCCAGAAGCGCGAGCCGTTGCCCGAGCTCTCGACGCCGACTTCTCCGCCCATCACCTGCGCGAGGTGCTTGACGATGGCGAGGCCCAGGCCGGTGCCGCCCAGCTCCCGCGCGCGGCCCGCGTCGGCCCGGTAGAAGCGCTCGAAGATGCGCGTCTGTTGCTGCGCCTCGATGCCGGGTCCGGTGTCCACCACCGAGAGCATGACGCTGGGCCCGAGCCCATCGCCGAGCAGGGTGACCCGCCCGCCCTGCGGCGTGAACTTCACCGCGTTGTCGAGCAAGTTGACCAGGATCTGCTCGAGCGCGCGCTTGTCGACCATCGCGCGCAGCCGCTCCGGCACGTCGGCGTCGAGCGCGATCTTCTTCTCCTCGGCGCGCGAGCGGAACAGCTCCAGCGTGGCCGAGGCCAATGGCGCGAGCTGCACCGCGCCCAGCGCGGGCTTCCAGGCGCCGGTCTCCAGCCGCGAGAGATCGAGCAGGTCGTCGGTGAGCCGCGTCAGCCGATCGGCGTGGCGCACGATCATCTCGACGAAGCTGCGCGCCTGCGCGGGAAGCTCGAGCCCGCCGTCGAGCAGCGTCTCCGCCGCCCCGCGGATGGCGGTCACCGGCGTGCGCAGCTCGTGCGAGGCGTTGGCGATGAAGTCGCGACGCACCCGATCGGCTTTGCGCTCCGCGGTCAGATCGCGCATCACCAGGAGCGCGCGCGCGTGCGAGAGCGGGGCGACCTGCGCTTCGACCTGGAGCTCCAGGGCGGGCAGAGCAATCTCGCGGCGGTGCGGCCAGCCCGCGAGCCCGCGACTGCAGAGATCGAGCAGTTCGCTCGATCGGGTCGCTTCCAGGACGGTGGGCGCGGTGCCGAGGAGCTGCTCCATCCGCTGGTTGCGCGCCACCATCCGCCCGCCCACTTCCAAGAGCGCCGCGGCGCCCGGCACGGCTTCGAGCATTTCTTGCAGGCCCGGCGGCTCGCGCCCGCCCGACACCAGCGGTTCTCGGCGCCGCAACTCCTCGATCAGCTCGGGCGGCGGATTCCCCGCCCGCAGCTCGGCGCGCACCAGCTCCACCGCTTCGGCGAGCGTGGGCTTGCGGCCGAAGAGGGCCATTATTCCTCCGGCTCGGACATGCGGTAGCCGATCCCGCGCACGGTCTCGATCAGATCCCGTCCGCTCCCCAGCTTCTCGCGCAGCCGCTTCACGTGCGTGTCCACGGTGCGGGTCTGCAGATCGCCGGTCATCTCCCAGACGTCGTGCAGGAGCTGCTCGCGCGTCTGCACGCGGCCTACCCGCGACAGGAAGGTGGTGAGCAGCTTGAACTCCAGAGCGGTCAACTCCACCTCCACTCCGTCGACGAAGGCGCGGTGAGCCTCGGTGTCCAGCCGCAGCGGCCCCAGCGTCTCGCGCGGCCCCGAAGGCTCGCCGGGCGCGTTGCGCCGCAGGATCGCCTTCACCCGCAGCACCACCTCGCGCACGCTGAAGGGCTTGGTGATGTAGTCGTCGGCGCCCAGCTCGAAGCCGACCACCCGATCCACCTCGTCGCCGCGCGCGGTGAGCATGATCACCGGAACGCCGGCGGTTCGCGGGCTCGACTTGAGCTGGCGGCAGACCTCGGTGCCCGGCATGTCGGGCAGCATCAGATCGAGGATCACCAGATCGGGCTGCGCCTCGCGCACCCTTGCGAGCGCCTGCCCGGCGTCGCCCGCGGTCACCGTCTCGAAGCCCGCCTGCTTGAGCGCGAACTCCAGCACCTGCACGATGTCGCGCTCGTCGTCGACGATCAGGATGCGCTGCCGCGTCCGGTTCAATTGAGGCCGCCGGGCTGCGTGAGCGGGAAGGCGGCGATCTCCGCGTCGAACTGCCGCCCGTCCTCGGTGACCATGCGGTAGGTGCCGTGCATCGAGCCATGCGGCGTCTGCAGCACGGCCCCGCTGGTGTACTCGAACTTCTCGCCGGGGCGCAGCACGGGCTGGTTGCCGACCACGCCGTCGCCCTTCACCTCTTCGCGCTTGCCGTTGCCGTCGGTGATGATCCAGTGGCGGCTGCGCAGCTGCGCGGTGACCGTGCCGACGTTTTCGATCCGCACGGTATAGGCAAACGCCCAGCGGCCCGTCGAGGACTGCTCCGGGAGGAAGCGGCTCTTGACGCTGACGCGGATGTTCTGGGTGACGGCGACCGACACGCCCGCGAGGTTGCCAGCAGCCGCGGCTTCGGGCAACTCAAAGCTCGATGGCTGCAAAGCGCTACATCACCCGGGTGGGCTTCGAGGCGAAACGCGAGGAGTTCCGGCGGCTGCTCTACCAGGAGCGCCCGCGCGTGACCCGCGAGGTGACGGTGGCGGCGGCGCACGGCGATCGCAGCGAGAACTACGAGTACAAGCTGGGCAAGAGGAAGCTGCGCGAGATCGACGCCAGACTGCACCGGTTGCAGAAGCAGATCGAGGGGTACGAAGTGGTCGACCCGGCGACGCGCGCGAAGACGGACCGCATCTTCTTCGGCGCCACCGTGACCGTCGAGGACGAAGATGGAAAAAGCACCACGGTTCAAATCGTCGGCGGCGACGAGCTGGACGAAGCGCTGGGCCCCGGCCGGATCAGCTACGAGGCGCCGCTCGGACAGGCGCTGCTCGGGAAACAGGAGGGCGACTCCGTCCGCCTCCGCCGCCCCAAGGGCGAGATGGAGCTGACGGTGTTGAAAGTGGAATGGAAGTGAGCCCGGCGATTGACACGTCGGGATCCGGCTTCTACGGTGCCGCGCATCGGGGGTTCCCAGATGCGCGGGTTCGTGTTCGTCTCGGTGGCCGCAGCACTCGCAGCCTGCCAGCACTCGCAGTCGCTCCCCGGTGGTGGCGCGATCGCGGAGAGCGCCGATGCCGGCATGGCGCTGCCGTCGATCGATGCGGGCGCTGCCGTCGTGCAAGCGGCGGCGGCGGTCGATGCGGGAGTCGCGGCCGTCGAGGATGCCAAGGCTTCCATCGAGGGAATCACGCTTCCGGCCGCCCCCGCGCTGCCCGCGGAACCCGCTTTCCTGGGGCCCGTACCCGAGAGCGCGGACAACCCGACGACACCCGAGAAGGCCGCGCTCGGCTACCAGCTCTTCTTCGACAAGCGCGTCTCCAAGAGCGGAACGATGAGCTGCGAGAGCTGCCACCACCCGGACAAGGCGTGGACCAGCGGCGAGGCGCTGGACAAGAAGGACAACGGCAAGATGAACGTCCGCAACGCGCCCAGCATGGAGAACCTGGGCTACCACCAGAACGGCTGGTACTGGGACGGACGCATGCCCACGCTGGAGAAGGTGGCCAACGCGGCCTGGACCGGTCAATTGGCCGCGACGCCGGCGGAGACCGCGGCGAAGCTCAACGCCATCGCCGTCTATCGCGCGGAATTCCAGCGCGCCTTCCACGCCGACGCGTCGCCCGAGAACATCCCGCAGGCGCTGGCCGCGTTCCTGCGCGCGCTCAAGACCGGCAATGCCCCTTGGGACAAATACGAGCAGGGCGACAAGAAGGCCGTCTCCAAGGAGGTGGTGCGCGGGCACAAGGTCTTCGTCGAGACGGCGCACTGCGCGCTCTGCCACGTGCCGCCGCTCTATACGGACGCGCAATTCCACGCCACGGGCGCGGGCGATCCCGCGGACCATGGGCGGATGGACGCGACCAAGGATCCCAACGACGAGTTCAAGTTCAAGACGCCCACGCTGCGCGACGTGAGCAAGACCGCCCCGTACTTCCACGACGGCAGCGGCAAAGATCTGGTGACAACCATCGAGCTCATGCTGGCCGGCGGCAAGGACGTGAAGAACCAAGACGAGAAGCTGAAGGCCGTCAAGCTGTCCGCCAAGGACAAGAAGGCGCTGCAGGCGTTCATCGAGTCGCTCACCGGGACGGCGACGTACACCGAGGCGCCGGCGCTGCCTTAGAGGTGCGCTGCGCCGCTGGGGAGTCTCTCAAAAGTCAGGCACGGGCGGCGTGCAAGACCGGCACCCAGCGCAGGGCCAGCGCGTCGGCCAGCACCAGCTGGGACTCGCCCGTCATTAGCATTTGGCGGAAAGGCGGGCCGTTGTAGACGCGGGTGCCGTTGGTGCTGGCCGTGTCGATGGCCCACACCTCGTCGTCCACGCTGAGCAGGACCAGGTGGACGCGGGAGAGGTTGCCCTCCTCGAGCCCGCCGTGGCTGCAGCGATCGTCGCGCCCGACCAGGATTCCGCGCTCGAGCTGATCGCTCCAGACCGCGTGCGTCGAGGTGAGATCCCCCGCCTGGGGCGAGCTGGACTGGATGGTGATGGTCGCCAGCTTCACCGCGCTGGGAGAGGGCGCTGCGCGCGACTTGAGCGGCTGGGGCGGAGGCAGGATCTCCTGATCGCGCGGCGCGAAGCCGCGCCAGGTCTCGTCGGCGTCGTTGGTCCACGGCTTTACGGAAGGCCCGGTGGGCAGCAAGAGGAGCACGTAGCTGGAGACCTGGAGGAAGAGCGGCCCCTTGCTGGCGATCGCCTCGCAGCGCTTTCCGTCCTCGCTCAAGAGTCCACAGCGCGAGCGCAGATCGATGGCGCGCAGCTGCAGTTGCCCATGTCGCCCGCGCGTCGCCCGCACCAGGAGATGCCGCAGCGACACGTCGGAGTCGCGCGAGAGCACCACGTCGCACCGCTCGTGCCGGCCGATGATCAGGTGGGCGATGCCCGACGAGGGCAACCTCAAATGGGCGTGGGCATCGAAGACGCCGTTGCCGTCGACCGCGGCGATCAGCACGCCCTCGTAGGGCTGCGCGTGGTGCGCGGCCTTCAGCGCAGCGAAATGTTTTCGGAAGACCGCCGCGAACGGCTCCGAAGCGAGGTCCGCCGGCCACAACTGCCGGGAGAGCGGGGCGTCGTCGGTGGGGTCCCTGGGCATCGGGGCAAGCGTAACACGGCGAGCGCATCGCGCACGGTTTCGATAAGGTACCCGTCGGAGGAAATGTGGTGCTTCGGGAGATCGCGGATCGGGAAGCGGCGCAGGTGTCGGAGGGCGCGCCGCGAGTGGGTTACCAGGGCGAGCCGGGCGCGTACGGCGAGGTGGCCGCGGCGGCGCACGGTGGAATGCCGAAGGGCTTCGCCAGCTTCGAGAAGGTGCTCGAGGCGCTGCGCGACGGCGGCATCGACGAGGCCGTGCTGCCGATGGAGAACGCGGTGGTCGGCGCCATCACCGAGGCGCTGGAACCGCTTGCGCAGGCGGTGGCCGACGGCCTCGAGCTGGTGGCGGTGGGACTCACCAGCGTGCCGGTGCGCCTCTCGCTGGCGGTGCGGCCCGGGACGCCGCTCAACGAAGTGAAGCGCGCCTGGTCGCATCCGGCGGCGCTGCGCCAGTGCATGCACCGCCTCGCACAGATGGGGATCGAGCGCGTGGTCTGCTACGACACCGCGGGCGCGGCGCAGATCGTCGCGCTGGACGCCTCGACGGACGCGGCGGTCTGTTCGCAGCGCGCCGCCGAGCGCTACGGGCTGGAAGTCCTCATCGACGACGTCTCCGACAAGGAGCAGAACGGCACGCGCTTCGTCCACCTGCGCATGGCGGATCACGCGCGCGCGCAGGTGCCGCTCGCGTTCCTGCGGACGTCGTCGATGACCGCCACGGCGCGGCTCGACGTCCTCACCGGCGCGACGCTCCTGCCGCTGGCCGGCAACACCGAGTTCCCGGTGCGCATGTGGGTGCTCGGCGCGGACGCGGCGCGGCTGCAAGCGCTGGCGCCGGTGCGCGACGTGCAAGTGATCTCGCTGGGCCAACCCGCGGCGCACGCGGCGCGCATGGTGCCGCCGAAGCAGGGCGTCGAGCCGGTGGTGAAGTCGCTGCCGCACGCCACCGCGCGCAAGCCTCTCACCGTGGTGGAAGTGGGGCCGCTGCGCATCGGCGCGGGATCGCGCGCGGTGATCGCCGGACCCTGCTCGGTGGAGTCCCCGGAACAGGTGATGCGCATCGCCCGCGAGGTTGTCTCTTGTGGCGCCACGGCGCTGCGTGGGGGCATTTTTAAACCTCGTACAAATCCTTATGCGTTCCAGGGCCACGGCCTCGATGCGCTGGACTGGATGGTGGCCGCGGGCAAGGCCACGGGCCTGCCCATCGTCACCGAGGTGATGGCGGTCGATCAGGTGAAGCCGGTCGCCGAGAAGGCCGACGTCCTGCAGATCGGCGCGCGCAACATGCAGAACTTCGACCTGCTGCGCGCGGTGGGCCGGGCGGGTCGGCCGGTGCTGCTCAAGCGCGGCGCGGGCTCGACCGTCGACGAGTGGCTGGGCGCCGCCGAGTACGTCATGGCGGCCGGGGAGTCCCGCGTCATCCTCTGCGAACGCGGCATCCGCACGTTCGAGACCGCCACCCGAAACACGCTCGACCTGGGCGGCATGCTGGCGGCGCGGCCGCTCACGCACCTGCCCATCATCGCCGATCCGTCGCACGCGGCAGGGCGCGCCGATCTGGTCGAGGGCCTCGCCCGCGCGGCCTGGGCGGCGGGCGCCGACGGGCTGATCGTCGAGGTGCACGACGATCCGGCGCGGGCCCTCAGCGACGGGGAGCAGGCGCTGGTGCCGGCGCGCTTCGCCGAGCTTTCGCGCGCGCTGGCGCTGAACCCCGACGCGCGGCTGCCGCTGGCGCAACTGCGCGCCTGGGTGGACGCCATCGATCGCGATCTCGCCGTGCTGGTGCAGCGCCGGCTCGAGGTGGCCAAGGTGATCGGCGAATCGAAGAGGCAGACGGGGCGCGCGGTGCTCGATCCGCGGCGCGAGGCGGCCGTGCGGCGCACGTACAACGAGGCGCTGCCCGGCTCGCGCGATCTGGCGGACAAGCTGGTGGATCTCTTGATCGCGGCGGCGCGGGCGCAGCAGAGCATCGAAGACTAGAGTCCCTCGGAAATCTGGCGACTTCGACCGCGACAGTCGCGGTCGCTGGCCGTGGTCGCGGACGCGGTGCCTGCGCGGCGAGCGCCTGGTCGCTCTGCCGCTGCCGCAGGCCGTTGGAGAACCTCGGTTGAATGACGTCATCGGTCGCGACGCACTGCCTGAAGCCTGAAGCCTGAAGCCTGAAGCCTGAAGCCTGAAGCCTGCGCAGGCGATGGCCGCGCCTGATGCCTAACTTCCCACAGGGAGGGCCTGCATGCCTGGCAAGCGGGTCTCGGTCGCGCATCTCATCTATGGTCTCGGTCTGGGCGGCCTCGAGCAACTCGTCGTGCACCTGGCGGCGCGCAGCAGCAGGCGCGGCATCGAGACCTCGATCATCGCGCTGGGCCACGACGGCCCGGTGCGCGAGCTGGCGCGTCGGCAGGGCATCGAGGTGGAGTTGCTTCCGGAGCAGGGGCTGAGCCTGCGGGCGCTCACCGGCATCCGTCGCGCGCTGGCGAGGCGCTCGGCGACCGTGGTGCACGCGCACGACCTGGGTCCGTGGCTGAACGCGGCCGCCGTGCGCATGCTGCGACCCTCGACCCGCGTGCTGGCCACCTTCCACCAGCAGCAACCGCCGCTGGGCAGGAAGCTCCGCGCCGCCCACGCCGCCGCCCGCGTCACCGATGCGCTGGTGGCCTGCGGCGAGCGCGTGCGCGAAGACATCCTCGGCTGGGCGCCGGCGCGGGCGCGCGTTCCGATCATCGCCAACGGCGTGCCGCTGCGGGAGCACGCGCCCGACGAGCGCGCGAAGGCCCGCGCGGAGCTGGGCGTGCCCGAGGGCTCGGTGGCGGTGGGCTACGCGGGCGGGCTGCGCAAGATCAAGGGACCTGACCGGCTGCTGCGCGCGTTCGTCGACAAGTTTGCCGGCCGCGCCAGCGTGCACCTCTACCTGATCGGCGCGGGGATCATGGAGGCCGAGCTGCGCCACTTCGCGCAGGGTCACGCCAACGTGCACTTTCCCGGGCTGGTGATGCAGGCTGAGCGGGTGCTGCCGGGGCTCGACGTCTACGCGCAGACTTCGCTGAGCGAAGGCCGATCGCTCTCGATGCTGGAGGCGATGGCCGCGGGCCTGCCCACTCTGGCGCACGATCTCGTTCCGGTGCGCGAGATCCACGAGCAAGGCGCGACGGCGCTCCTGGTTCCGCTGGGCGATCGCGCCGCGCTCGGTTCCGCGCTGGAGCGGCTGGTGGCCGATCCCTCCCTGCGCGCCCGCCTCGGAAAGGAAGCGCAAGAGCGGGCGCGCCTCCACTCCATCGAGCCGATGGTGGACGCCTACGAGGCGCTCTACCGCGAGCTGGGTGCGCGCGCGTGATTCCGGCCCTGCAAAGAGCGGACGCAGTTCCGGGTGGCGCGCCGATCCCCGTCCTGCACCTGCGGCAGGGGGTTGCGCTCTACGGCGCGGATCGGGCGGTGCTCGCGCTCTCGGAAGCGATGCCTTCTCCGTACGCTCCAATCGTCGGAGCCATTGCGCGGCCCGGTGCGCCCTGCTTGCTCGCCGAGGAGGCGCGGCGCCGCGGGCTGCGGGCGCTGCAGTTCGAGAGCGCGGGGCGATTCGACCTCACCTGCGCGCGCGCGGTCGCCAGGGCGGCCCGCGCGCACGGAGTGCGCCTCCTCCACGCGCACGACTTCAAGGCGCTCTTCGTCGGGCTGATCGCGGGCCGGCTTGCGGGGGTTCCGGTGGTGGCCACCTTCCACGGCGACACGCGCAGCACTTCGGCGGTGCGGGGGTACGAGGCGTTCGCGCGCCTGCTCGGCAACTTCACCCGCGGCGTGGCGGCGGTGTCGCGCGGGCTCGAGCAGACCCTGCGGCGCTGGGTCCGCGGGGCGCCGGTGGCCTTCGTGCCCAATGGGCTGCCGCTCTCGCCGCCGGTGACGCGCGAGGAGCAGCTCGCGGCGCGCGCGGCGCTGGGGGTTGCGCCCGGGGCGACCTGCATCGCGGTGGTGGGCCGTCTCTCGGCGGAGAAAGGCCACCGTGTTCTCTTCCAGGCGCTGCGAGGTCAACTTGAAAAGGCCGACATCGCAAAGGCGCGCCCGGTCCTGCTCATCGCCGGCGACGGTCCCTTGCGCGAGGAGCTGCGCGCGGCGGCGCAGGGCCTGGACGCGCGCTTTCTCGGGTACCTGGACGATGCCCGGGCGGTCTTCGCGGCGGCGGACGTGATCGCGTTGCCGTCGTTGCGCGAAGGGCTCCCGCTCGTCGCCTTGGAGGCGCTGGCACTGGGCCGCTGCCTGGTGGCGAGCGCCGTGGGCGAACTGCCCGCGCTGCTCGAGGGCGGCGCCGGCGTCCTGGTGCCGCCGGGCGACGCAGCAGCATTGTCGGAGGCGCTTGCTACGTTGGAAAATGGGGCAGTGCGTGCCCGCATCGAGGCACGTGCGCTCGAGCGGGCCCGCCTTTACGACGTCGCCGCCATGGCCTCCGCGTATGCCGCGCTGTACGGCCGCGCGCTCTCGAGTCCCAGCACGTCGCTGTAGTGCCGCGCCACCGTGAGCCCGATCTGCTCCGGCGTGAAGGGCGCGACCGTCCGCCGTCCGGCCCGCACCAGCTCGGCGGCGAGCCGCCGATTGCTCCACAGCCGCACCAGGGCGCGGGCAAACTCGCCCGGCTGCTCGGCGAGCAACAGATCGTGCCCATCGCGGTACGGCAGCCCCTCGGCAGCGATGCGGCTCGCCACCACTGGCACGCCCGCCGCCCAGGCCTCGAGGATCTTGATGCGGGTCCCCGAGCCCGCCCGCAGCGGAATCGCGGTCGCGAACGCGCCGTCGAGCCAAGGCTGCACCGACGGCACGCTCCCGGTCACGATCACCTCGCTCGACTGGAGCGCCTGTACAGATGGCGGCGGATTGCGACCCACCAGGATCAGGCGCGCTCCGGGAAGGAGCCCGCGGCACCGCGGCCAGATCTCCTGCGCCAGCACCACCGCGGCGTCCGCATTCGGCCGCCAGTCGAGCGATCCGACGAAGACCACGTCGCGCCGCTGCGCGACCAGCGGCGTCGAGAGCAGCGGCGGCACCGCGTTGGGCACCACCCGCACCGCCCTGGCGCCCATGGCGCGGAAGGCGTCGGCGTCCTTGTCCGAGCAGGTGAAGACCAGGTCCACCTGCCGCGCCAGCTCGCGCTCCAGGCTGCGGATGCGGTTCGCATGCCAATGCAGCAGACGCCGTTGCCAGCGGGGCGCGGAGCCGGCGAGCCGCTCCACGATCTCGGCTTCGACGTTGTGAGCGTCGAGCACCAGCTTTGCCTCGGGCTGCAGCCGCCGCACGAGCTTCCAACCGAGCGCTGTGTGCGGATGATCGAAATGGACCGCCGCGAACTCTTGCGATCTGAGGAGCTGCCGCAGCCGCGCCGGATACCAACCGTAGCGCGTGTAGCCGGCGGGACAGCCGAGCACGTATCCCATCGCCTCGGCGAAGAGCACGTCGGCGGGCTTGGTGCGCGGCACTGCATGAGAGCGCCCTTCCAGCATGCGGGCCAGTCCCCGCGCATCGTCGCCGGGGCGCTCCCACGACAGCGCGGTGAGATCGAAAGCCCGGTCGAGCGCGCGCACCATGGTCAGAGCGCGCAGGTTTCCGCCTGTGTTCGCCGGCACAGGTATGCCGGGCAACAGCGCGAGCACAGATGTTCGCGTCATGCGTCCCCCCTGCAAGACACGATGCGCATGCTCGGTCGTGAACACACGCTATGAGCGCCCGCTCGGCCGTCACTTCACCAGCACCTCGCGCTCGATCCACCCGGTGCCGCCGCGGCCGTCGCGCACCACCACCCAGAGGGTGACGGCCTGCGCGGTTGGCGGAGCGGTCCAATCCACCCAGGTGGGAGCCGGCTGACCGGTGGCGGTGGTGTCCGTCGAGCGCAGGGAGGAGATGCTGCCGGCGGTGGTGAAGAAGCTGTAGCCATGGCGCTTCGACGGATCGTCCTTGGCCGCGGTGAATGGCTGCAGGCGCACCACCTGGCCGCGGACCACGACGCCGCCGTCGCCAATTCCCAGATCGATCAACTCCGGATTCACGTCGGCGGGACCGCGCGCCGCGGTCCGCAGCGTCACCGTCTGGAAGCCGGAGAGGGTTTCCGCAGGCGCGCCGGGAATCGACGCGACCGCGCGCGCCGTGAAGCCCACCAGGAGCGGCACGCCGTCGTCGAGCGTCTGCACCAAGCCGCCCGCGTCGAACGCGCCGCCGTCGAGCTGCGCCGCCGCGGCGAACGCCAGGATGCGCGGGTCCGACAGATCGAGCTGGGCGGAGAAGGGCCCCGAATCTGGAAGATCGATGCCCGCGTCGCCGGGGCAAGGCAGCGTGGGCGACGGGACGCCGCTCAGGTCGGTGCAGAGCGCGAAGCGCATCGAGATGGCGGCGCCGGTCGGGTCCACCGCCAGCGCGGTCAGCCTGGTCGAGGGCAATCCCGCGTCGGCCATCAGAATCAGCTCAGGCGGTTCCGCGCGCACGGCCAGCACCCGCAGCTTCGAGACGTGCTGCTGCGCCTCGAGCCCGGCGGGACAGCCGGCCGCGAGGAGCAAAAGGGCGAGCAGAGCGGCGCGCATCTAGAAAGATCCCTTCAATCCCAGCGTGGGAATGATCGGCAGCCCCTCGAAGTACGCGTGCTGCGAAAAGTCATAGCTGTAGACCGACCCCTCGATCGAG
>Ga0213851_1645693_pt1 | contig 12490 bp, 2 predicted proteins | sample ABR_2014_MetaT_FD_164455 | JGI IMG/M metagenome (GOLD analysis project Ga0213851, IMG submission 164455) | Metatranscriptome of freshwater sediment microbial communities from post-fracked creek in Pennsylvania, United States - ABR_2014... | ecosystem: Environmental > Aquatic > Freshwater > Creek...
ACACTAGCTGAACTGTTTACCCCTATATACTGGTCAATTACGCTTAGAAATATAGCAATCAATTAAGATAAGTAAACAACTCTGTTTGCAAAAGAAGAGATGGTGCTCCCCCCCCCTGCAAACAGAGAATAGGTTAGAGCTTGTGATAGTAGGAACTAACGAATAATTTTGTTTTTACAATTTTTAATTTTACTTTGGGCTCGAACATACGAGCACTACTAAAAGAGAAAAGAGTGAGAGAGAGGAGGACAGTTTTAATTCTTGTCGGAATCTTTGTCTTTACCATTGTTAACCACCTTCTTACGAAGAGGAGGTGGAACACGGTCATTTATGACAGAGGTGATCTGATGCACATGATCGTGCACATAGGATCTGTTTTGAAAAATAGGCAAACACTTTTTAGTATAAAGGTCTGCAATGCGGATGTCTTTACCATCCGCTTTTGTTGACGGAGCTGTGGGATTCACAGGCCAGTATGCCCACCCAGGAACGGGAAGGAGGCCCATCAATTGAAAGGATTTTCCAGCACGGAAATACACACGATCAATTGATGTATGCAGGGAAACTTGATAAGTCATCAACTGACCATATGCTGATTCTTGATTGAGCTCATGAACCAGTAATGATCGCTGTTGATTATTATATAGAAAGGAATACGTCCCAGTAGGAGACGCAGCAAACCCTGACATAAATGGAACTGACACTCGAGCATTAGACCAGTGATCACAATCCATAAAAGATATGCCATTTTCAGGCAAATTAGGATCGACCGTAGCAATGTCAACGGATGAATTGGAGCGAGACCCCCAACCAATAACTAGAAGATCTCCAGCTACTGTTGTGGGACTACCAGAAGAACTGATTCGCCGAGTAAAAATACTATATTCTTGCTCGCCGGAGAACCAGGCATACAAAGCCCCAATTATAGAAAGCACACTAAATTTAAAATTAGTAGTGCCTCCTCCATTGGGAGTCAAAACAGGAACCTGAGGAGTTAAAATAACTCCACCAGAATCACCGCCATAATAGGCATATTGTGTCCATCGAGTCAGGAGTTCACCTAAATCAGTAATTGGAACTTCTTGCTTACGAGTGTAAGTAGAGGTTTTGATACCCTTGAAGGGTGGGAATTCTTGTTCGAATTCTTGCCACATACAAGAGTCTCCATGGACAAAAGGATCCAACGAGGGCGTTGGACCAACAATATGTTGAGGAAACCGAAATTCCAAATCATCACAGGCAGAATACCATATGACATAAGGGATGACGGGTGTAACATCACCAGTAGTAGTGATATTTAACAATTGGAGGGTCAAGACAGGAGCTCGCTTGTAATAATAAGTATCTTGGGAGAGCTCAAGTAGGGTCATGGCCCAATCATAAGGATATATGAAGGGAACAGAAAATTTGAGAGTAGTGAAACCTTTAACAGTCACATCCATTGTGGGCATCAACGTATTGATAGCTGTGGATCCAGCTACGTAAGTTGAAAAATCCACCGTATAGGAAATAAACAACCTAATACGAGCTGAAATCATAGATGATCCAGCAAATTGAATGCAAAATTTGAGGGAACCACGCCACCATCGAAACAATTGGCTTATATAGGAAAAGTAAGAAAACAGGTATTTAAATGAACCTGTGAATACATCATTACTCATAGGAGTTCCAAAATACAAACTATAAGCTTGAGTGGGTGAGGCAGCAGATAAGATATTCGTAGTAAACAATCCAGGCTTTTTACAGAGGGCGATTATATTACGAAAATCAGGTTGATCTGAATATTCCTTCGGATCAACTGGAAGGTCTAAACCAAATGGGAGCATTTGATCGACCTTACCAGTCCAGCCAACTTGAAAGTCAGCAGGAAAAGGATTCACATTAGCCTTTTGGGCTTCAGAATTTTCTTTCGACTTTGCAGTCGAAACAAGACCAGATGTGGCAGTTTTCACTGCCATGGCGCGAGCGCCAGTGGAATTAACAGAGGATGCAGCAAGCTGCGGTCCTGTGTCAGAGCTGTAGATACCATAACCTAGTGCTAACGAAGCACCAGCCATCATGATAGCTGCAGTAGAGGCCCCTGCTATAGTAGCAGGGGAATTTAAGACACTAGCAAATGAATGCGGCATCTCATGTTCATTCAAGGAGCACGAATCACCGTGAACTTCTTCCTGAACATCTACCTCAACATTGTCCGGGGGGACTGAGAGGGGGGCCTTTTTACGATTCAGATCCAAGATCGTTTCATAAATAGGATAAGTGTAAGATTCAAGGTAATGCTCAGTAAAAACGAGAGTCATCACATTTTCACACCACCATCTAAAGTCATGGGGTTCAAGACGATAGATAGCAAATATATCGACGGCGCATTGCAAAGCCAAGGCATGATACCTAGCTTCTTCTTTGTGGCCCTTGAAATGTAATTCAATAATGGGAACTTGATCGGTTACCCATTGAATTTTTCCAGGGGCAAAAAGCTCGTCAGGTGTGTTAATGCGAGTATCTTTGTTAAAAGAAACACCACAAGATTCTCCATGGACAACATTGGATGGGGTATCAACCCAGTCTTCATTGACAGGCATGTTAAATTCCAATCCTTCAAAACGCATAAGAGCACGCATTGTGAGGGAAGACGTTGTGAGAGACAATACTTCATTCAATGAAGTTAAATTAAATATTATCAAACATGGCATGTGAGCAAAAACTGTATTGTATTGCGATTCAGTGTAAGTTTCACCAAGAGTCGCAAACCATCCAGCATCAGTTTCAAGCCACTGGTACATAGAATTAAAAGGTGCTTCAAATTCCAAAGTGGTTTGTTCATTAACGGACCATATTTTAGGATTATAGGCCATCAACGATTCCATAGTGATGAGCTGAGTTGAGCCAGCACTCCATGAGGGTACATATTGGAGTTCAAATGGCAAAACAACAGCTCCCATCAATCCGTAGGCAAAGGACTGTACTTCAGATTCAATCTTAAAATGAATCTTTTTCCATCTGACCATACGATAATTGGTCCAGGCATCAAAGAGCCACAAAGGAGGATGAGCTCCATTGCCAGTGGTTTCTGGAAACAACCAATTAATCTTAGTAATAGTTGATCCACCACGGGTAAATGGTTTCACAACTTCGGGAGCCGAGCCAGCTGCAAGAGGAATAGCGAATGAGATAGGCTGTGATAGCGACATCCACCGTTCGGCTTGAGGGAATGTGGTGTCTTGGAAGTTAGAAAGAAATGGGGGCATCTCTTTCAAAACAACTGAGACAGGTAATACACTATCTTCCTGATTATGGGAAGCAAATGTTTGGTCTTGGGAGACCGGGATCGACGCATCCGTCGGGTTAATTAGTTCTTTTTCAAGGCTAATCCGGTTTAGGGTTTAATTTGCACTGGGGGGATTATTCCAATACAAAACCCCAAATGACAACACGGCTTATTAGGCACGCGCAGGATGTCTCCTGTACCGATATTTATATAGCGCCTCGGGTAGGCGCGGTGCTAACTTACGCGGATTTGTAATAGTTGATGAGACGCAATTGTCTCGCCAACTCAAACGGAGAAATTTGAAAATTTCCACGATACTTTCCACGAATAGACTCAAAAAATTGAGACCAATCTTCGTAATCATCTTGAGGGTACATGATGAGTTCTCGGAGGGCCGTTTCAATATTTTGGTCAAGCTGGTCACTGATTGTCATATCAGAACCTTCTTTGGGCTTTCGAACCCAAGCTAGCATACCAATAATGGCAACAGGATCGAGAGGAGCCTCGATGATGCCATCATTATCAACAAACTTACGACTTAGAAACGTAAACGAATCCAAATCAAGGAAAGGAGAAGTAAACTCCCCCTTAGTAGGAGTGGTAAGGGTCATACCAAAAGTTTGTTTAAAGAACGAAGCAATGGAAATGAGGTTGAAGTATTCTGCTATAGCATTATCTACACAACCACCATTATCATCACCATAGAAAAGAGCTTTGTAAAGCCTATCGCGATCAGGCCAGAATGATTCTGGAACAAGTGCATAAAAGGCAATACTAAATAAACAATAATTTACAAAGGAATTAAAAAGAGAAGTCCAATAGTGTCCGGAAGAGACACCTTGGAATCGTTGCACGATATTTTTACCGTAAACCAGAAAGAATGAGCACACGCTAGGAGCGAGTGCATCAATCCACTTATGGATACGTTCGATATCACCGTGCCACGGTAAACTTTTCATCCACATTGCAAATGCGGGTATAAAGAGGACAAGAACTGAGTAATCCCATCCGCCATAATCTCCACCAATGAGGTTAGTCATTTGAGTGAGATAATTGCGGATGTGTTCCCAGTCTTGAGAGTAGGCATTGACGCCAATTTTAACAGGATTGAAAATTTTATTGGCATGATTGCCCATAAAATCTCCAAGAAGCATCTTACAAACAATTGCAAGGAGCAGTGAAGAGACACAAAAAAGACGAGTTTTTTCATTGGCAACTTTTTCAAGCGTAGTAAGTTCGTCTTTGAGAGCCATTTCACTCATACCTTGAATAGTATAAGTGCCAGCATCCAATTTCTTGATGAGATTATCAACAAGACGTCGAAGAAAAGGATTAATCCAACGTTCACCATTAGGGTCTTCAGGACAGATCCACTCTGGATTAGGAGAGTTTTTCTGACCCCACATGTCACTTCGTTGTCGGGAAAACAAACGAAGATCAAATGTAGCAGACTTATCAGTGGGAAATCCAACGAGACCCCGATAATCAAAGAGTGTATGATACAAACTTCGAATAGAATAAGAGGTTCCAGAGTTAGATCCACCGAATCCTTGAAATATTTTAGGGTTTTCAAGAAGTCTGTTGATGAAAGGAGGAGTATGAGGGGCACCAGAGACCAAGGCAAGGCGTTTAAAGGCATTGTCTTGAGCTCGTTTGGTAAGAGCGGTAGGGGCAACAGGAACTCGATCCATACGAAATTCAGGATTGCGATATTTACTAATAAAAACATCAACATCATCAAATATAGGAGATTTGACAAATTGAGTGTTCATAACAGGAAACACGGGGCAAGGAGTTAACATATGGGTCATTCGACAACCAGGGACTATGGGATAGTCACCAATGGTTTTCGAAATCATGGAATCACCATCAGTAGTAATACTTTTGGTGATATCCCACGTGAGTTCAGTGGGCATCGAAATAGTACGAGCTTTTGCAAGCTCAGGAAAGTCCGATTGAGAGATTGGACACATTACACAGGAACTTCCGTTCCTGGCAACTATCATAGAGAAAAGATCTCTTTGATGTCCATGGACATCCATGTTTACACATGGAGTTCCACAATCTCCCCATTCGGTAGGGGCGTTTTCTAAGACATAGTAAAGTCGGAAGGATGTGGCGATATCTTCGCCAGATCCCCACTGTTTCACATGTCCAACAAACAACTTGTTCATTTCAATGATACAAGGTGTCTCATTTATACAGAGAGTGTAACTAACAATTTTCTTGTCAGGCTTCACATCTCTAAAAATTCGACACACTTTATCAGATCGAGTAACATGATAAGAGGTGAGTGGGAGTCTATGAAAAATAGACTTAAATTCTGCAAATTTGCGAGAAAGAACTGTACATTTACAGAGATCACGATCTTCAAATAATTCAATTAAAAGTTCGTGACGTCCAAAATGATAGGGTTCAGCTTCTTCATGCAAATGAAAAGCAAAATCAGTCCATCCATCAACAATTCGAAGGTAATGTTTAGGAAAACAACACGTTCGAGAGGCAATGAATAATACCTTTCCAGGTACTGTGTGGAGATTATTAGAGATTTTTATATCTACAATATTATCTCCAATTTGGAAAGCACGAATACGAAATTCGGCCACTTCTTGTCCAGAAGTGGAATGTCCTCGAGTTTGAATAGCAACAAGTGCTTCTTCAAACCGCTTTCGGAGAACATTATAATTGGCACCTATAAGACAAATCTTATTGGCGGCAAAGTAGTTAATTGTTTCAAGAATTTCACTATCTTGCTTGATATCAATATCAACCAAGTGCTCAGCGGGAAGATCACCCACAAACCGGTAACCTGCAGAATACATATCTAAATATGGATCTTGCGGATGTCCAGTAATGGGAATGAACCCCATTTGGACAGGCTCAGGAAGAGCCATCATAGACACCGACGTATGGGTAATACGTTGGGGGTCTATAGATAGATTCTGTGACACACTAGCAATTCGTTGAGGTTCAACGGATAAATGCTGGGATGTCGCAACAATTCGCTGAGGTTCAGCAGAGAGATGAGTAGTAGTAGTTGTTCGAGTAGAAGGAGCTACAGAAGTATGGGAGGATTTAGCTCCCCTCTTCAATGGAACTTCTATGGTTTGAGTAAGCAGGTCTTTTCCTGCAAGTTCTTCAGAGACTATATTATAGCTCTTAGCAACTTTCAAACCGTATTTAGTTTCCATATGAGCAGCACGCTGATGAGGAGGCAAAGCCATTGTTTCTTTTCGTTGTTCACGAGTTAAAACAATTTCTTGACGTCCATCAGTAGCGCCTTTCTTTTCAGGTTGGCGAGTTGCGCAGTATGCAGCAACAGCGCCAGCAACAACACCTACGGCACCAGTAAACAAGAGTATCTCTTGTTTCCAATCGTAGATCCATTGCGAAAATGATTTGCCAGCGCGAGAAAATGCGGAGGACAAAAATTCATCTTTAGCAATAATGTAAGAAGTTTTAATAGATAAACAATTTTGATATTCGACGTCCATTATGTTGACAAGGTCAACAATCATGGCGCCACTTCTCATGTTAGGGGATGTACGCTTGGATTCTTTATACCAAGCTGACTTGTAATACCAAGCTCCACCACCAATGGTTCCAGAAGTTATAAATGGGCTAGTGAGTTGAGTTAACAAATCCATAGACCCATATTTTTTAAGTAAGTAAAAACCAAATTGGGATGTAGCGGCAGTTTCAGCAAGAGGAGAGTCAATAAAAACAGGACCATCATAAAGGATAAGACCTTCATAAGGATCGTGTCGATAATATACAGGGTTCATTTCTGAATCAGAATCTTCAGTGAAAAAAGAAACACCAGAAGTCATGAGTTCAGCAAGACGATCCTCATCGGCAAGTTGAGATAAGTCGGGATGTTGACGATTGGGATCCTGATATACAAAATCAGAATGCAAATCGTCATGATAAGAGAGATAGGATTCAAAAGAAATATTATTTCTTTTGAGAGATTTCACTATATAATGGAAAAATTGTTGATAATCCAAATCGCAAAAAGCAACATAGAGATCAGATTTTCCGTCATAGTCAGCATGAGTAACAGTTAGAACATGATGGATATATTTGGCAACAGGATCGGGCGAAATAGACCAGTCCATACATTTTGAGACGAGATTGAGATCACCACGAAATGCAGAACAATGAGCTAACATACTTTTGAGAGCAATGGGACTTAAAGCCCACGACTCTTCATTGAGTCGGTCGGAATATGACATAGAGAGATAGCGAATAAAAATAAAAAAGAGATAAAGACAACGTTCATAACGTTGGAGACCATTAAATTTAGAATCAAGGTCACCAAATATCATACGTCCGAGAAACATATAATTGACATAAGTCGCATTATCTGTGAGGGAAAAATGTTCACAGTAAATTTCACGGCCATGTATAGTTTCAAGATAATATTTATCATCTTCTGTACCATGGAGTGGGAAAAATCCCTCATCTAGAAAAGCATCTAGAGAGAAATGTCCCCAAAAACGTTTAGTAGCAGAAGAAACAAATGTAGGAGCGGAGTATAATAGTTCTTTGGTTGATTGCCAAAGACCTTCAAAAATCATTGATTCACCATGTTTAGAGGTGAGCCATTTATCATAAGTGCGCATGGCACGAGAAGAAATAGACTCACGTCTATGAAGTTTTTTAGCTTGTTCGAAGAGTAGTTCAGCAACTTGCATAAAGGAAATAGTTTGGCCATTATAAGGCAAAAATTCCTTATGCATTCGAAAAGCACAATCTTCATCAGGAGCTTCAGTAACATAACATCGAACACGATATTGAACATGATTGGGATCAAAATCCCAATTTTCGGGTTTATCCGGATGAGGAACAGGTTCAAGAGCGATATCAAAACGTTTTTGAATACAATGATGTTGAATAAGTTGAGAATGTTGATTAATTTCTTTTGGAGTAAGAGGAGTAGTGACGACGTTGATGGCATGTATAGCATACATGGCACCTTTCTTTTCGACACCAGCCATGTTAAGAGGCATAGAGCGGTCATCAAGTAAGTCAAGTAAGAGACGAGATTCCTTAGCGGCATCAGCGGGTACTTTAGCATTGAGAAATTCAGAATAATGAACAGCTTGAGTAACACCGGGTTGATATCCTTCCCAGTATTCGGTACCAAGAGCTTTGGAATAAGCAATGGTATCACACCAATCAAGGGGATATTGGTCAGGAAATTCTTTATGAATCATCTCATAAAGAACTCGAATCATAGCGAGAGCGGAAGTGTCTTTCATGGCACGAGAAACACTGGTATAAAACAAAACATTAATAGGAGACATACGAGCACGAGCACGAGGCTGTTCACCAACTATACGAGCGTATAGTTTGAGATTAGCATCATGAGCACGACGATATACTTGTAATTGCGGTTCAGCAAACAAGTGATCTGGTCGAGATTCACTAACCTTAAACCATTTATGAAGTGATCCTAGTACAGAATCACACCATTCCTGGTTAGTAGAAATACGGGCAGAGTAATCGTAGTCTTTAGCAATACCTTCAAGATGAATCTTCTTATGAAGATCATCGGAGGCTTCAGCATAGCGAGATCGCCATGCAGCTGATAAACACCAATGTTCACCAGTAGCTTTGTAATAAACCATGTAAAAAAGTTCGGTAGAACCTTCTACAATGTCTTCAAACAAGACTTTAAGGCTTCGATAGCCTATAGCATTTTTAAAAAAAGAAGTAGTAACATCAAGATTGAGGCCTGTAAGACAGGCACCAATCCAGGGAAGAGAAATCATGGTAGAATCGCCATGAGTAGTGGGGGGCTTAATGGATTCTTCAGGAGAATAACCCATAATCCAATTAACAAATTCAAATTCCCATTTGATGGACTTAACCATTTTATAAACACCAATTATGGCGAGAACAACGAGGAGAACAAGGAGAAGTTTAAGCATAAAAGAGGAAGTAGTTAAATTTTGAAGTATTGTCTTAAACTGAGTGAGAAGATTTTGGATGCATTCAGGTAATGCACTATACATAAGAGAAAGAGCTTTATTAAACAAATTACCAAATGCATCCATATATCGACCCATCGCTTTACGCAAGGGTCGCATAACGCGGATAAGAGAGTCAAGAGCTTTACGGAGCATTCCAGGGGCTTCGGGAACGACAGGTTCATTGATAGTAGAATCTCCATGAATGGAGACAACTTTAAGAAGTTCAGCAATAGATCGATATTTTTTAATCACATTTCGTCGTCGCTTTGGAGCAGCGAGACGAAATTGATTAATATTACAGGAACGAAGATTGCAAATATCATAAAGAAGACCATTATATTGTCTAACAAGATTATCTTGAAAGAGAGGGGTCAAGACTGTAGAGGGATTATGAAGAGAAAAGAAAAATCTAAACGAAGTAGGATCACATGCGAAAATACGCATATGAGCCATCATGGACAACACTTTTGTGAAATTCATAGAATCACGGAGATTCCAAGAATGAACTTTAGAGTGAAGGAGGTTATCCATAGGTAAATAAGGAAGTTGAAAATTTAAAACAGAAGAGAGATATGACATAAATATACATTGGAGAGGATAAGAAATATACTTCTCCTTGGGACGAATGAAATTAAGGAGAGGAAAGAGATGAGGTAAAACTAAATGGAAATCAGTAGGATGTCCATATCCGAAAATATAATATTTGGAGGATGGTTGATCAGGAAAACGAGAGGGCTTCCTTTCAGAAGTCCACAAATTAAAACAACCAGCGTCGTCAAAAGCAATTAAGAAGTAATTCATAGAAAGAGAAAAGCGAATATCTTCAAAACAACTGTATTTGACTTGCTTAAATTCGGTAGAAACAAGTTTAAGAGAGTCACGTTGAATAGAGTGAGAAAGTTTCAACATGAGAGAATTATTAATAAATGGAAGAGTGGAGGCAAAATAATTATCACGTTCAATATGAGTACAAAGATGATCGTGTTTCTTAAAAGGAGGAAAAATGAGAAATGAGTAAAGATAATTAAGATAATCAGCAAATGTGGCTTGATGAGTAGGACGAATTGAATCATCACCAAACACAAAACGATCATGAGACATATACATAGAGAGTTCAGAGGAAGAAATACGAGTAAAAGTGTGTGTAGAAATTTTACCAATGGTAGTATCAATTTTAGGTAAAGTATTAGGAGGTAAATAGCGGTAAAAGGTATCACCAATTCGCTGATATTCTAACTTATCTGAGAAAAGTTTTATATAATGAGTAAGAGCATCATCAGAAAAAGTATATTTGGAGGGTAAAAATGTAGACACATCAAAATGGTAAATAACCATAAGGACGGTAATATTAGAAGCACAGGTCGCATAAGATTGCGGGGTCTGATTCTCATGGAGGATAATTAACCAACAATCAGAATATTTTTTAAATTCTATAACACATCGAGAAAAAGGAGCAATGGATTGTATCTTAAACATTCCATCTTCATAGTAAACATAACGTTTTTCAAAGAAAAACACATTTTCACGTAACCATTTGAAAATTGCAGGACAGAGCGGATTAAGATCTGCAGTTTCCATATTTTTAATATTACGAATTATAACACATAATTCATGAAAACCAACGACAGCACAAGAAGTAAAAGGTCGATAACATGAGGAACATCGAAAATTCTTCTTGCCAGAGGCAGGAGATGAGGGATAAAATATGAATTTGGGGCACGCTGAAGGGAGGGAAATGTAAACTACGGCACCGAACATCAAAGTTGGGTACAACTTAATAATGTAAGGTAACGTCAATCTGGATGACGGGATTGGCAAAAAATCGCTATCACTACGAATAGTGAAAGAGCGAAAATAAGGAAGTATTTGTTGTTCAAGAAAAAGAGGAGTGAGAGTAAAATACGTTCCATAAAGCGAACTTTCAGGCACCAAGGGTCGGCGAACAAGAGTTCTGGATATAGTCTTCTCAGACATGGTCGCGGAAGCGAGAGTAGTAGCAGTAGTAGTGGTAGTAGTTGTAGTAACAGTAACACAAGTAGAATTAATCACGGGTGGCAAACAGCCATATCTGGAAACAGAAGTTTCCGTAGATATAAGAGGGACAGTACAAAAAGATTTATTAAAAGGCTTCATGGTGGGGGTGTCGGTCGATTCGGTAGCAGCATAAGAACGACATAGAAATTCCGAGCAGGAGGGGGATGGTTACCTTAGACCATCTCGGATTTAACTGTACCTATTCAGACTAGTAATTTCACTAATTTTTCCATGCAAGTGTACGTAGATTAGTTACTTCTAGCAGAATCTATTATTCTTCATAACGTGTCACGGGACTGTTAGAACATTCACGCAATGGGGTGTCAAGAAATAAGACATAGGATTTAGCGGCGTGGAGCAAGCTTAAAGACAAAGTCAATTTAAACGAGCTAATCCACTTAGATTCAACCTACGTGGAAAGGCAGACTTTAGATTATGTAGTTCCGGCGCTTTGACGGCATAAAATAGTAAGACTAGAATTATCGCTTGTCTTCATTGAGCACATGAATGGGTAACGCTCTCTCATACGGAGAGCACCTTTCCACGGAATTACGACGAACTAGGGCGATAAATAGGAAGTGACCTAGTTTAGGACTTGTTTTGTCCAAAAAGGATGAGATGGGAAGAGAATAGAGAAAAGAATAAGAGGACATTTACCAAAATGACAAAAGGGTGGGCGTTGGAAGAGAATTTTTCACCCGAAGGGGGGGGGGGAGGCAAATAGCCATAATAAAGAGGACCGATTTTTGATATCAGAGGTAAAAACACATTGGTATTACAATACTTGATGATAATCCCAGATTTATATTGGGGTGTTGTTTGACTTATTGAGTACGAACATAGTGTCGTAGCAACAATCATTTTGAGAGTGACTAAAATAATATGACAAAAGAGAAGAGTCTAATAAGATGAGAAGAAGAGATATTTAGGGTTTTAAATTTAAATATACAGTGAGACAACAGAGATTAACTATTACGAACATGAAGGGGATAATAACGACTAATAATTATGTTTCATAGTTAATACATATTAGACAAATAGAAAGAAAAACAAAAGAACTTTATGGTTTTAAGATAAAGGATCTGATAATTTTATTGAAAATTTCAAAATCATTTAAAAGTGATAAAACGGCAGGACATTGCAATTATAAACTATCGGGACATCGATAATAAATAAATCAGAATATCGTGGAGGGGGCTTCGGGGCCCCT
>Ga0213851_1396348_pt1 | contig 12432 bp, 12 predicted proteins | sample ABR_2014_MetaT_FD_164455 | JGI IMG/M metagenome (GOLD analysis project Ga0213851, IMG submission 164455) | Metatranscriptome of freshwater sediment microbial communities from post-fracked creek in Pennsylvania, United States - ABR_2014... | ecosystem: Environmental > Aquatic > Freshwater > Creek...
CCTTGGTCCTGCGTAGTTCTACGCTACCTGCTCCTCGAGGGCGAGCACCGGCAGCAGGCGCTCCTCCATCTCCTGCAGCTCGTCGGCAGCGCTCGGTTGAACGATTTCGCAAGCTTCCACCTCGGCAAGAATGCGCCGGACGAGTTGGTGGTTGAGCGCGTGGCCCGACTTCACCGCGGTCAGGTGGCCGATGATGGGCATGCCGATCAGCGACAGGTCGCCCAGCGCGTCGAGGATCTTGTGGCGCACGAACTCGTCGGGGTAGCGAAGCCCCTCGGGGTTCAGGATGTTGAAGTCGTCGACCACCACCGCGTTTTCCAGCGAGCCGCCGCGGGCAAGGCCCGCGTTGTGGAGCCGCTCGACGTCGCGCTTGAAGCCGAACGTGCGCGCCCGCGAGATGTCCTTCTGGAACGAACGCTCGCTGACGTCCATGCGGTAGCTCTGGTCGGAGATGAGCGGGTGGCGGAAGTCGATGGTGTAGTTGATCGAAAACTTGCCGCGCGCCGGAGCGATCCGCGCCAGCTTGTCGCCGTCGGTGATGGTGATGGCTCTGCGGACGAGGAGGAAGCGCCGCGACTGCCGCAGCTCGTGAGTGCCCGCCCGCCGGATCAGGTGCACGAACGGCTCGGAGCTGCCGTCCATGATGGGGACCTCGGGCCCCTCCACCTCGATGCGCGCGTTGTCGATGCCGCAGCCTGCGAGCGCCGCGAGCAGGTGCTCGACGGTGCCGATGCGGATGCCGTCGCGCCCGAGCGAGGTGTTCATGGTGGTGTCCACCACGAACTCGGCGAGGGCGGGGATCTCCACGCCATCGCGCACGAAGATGACGCCGCTGTCTGCCGAAGCCGGCGCAATCGTCACCCGCACCTTGGCGCCGGAGTGGAGACCGACGCCATCGAGCGAGGCACGCTGCTTGAAGCTCCTCTGCCGGAAGGGGTGCAGATCCATTCTGGGAACGTCTCCTCCGTTGGTGCAGCAGCAGCAGAAGCGGAAAAATCAGCAACAACTGTGCCGGGGAGCGTCCCGGGGATGAAAAGCTAGTCCTTCCAGACTGTTTCTGCCTGTGTAGAAACCTGCCCTCCGCCCGCGCGCCTTTCGATCCCTGCTGGAGTGCGACACCCATGTCGCAGTGCTGGATAAATGCTGGGCGTCCCGTGCGGGCCCCCCCCCGCCACTGGTGTTGCCGACCTCCTACCGCGGCTGCAGCGCCTTCGCAAGCTCCTGCTGATACGACGGGGTGTCGATGGGGTGCTTCTGCAGTTCCGCCCGCTTCCCCACCAACTCGAGCGCGCGGTCCAGGATGTCGGCGAAGCGCAGGCAGTCATCGCGCAGGCGCTGCATGCGGATGGCGGTGCTCTCGCCGCGGCTCGACCAGCCCTCGAGCAGGTCGAGGAAGCGGTCGAACAGCTCGCGGTCCGAATGGCGTAGCAGCTGGTACCCGACGTCGCGGAACTCGGTGGCGTAGCGGCGCAGCGCCTCGGCGGCCACCAGATCGGCGCTGTTCTGGCCCAGCGCGCGCGCCGTGTGCTTGCACATCTCCCGGAACACCCACAAGTCACGGCGCAGCCGCTCGCTCTGGGCCATCCGCGCGCCCTCGTCCTCGAACAGCTCGGTCTTGCCCAGCGCGGGATCGAGAGCGCGCGCGATGATGCCGACGCAGTCCTTGGTGGCCAGCGCGAACGCGTCCCGCTGCTCGTCGAGCTGCGCCCGGTCGGTGAGCGCGACGGAGAGGATGGGCGGCATCATCCCCATCACGTCGCGGATGGGCTGCGCCGCCGCCCGGCCCGTGGCCGCGACCGGACCCACTCCCTCCGGCGTGGCGCAGAGCCGCGGCAGGTCCGACTCCAGATAGCCGATCAGCGCGTGCATCTCGCTGCGCACCAGCGCCAGGATCACCAGCACGCGGCGGGTGTGCGCCGTGGGCGGCGACGGCACGTAGCGCAAGGAGCGCAGAGTGCGGAAGGCGGCGAGCAGCGCCAGCGCGAACGCCTTGCGCTGCTTCTCGTCGGCCATCATGCGCAGCGCCTCCAGCAGCCGGACCGAGGAGACGCGATCGTACTCGGCGCGGAATTCCAGCGCCGACGGCGGGCAGAAGTAGCGCGAGACGAAGAGCTCGTGCTGCAGCGCGCGCCCCACGTCGAGGAAGAGCGTCTGCGGCGCGGAGTCGAGGCGGAGCAAGTGGTCGAGGATGCCCTGGTGCGCGACCAGCCCGGTGCGGAGGAGGAAGAGGCTCTCCTCCGGCGTGCGCTGCTCGCGAAGCTCCGCGCCCAGCCGCGCCCGCGCGCGATCGTCGGCCAGCGAGCCCTCGACGAAGCTGCGGAAGAGCAGCGCCTGCTCCTGCCGCTGCGCGATCAGCTTGCGCGAGAGGTGCACGCCGCGGTGCACGGCGTCGCGCGCCGCCTTCAGCTCCTCGCGCCAGTCGCGATCCTGCGGCGGCTGGATCTCGCCGAAGAGGTTGCGCAGGTTGAAGAAGCGATCGATGCCGCGCAGGAGCATCTCCATCTCGAAGAGGATCTCCTCGCGCCCGGAGATCTCCAGGCTCCGGATCCAGCGCTCGCGCTCGGCCAGGTAGACCGCGCGCACCCGCTGCGAGTCGCGCATCAGCTCGAAGAAGAAGTCCTGCGCGAAGGAGCGCTTGTCCCCCCCGGCAACCATCAGAGGAGGGTCCCTTGCAGGTTGCCGGGAGGCTTCTTGCCGAAGTGCTCCCAGGCGCGCTGGGTGGCGACCCGGCCGCGCGAGGTGCGCGCCAGGAAGCCCTCCATCAGGAGGTAGGGCTCGTAGACGTCCTCGAGCGTGTCGGAGCGCTCGCCGACCGCGGTGGCGATGGTCTCGAGCCCCACCGGCCCGCCGCCGAACTTGTCGATCAAGGAGCCCAGGATGCGCCGGTCCATCGCGTCGAGCCCGGCCTTGTCCACCTCGAGCCGCTGCAGCGCGCGGTCCGCCACTTGTTGGCTGACGCGGCCGTCGCCCTCCACTTCCGCGAAGTCGCGAACGCGCCGCAGCAGCCGATTCGCGATCCGCGGCGTCCCCCGGGCGCGCCGGGCGATCTCTCCCGCGCCGCCCTCGTCGAGGTGCACGCCCAGCTTCTTCGACGAGCGGCGCACGATCTCCTGGAGGTCTTCGGCCGGGTAGTAGTCGAGGCGGCTGACGATGCCGAAGCGGTCGCGCAGCGGCCCCGTGAGCAGGCCGGTGCGGGTGGTCGCGCCGATCAGCGTGAACCGTTTCAGCGGCAGCCTGAGCGCGCGGGCGCCGGCGCCGTCGCCGATCACGATGTCGAAGGTGAAGCTTTCCATCGCCGGGTACAAATTCTCCTCGATCGCCGGATTCATCCGGTGGATCTCATCGATGAAGAGAACGTCATTGTCCGCGAGGTTGGTCAAGATTCCGGCCAGGTCTCCCTTGCGCTCCAGGGCGGGGCCCGAGGTGACGTGGATCTGCGCGCCCAACTCGTTGGCGATCACGTGCGCGAGCGACGTCTTTCCCAGCCCCGGCGGACCGCAGAAGAGCACGTGGTCGAGCGGCTCCTTGCGCCCCGCCGCGGCCTTCACGAAGACCTTGAGGTTGTCGATCAGCGAGCGCTGCCCGACCACTTCCGCGAAGTTGCGCGGGCGCAGCGTCAGGTCGAAGCGCGCGTCGTCGCCCAGGATCACGGGGGCGACCGGGCGGTCCTCGAGGTCGTCGTCGCGCATCGCGCGCAAAGTATCACAGCGAGGCGTTCTGACCTTCGCCCGCTTCTCTCGAAGCCAAGGCGATCAAGGCGCGCCCGAGATGAGGCGCAGGGCTTCCCGGAGCTGATCTTCCAGCGGCGCCGCGGGACCCAGGTTGCGGCGCACCACCTCGGCCGTGCGCTCCGCGGCCCCCGGCCGGTAGCCGAGATTCACCAGCGCCGAGAGCAGCGCCTCCGCTCCCGCGCCCGCCGGCGGCGGCTGCGACGAGCGCGCGGCGGCGAGCCCGCTGGTCTTGATCTTGTCCCTCAGCTCCACCACCAGCCGCTCGGCGGTCTTCTTGCCGACGCCGGAGATCTTGGTCAGCCTGCTCAGCTCGGAATGGAGGATCGCCGTCGCCAGCTCGGTCGCCGGCATGCCGGACAGAACGTTGAGCGCGAGCCTGGGCCCGACGCCCGAGACGCTGATGAGGAGATGAAACAGCTCTTCCTCCTCGACGGTGAGAAAGCCGAAGAGCTGCAGCGCGTCCTCGCGCACGTGCGTGTAGCAGCGCACCTGGGCGCGCGCGCCTTCGGGCGGGAGCTTGCCCATCGATTGCAGCGAGAGGTGCACCAGGTAGCCCACGCCCTGCACGTCGAGCACCGCCACGTCGCCGCGTTTCTCGAGAATGGTTCCGGCGAGGCGCGCGATCACTTGGCGAACCTCCGCGCCAGCGCCGTGCGCCAGCCTCCGCGCCGGCGGGGCACCAGGATGCTGGCAGCCGGATCCCGCGCCCGCAAGAGGCCGCAGATGGCGGCGGCCAGCGCGTCGCTCGCGTCGAACCGCCCCTGCACGGTGATGCCGAGCAGCACCGCCACCATGCGCCCCACCTGTTCCTTCTCAGCCCGGCCCGTGCCGGTCACCGCCTGCTTGATCATCGAGGGCGCAAAGCTCCGCACCGGCGCACCCGACTGCGCGGCCGCGAGCAGCGCCACCCCCCGCGCCTGTCCCAGCACCAGCGCGCTGCGCACATTGCGCGCGTGAAAGACGTCCTCCACCGCCACCACGTCGGGAAGGTAGCGCGCAAGCTCGCGGGCGAGGCCGTCGTGCAGGAGCTGCAGCCGATCCTCGATGGGTTTCCCGTCGCCCAGCACCAGCACGCCGTGGGCGAGGTGCCGCACGCGGGCCCCGCCGGCGTCCTCGACGACGCCAAATCCGGTGAACCGGGAGCCGGGATCGATCCCGAGGACGCGCACGCTTCCTTTTACGCTCGCGACTCCAGCGCGGCCAACTCTTCGTCGGGAATTTCGAAGTTGGCATGGACCCGCTGGACGTCGTCGTTCTCCTCGAGGCTCTCGACCAGCTTCAGGACCTTCTCCGCCGTCTCGCCCGCGACCTGCACGGTCGTCTTCGGGAGGTAAGCGATCCTGGGCGCGCCCAGGGCGAGCCTGGCCGTCTCCAGCGCCTTGTGCACCTGCATCATGCCGGCCGGGTCGGTGCGCACCTCGAAGCCGCCCTCGCCGTCGGAGACCACGTCTTCGCCGCCGGCCTCCAGGGCGAGATCCATCACCTGCTCTTCGGTAGGGCCCTTCTTCACCGGAATGACGCCCTTGCGCTCGAACTGGAAGGCCACCGCGCCGGTGGTGGCCATGCTGCCGCCGCCCTTGGTGAAGAGGGAGCGGACGTCGCCGGCGGTCCGGTTCTTGTTGTCGGTGAGGATCTCCAGCACGAAAGCGACACCGCCCGGGCCGTAGCCCTCGTAGACCAACTCTTCGTAGCTGACGCCCTCCAACTCGCCGCTGCCCTTCTTGACGGCCCGCGCGATGGTGTCGTTGGGCATGTTCGCTTCGCGCGCGGCCAGCATGGCGGAACGGAGCCGCGCGTTGTGATCGGGATCGCCGCCGCCGTTGCGCGCTGCGACGGTCACCTCGCGGATGAGCTTGGTGAAGAGCGCGCCCTTGGTCGCGCCCATCGCTTCCTTCTTGCGCTTGATCTTGGACCACCTGTTGTGGCCGGACATCTTCGCTCCCAGGCGAGTCGCCGCTTTAGCACGCTGCCGTTGCGGCGAGCAATGCGATCAAGGCGGCGCGCCGGGCGTGCCTCCCACCGGCCCACAGGACCAGGCCGCGTCCGCGTCGGGCGGCGCTCTCTCGTCCCGCTGCACGCTGGCGCCGGGCGGGCATGGCGGCGCGTGCCCCGGGTAGCTGGTCAGCTCGACGGGAACCGCGCCCGCCGTCACCAGCCGGAACGGCTCGCTCGCGTCGCTGGGGAGGCCGCGGCTGAAGAGCTTATGGGTGGACGCGCGCAGAAGCGGCGTGCCGGGAGGCAGCGAGGGGTAATGGGCCGCATCGAAGAGGGAGCCCACCGCCAGCGCGCGCCCCCCGGGGGCGAGCTGGACCGGAAGCGGCGGAGGCGTGCCGAACAGCCGCCGCACGGTGCCGTCGGAGCCGACCAGCGCCAGCGGATCGAGGACGGCAGTGCCGGGTCCCTGATTCAGGATCTCGATGTACTGGGCTTCGGCCTTCGGGGCGGACGGGGCGGCCATCAACTCGGAGAAGATCAAGCGCGGCATCGGCGCCGCGGTAGAGAACTTCTGCACTGGACCGCGCGACTCGTGGCCGAGATCGTCCTGCGACACCACCCGCAGCGCGTAGTCGTGCGCGGGCTTCAGACCCGTGGCGCGCAGGCGGAGCCGGCAGTCGAAGCTCTGCGGGCCGCACGCCTTCGCGTTGCAGAAGACGTAAGCCGAGACCGCGGTGCACTCGCCGTCACACGGGTTGCCGGAGGCGGCGTCGCCGACCAGCAATTGCACCTTGGCGGGCCAGTCGAGCGCGAGGTCCGCCACCACCGCCGTGTCGCGCACGGAGAGCGTTGCCGCCCCGCCCTGCAGCGCGGGTGCGTCGCCGCGCGCGCAAGGCGAGGCCGTGAACGATTGCTCTGGATCTTCGACCCCGTCGAGCGCCAGCGAATAGCGCGCGCCTGCCACCAGCGCGGACGAGAGGCCCAAGAGCACGTCGCCGTGCGCGTCGGAAGAAGCCACCCCTTCGCCCTGCGGTCCGCGCAGCGCCAGATGTCCCGACTCAGCGAAGGCGCGCACCGCGACCAGATTCGACGGCGCGTCACCTCCCGCCACGGGCCAGACGAGCCTCGGCTTGCGCCCCGGCGCCGGCACCTGGAACGCAAAGCGCCCCACGCCGCCCTCGAGCTTGCGCCCGCTGCTGTCTTTGAGTCGCGGCGAGACCAAAAGGTAAACCCCGCCCGCCGGCAGCGGCTGATCGGGGGCCAGCGTGATCGCCGTTCGATCGGCGGCGATGCGGGGCTCCGCAGAGATGAGCAGGGTGCGCTCGTGGGCCGAGAGCGACGGGTGCTCGATGGCCGCAGCCGCCCGCTCGAGGTTGGCTTCGCTGGTCAGCACCACGGTTTCGCTCTGGCCCGTCCTGGCGATGAGCGCGCCCTCGTCCATGGCCGTCGAGAAATGCACGGTGAACTTCGCATCCCCCTGCACCGGCCCCGGCTGCGGCTCGACCGACTGCACGGCCGGCTTCGACGGACCCCCGTCTGCGGCCTCGTCGGCCGCGCTCACCCTGGCGCAGGCCGCGAGCACCACCGGCAGCATCAAGCTCACCCTCGTCCGGCTCATCTCTTCTCCTCGGTTGCGCACGCCGCCTCCTCGCGGGAGAGCGGGTCGCGAAACAGTCCCGCGGTGAGCGCGTCCAGCTCCGCCGTCAGCCGCAGCTCGGCGAAGCAGAGCTCGAGCCGCGCCGGCGCGGACGCTTCCGAGAGCCAGCGCGCCCGCGTCCGCCGCCGCTCGATGAAGAGGCGCGACGCCCTCTCGGCCGCTTCGCGCCGCATCCGCGCGAGGTTCGCGTTCGCCAGCGCGATCTGCGACTCCTCGCGCGCGTAGATGACCTGCGAGAAATCCCACGCCAGCATGACCGACCAGACGCGGCCCGTGCCGACGTCCCGCTCGTGGAGCGGCGCCAAGCGGAACTCCCCGTTGCGCGACTTCTCATCGTCGCGGAGCTGCGACTGGCCGCGCAATTGCGGCGCCCAGTGCGCAAGCCGCGCGCGCGAGGCGCGTGAGGCAGCGTCTTCCGCGGACCCTCCGGCGGCGCGCGCGGCGGCCTCCTGTGTCTCGACCAGGCTGGGCTCTGGTGCGACAGAGGAGAGAGCCGCAGGCGCGGCGGAGGAGAGAACCGCAGGCGCGACGGCTGAGGAAGCCCCAGGCGGATCGGCCGCAGGGCTGGCCAGAAGCCACCAGCAAAGCGAGAGAGCGCTAGGCAAAGCTACTCCACGCCAGTCCGAAAGTGGACCGCGCGCTGGGTCGTTGCAGCCGGCGTGCCGCTCGGTTTCCGAGGGAAGCCCAGTCCCGCGCTGCCGCTGGAATGGCCAGATTGAAACGACGGGGTCCGAAAACGCTACGCCCCCAGGAGCCGATGCTGGACCTGCGCCCTGCAGATCGAGAACGCTTCTGGGCCGCTTGGGCACGGCCGCTGGTACCCGCCCTTGCTCCCGCCCTCGAGGACGCCTCGACGGGATCGCCGCTCGCGTTCCTGCGCGACGGCGTGCGCATCGCCAAGGCGCAGCTGCGGCGGACGCTGCGGACGCGAGCCTTGGGGTTCGCCTGGCGCAGGTTCTCGGCGCAGGGGCGCATCGAGCACGCCTTCCACGACTCGGGCGCGGCGGCGCAGCTCGCGGACGCGGCGCTCGCGGGTGAGAACACCCGGGAGCTGGCCGGGCGGATCGCGAAGATCGCCCGCAGCCTCGCTCGCGCGGCGGGCGCGACGGTGCACCTGCGTGGGCCCGCGGGCATCCAGCAGCTGGGCGCGGACGGCGCTCCGTGCGGATCCGCGCCGGCGGAGCGCGCTCTCGAGAGCGGGCGCGTCGAATGGTCGAGCGGCGCGGCCGCGGTTCCGCTGCGGGTCGATGATCAATTGGTGGGCGCGCTGTCGCTCTGCTTCGAGGGCGCGCTGCGCGATCTCCGTCCGCTGCAGCCACTCTTGGCGCGGGCAGCCGCGGTGCTGGCCGCGGCCGAGCGCGAGTCGAGGAAGGACCGCTTCCTATCGTTGGCCGCGCACGAGCTGAAGACGCCGCTCACCAGCATCAAGGGGTTTTCCTATTCGCTCGCGCGCCGCCTCGAGCGGGGCGAGCCGTGCGATCCGCGCCACGTGCAGGTGCTGGAGCGGCAGGCCGAGCGGCTCCACTCGCTGCTCGAAGAGATGCTCGAAGTGTCGCGCATCGAAACGGGCCGCTTCGTGCTGCACCAGGAGCCGTGCGAGCTGGCCGAGCTGGTCGAGTCGGCGCGGCGCTCCCTGCGGCGGCTGGGGGCGGATGGCGGCGTGACGGCGCAGGTCGAGCCGGCGCTGCCGCTGGTGGCCGATCGCGAGCGCATCGAGCGCGCGCTCTCGGCGATGGTCCTGGCGGCGCGCTCGCACGGGCCGCTCACGATCGCGGCGAAGCGCAGCGGCGGGCGCGCGGAGCTCCGCGTCGGCTGGTCGGGTGAGCCGCTGGCGGACCCGCAGCACGCGCTGGAGCCGCGCTGGGAGGCGCCTCAGGGGCAGCGTCAGGGCCTGGGGATGGCGCTCGCGATCGCGCGGCGGGCCGCGGAGCTGCACGGCGGATCGCTGCGAGCAGATGCCAACGCGCTGGTGCTGGAGCTTCCCCTGCGCGCGCCGGTCCGCGCGTCGGCCACCGGCGGCGAGGGCCGCGTGCTGGTGGTGGACGACGACGAGCCCATGGCCCGGATGATGGCGGAGTTCCTCGCCGAGCACGGCTTCGTCGCGGACTGGGCGGGCAGCGGCCGCGCCGCGCTCGCCAAACTGGAGCCGTCGCCGCCCGACGTGTTGGTGCTCGACTTGCGGATGCCGGAGATGGACGGGAGGCAGCTCCTCACGGCGGTGCGCGGGCTCGGGTTCTCGCCGGGGGTCGTTCTCTTCTCGGCGGACCGCGCCGTGGCCGACGCCGCGCGCGAGCTGGCCTGCGACGGGTTCGTGGAGAAGCCCTTCGCACCCGAAAGCCTGCTGGCGGCCGTGCGCCGCGCGATGGCGAAGGAGCCTGCTTTCGCGGACCTGCGCGAGAGTTGAAACCGCGCGGCCTCTCGCGACACCATCTGCAGGATGAAAACCCTCGCCTGCGCCCTCCTCCTGTCGTCTGCAGCCCTGGCTTCCCCCGGCGACGCCTGGATCCTGGTTCGCGACCAGAACGCCGTCACCATGCACGGCGACACGCGCGACATCGCCGCCGCCCGCAAGTACCTCAAGGACGGTCCCGGCTACCTCTGGTTCCGGCGAGGCGGAAAGACGTACGTTGTGCGCGACGGGGCGGTGCTCAAGGAGATCGAGGACGCCGCGGCTCCCCAGGAGGAGTTGGGCGGCGAGCAGTCGCGGCTCGGACACCGCCAGTCGGAGCTGGGGCAGCAGCAAACGAAGCTGGGCCGGCAGCAGGGGGAATTGGGCCGCAAGCAGGCGCGGCGCGCGCTGGAGCAGGCGCGGCGCGATCTGGACGGAGAGAAGGGATCCACCGAGGAGGATCGCGCGGAACAGCGCGAGATGGAGAAGCTGCAGAACTACCTCGGCAAGATGCAGGAGACGCTGGGGCGCGAGCAGGAGAAGATCGGACGCGAGCAGGAGAAGATGGGCCGCGAGCAACAGCGGCTCGCCAAGGAGATGCAGCGCAAGGTCGAGCAGGTGATCGAGGCTTCGCTCAAGGACGGGACGGCGAAGAGAGCGGACTAGACCGCCCCATTTCTGCGGTTCGTTGACGGCTTCGCGTCGGATGTTCAGCCGTACCTGCTAGCCGCTCCGCCGAAGGCGGATTGCGGCTACGCTTTTGCACCTGCGCGTTGGCGTGAATACGCCAACGCGCTTCTAGCGGCAGTTCTGCTTCTCCAACTCGGCGATTCGCGTTTTGAGCTGGGCGATCTCCTGCGCCTGCGTCTCGTAAGCGTCCCGGTAGTGGCGACTCTTCGCCTGCTCGTCGCGCAACGCCGCGTCGGCGTGGCTGCACGCCGCGCAGAGGAGAACGGCAACCAGGGCGAGCTTCATTCGACGCGCCTCATGTGCTCCAGCATCTGGGGCGGCGGCAAAAAGCCGATCACCCGCCCCGGTCCGTCATGCGGCACCACGCAAGTCGGCTGCGGGTCCCTGCAGGCGACCATCAGTACCGCGGGTAGCCCCTGCACGCCGTACTTCTCCATCAACTGATTGTTTGCGTCGGACTCTTCAGTGGCGTCGATCTTCAGCGGCACGAACTTCTGCGAGACCTCTTCCGCCACTGCCGGGTCCGTCCAGGTGTACTGATCGAGCTCCTTGCAGGCCGCGCACCACTCGGCGCCGAAGTCGATCAGCATCGGCTTCCCCGTCGCGCGCGACTGCTGCACGGCGACCGATTCGTCATGGAGCCAGGGAATGCCGGCGCCCTTCTCGGCGCGCGCCGCACCCAGCCAGCCGAACTGCAGCCCCACGCCGAGCAGAAGCAGCAAGAGCGCACCCGCCTTGGCGGCCCGCTCGCGCCTTTCTCCATGGAACGAGAGGCTGAGCGCGCCCGCCAGCACGCCCGCGAATGCGAGCAGGCCGGCCACGATGGCGACATTGCGGGCGCCCACAGGAAGACCGTGCGGCCGCGGCAGGTACGGCAGAAGCATGGCGGCCGCCGCGGCGATCAGCGCGACGCCCAGCACGCTTTTCACCGTCTCCATCCACGCGCCCGAGCGCGGCAGGCGCAGCGAAGTTGCACCGAGTATAAAAAATAGCAAACCCATGCCGATGGCATAGGTGAAGAGCATCCAGAACCCGAGCACCGCCGACCGCTGCGTCGCCACGAAGGCCAGCACGCCCGCGAGCACCGGCCCGCTGCAGGGCGCCGCGATGATGCCGGCGACGAGTCCCATCCCGAGCGCGTGCGCGTACCCCGCGCCTTTCACGTTGGCGAGCTTCTGCTGCAGCCCCTGCGGCAACGCGATATCGAACGCTCCGAACATGCTGGCCGCGAGCACGATCAGGAACACCGCGAGAACGGCGACGACCCACGGCGACGAGAGCGCCGAACCGAACGCCTTCCCCGAGAGTGCGGCAAAAAGTCCCAGGGCCGAGTAGGTGACGGCGATGCCGCCGACGTAGGTGGCCGAGAGGCCCGCGGAGCGCGCGCGGTGCTCGGGCTGGCGCGCGCCGAAGACGCTCACCGTGATCGGAATCAGCGGGTACACGCACGGCGTGAGGCTGGTCAGGATGCCCGCCAGGAAGAGCACCGCGAACGTCCCCGCCGAGACGCCGCCGGCAAGGCCCAGGCGAGCTGACAGGTCGGCGCCTGGTCCAACGCTCTGCGTCAAAAAACCCGGCAGGAAGGGGAGCGCGACGCCGAACGCCAGGGCGAGCGCAAAGCGAGAAAGCCAGTTCTTCATCGGGGGCATCGTAACTGTCACCGCCTTGACCCGCAGCCTTCGGGGTTATAATAGACCAGTCCGGTCCACATTAGGAACCACATGGAAATCAAGCTTCCCATCTACATGGACAACAACGCCACCACCCCCCTCGATCCGCGGGTGTTGGAGGCGATGATGCCGTATCTCACCACCGAGTTCGGCAATGCCGCCTCGCGCAGCCACCCATTCGGGTGGAAGGCCGAGGAAGCGGTGGACTACGCCCGCGAGCAGATCGCCAAGCTGATCGGCGGCAACGAGAAGGAGATCGTCTTCACCTCGGGCGCGACCGAGAGCATCAACCTCGCGCTCAAGGGCGCCGCCGAGTTCTACCAGGAGAAGGGCAACCATCTCATCACCGCCCGCACCGAG
>Ga0213851_1238281_pt1 | contig 12417 bp, 10 predicted proteins | sample ABR_2014_MetaT_FD_164455 | JGI IMG/M metagenome (GOLD analysis project Ga0213851, IMG submission 164455) | Metatranscriptome of freshwater sediment microbial communities from post-fracked creek in Pennsylvania, United States - ABR_2014... | ecosystem: Environmental > Aquatic > Freshwater > Creek...
CCTCGGTCGTGCTTCGATTTCCGAACTGGGGTTGGGCCCTAGCGGGCGGCGTCGTGACTGCGATGCTGGGTGTATTCGTCTGGACCGCGTGGCCGTTCTCTGCGCTCTGGGCGATCGGCACGTTCGTCGCGATCGAGTTGCTGACCCGCGGGTGGGCGTGGGTGATGTTCGCCTTCGCCGCTCGGCAGTTGTCGAGGGACGCCGAGTCGCTGGTCCACCAGTCGCTACAGCCGGGGACCTGAGCTGGTTTGCGGCGGCGGCGCGCGCATCGGCCGATCGTGCAGAAGCCGATCGCGCGCGCTGCCGGCCCGGTCGAGGGACCGTTCCTTATCAATCGAGCGGCTCCTCGCCGGTATAGCGGAGGATGTAAAGGCCGCCCGTAGCCCGGTCGTTGGCGTAGATGAAGCCCTTCTCGTCCACGATCACGTGGTTGATCTGGATCGCCGCGTTCGACTTCTCATCCCGCGGGCCGCCATCGAAAGCGTCGTCCATATCGTGGCTGCTCCGGGCGGCGGCGGCCGGAGCCGCCGACGGCGCCGGCGGAATGAAGAATGCCAGCTCCTTGATCCGGGGCGGCGCGCCGGGCAGCGGGACGTCGATGAGCCGGTAGATCCGGACGCCCCCGTTGAAGAAACTCCCGACGAAGGTGTTCTTGAGCTGGGCCGAAGTCGGGCTGGGAAAGTTAGGGTGGAGGTTGTGCGCGCCGAAGCGGCCGGTCCGGGTACAGAGGTTCGCGACGTTCTCCGGCTGGGGCGCGGTCGCCACCGTCACCGGGTTGGTCTCTTCCCGCATGTCGACGAGCCAGATCAGCTTCGGCGCGTCGGCACAATTGTTCATGGTCGCCTCGTCGGAGACGGTCGCCAGGCCGCGACCGAAGAGCGGCTGCAAGGTATGCGTCCAGGCGGTGAAGGGAGGGGCGTAGCTCAAGCGGCTCACGGTCTCGGGCGAAAAGCTCCTCGCCCGGCCAGCGCGAACTTCGGCGAGTCCCTTGATGTCCAGGGTGATCGCGCCGCCATCGATGTAGCCGACGTACGCGCGGTTGGGCCGCTGCGGGAAGACCTCGATGTTGTGGGCGCGGTAGCCGTCGTCGATCGGGTGGCGCTGGGGCAGGCACTTGGGCAGACAGCCGTCTCCGACCCGGGTTCCCGGCAACCACCACCGGCCCACCTCGCGTGGGTTCCGCGGGTTGCGCACGTCGACGATCATGTAGAACTGATCGTCCAGCCGATTCGTCGGGCGGAAGTCGGCGGCCCCGGTCGAGAGATGGGCGAACTCGCCGTCCACGAACCACAGCCAGTGGACGCCTCGCGAGTCAGGCCCGGAGGTGTCGAAGAACGCAAGCTTGAGGTCGTTCAACTCGCGCGCTCTCTGGACGCGAGCGAGATCGGACACGTCGAGAAGCCACATGCCGGCCGGCTTCTGGTTCCTCTTCGTCGTCTGGTTGGCCACGGCCAGGACGTTGCCGGAAAGGCCGAGCGAGTTGCAGCGCGTGACGCCCACCCCCGGCGAGGGGAGTTGATTCAGGAGCACCGGGGCTTCGGGATTGGTCACGTCGAGGATGCTCAGACACGTCTTCTGGGCTTCATGAGCGAGGAACAGGATCCTCCGGCCGTCGGGACGTTGCTGGAGGGCCAGCCCCTCACCTCCGTCGCCGTTGCCGTTCAGATCGTGGTGGGCGACGAGCTCCACGTCCTTCGCCTCCGCGCCGTCGTCGGCGTGGGCGGGAACGGTCCACGCTGTGGCGGCCAGCAAGGCGATGCCGAGGCTGCGTGCGCACTGGCGCAGAGTCATCATCGCCACCCTAGAGCGGGGAAGCGCAGGCGGAATCACCTGGCCATCGCCTTCTTGCGCCACAGCTCCCAGGGCCGAGCCAGCGTTCCATCCATGGCCGCCTCCGCCAAGCGCGCTTCCTCGGCGTCGAGGTACGTCACCTTGCGGCCCAGCGCCATCGCCTGCGCCTGCAGGCGCGCGTTGACCTCGGTGTAGACGCTGCGGAAGACGGCGTGGGGAAGATCCGGCCCCACCACCGCCGCCCCGTGGCCGCGCATCAGCACCACCGAATGCGAGCCGAGCGCCTGCGCCAGCGCGCGTCCGAGCGCCGGCGTCCGCACCAGCATGTCGGTGGCCCCGGCGGCCGCGCGGATGTCGAACACCGGCACGCCGGAGCCGAGGAATGCGCTCATGTGATAGAGCGGCCGTAGCGGCACGCCGGTGGCGCCGAAGGGAATCAGCGAGGGCGCGTGGTTGTGGACCACCGCCTTCACCTCCGGCCGCGCGCGATAGATGCCCGCGTGGATGAAGCGCTCGAGAAACAACTTGGCTTCGGGCGGCGCGTCCTTGGCGTTGCCGTCGAAGTCGTGCTCGAGCAGGTCCGCCGCGGCGACCAGCTCCGGCGCCAGCGACCGCGACATCCAGAAGCGCTCCGGATTGTCCGGGGAGCGGACGCTGACGTGGCCGTACCCGTCGAGTACGCCCTGGTCGACGAGGATCCTGTTCGCCGCCACCAGATCCTCGAGCAGCTTGACCGGCCGGCCCGCTTCAGCAGGCTGCGCCGGCGGCTGCTGTGCCAGAGCCTTCTTCATCGCCAACGTTGCGGACGCGAACGCCGTCTGGACCATCAGACTGCGCCGTGACAAGACCGGCATGGTGGGCCTCCCCGAGAGCGGATCGACGGCCTTGTAGGCCCACCGGTTTCGCCCCGTCAAGGATCGCGAAACTCGTTTTGCCGATCACACCCGATAGCTGTTGACGATCCCCGACACGCGCGCCGCCACGTCGCGCAGCGAGCCGATGGCCTGCTCGGTCGAGTCGACCTGCTTGCGGGTGTCTTCCATCAGCCCGATCAGGTCGTTCACCGCGGTGAAGATCTGCCCGATGCCTGCGTTCTGCTCGGTCATGGTCTGCGCGATTTGCCGCACGCCGTCGACGCTGCTCATCACCATCACCGACAGCTCGCGCAGCGTCTCGCCCGAGGACTGCGCCTCGGAGAGGCCCACCTCCGCCTTGCGCCGCGCCGTCACGCTGATCTTCGCGGCGTCCTCGATGGCGTGGGAGATGTCGTCGAGGATCTCGCGCACCCGGCCGGTGGCCTGGATGGACTGGTCGGCCAGGCTGCGGATCTCGCGCGCCACAACCCCGAAGCCCTTGCCGTGCTCGCCCGAGCGCACCGCCTCGATGGCGGCGTTGAGCGCCAGCATGTTGGACTGGTCGGCCAGGTCCTTGACGGCGAGGTTGATGGCGTCGATCTGCCGCATGCGCTCCTTGAGCAGCGCGATGCGTTCGGCGGTGGAGGTCACGCTGGAGGCGATGTCCCCCAGGCTGGCCAGCGTGCGCTGGACCGAGCTCTCCCCCGCCTCGCGAACCTGGTCGGCGCGAGACACCGCCTGCAGCAGCGTCTCCGCACGCTCCGTCGCCGAGGCAGAAGTCTGGCGGATCTCGTTGGCGGTGACGCTGGTCTCCTGCACCGCCGCGGCGTGGCGGGTCACCGCCTCCACCTGCTGGCTGGCGCTGTTGCCCAGGTTTTCCACCGAGGTGGTGAGCACGTCCGTCGCCTGCCTGAGGCTGCTGGGGATCTGGCGCAGCTTCTCCACCAGTTGCTGGAAGGAAGCTGCCAGATCGCCAATCTCGTCGCCTGCGCGGACCTCGATCTTCTGCGCCAGATCGCCGAACTCGACGATGCGCGCGGTGGCCTTGGTGAGCGCGACCAGCGGGGCCACCAGCCGGCGGCGCAGGGAGAAGTCGAGCACCGCGCCCACCAGGAGGCAGGCGGCGATGCCCGCCGCGAAGAGCAGCGCTTTCTTGCGCAGGTCCTCCGAGGCGGCGGTCAGCTGGCGATCGACCCGCGCCCGCTGCTCGGAGGAGGCGCTGGCAAGCCGCTGCTCCAGTTCGTTGTCGCTCTTCTCGAAACGCACGGAGAGATCGGCCGCCTTGGCCCACTGCTGGGCCGCGTTGGCGTTGGCGAAGGCCTTGCCGGCGGAGGCGGTCTCGGAGAAGAGGCGGGACAACTCGGCGCCGTCGAACCCGCCCGCCCTCTTCGCCGCCAGATCTGCCAGCCGCTCCTCGAACCCCTCCTGCAGCGCATCGAGGCGCTTGAGGTCGCTGGTGGTCGCGGCCCCGGCCGAGGCGGTGACGACGAATCGCGCCTCGCGTGCGACGAGGCGCATCTCGTCGATGGTGGCGGTGGACCGCACCGCGTCCGCCAACGATCCCTTCACCAAGCCCGCCAGCCCCGTCATCGCCCGGTAGCCGAAGGCGCCGAGGATCAACACTATGGCGACGATGAGAGCGAGGTTGAGCCGGAGCCGCGTCCCGATGCCGATGCGCATGACTGACTCCGGCGGCCTTTCTCAGCGGTGGGCGAGCGAACCCGATTCGGTGGGCAGGCCTTTCTGCTGCCAGGCGATGACGCCGCCGTCCAGGCGCTTGAGGTCGCTGCGGCCCAGGCTGTGCAGCAGCCGCGCCCCGATGGGGCTCTGGTGGCCGGCGTGGCAGGAGATGACCACCTCGCGGTCCTTGGGAAGCTCCTTGTAGCGCAAGCGGATGGAATCGAGCGGCATGCTGATCGCGCCGAGCACGTGAAAGGCATCGTACTCCACCCGGTCACGCACGTCGATCACCACCGGGGCGCCGGGCTTGGCGCGCGCCTCGGCCAGCGCCTCGGGCGCGATGGCGGGCGCCTCGAAGGCGGCCAGCGGCTTGCCGTCGAGGGGCAGCTTCGCCTTGCCCCACGCCGGCAGGCCCTCGTTGTACTCGAGCACGCGCTTGTACCCGAGTGCGAGCGCCGCCCGGGCCGCCTTCTGGCTCTTCGTACAATTGGGGCCGTTGCAGTAGAAGATCAACTCGCGCGCCCTGTCCTTCACCAACTTGGGCAACAGCTGGGTAGCCTCTGAGGCTGGGCAGTTGATCGCTCCAGGCACGCGCCCCTCGCCGTACTCCACCCGCGAGCGCGCGTCGACGATGGTGAAGTTCCAGCTAGCAGGCGCCCCCTTGGCGCGCGCGGCCAGCTGCTCGGTAGTGATGAAATTGAGCGGCGCCTCTTCGGCGCGGCCCGCGGCGGCGGCGAGCGTGCAGACGACTGCCAGACCAATCGATCCATTTCGCATGTTTTCCCCTTGGCGCCCGCAGGCGCACTTGGTATCCAGCCGCCTTTTGCGAAATGCGGCGGGTTATCGAGACTCAAGGCCAGGAATTCTGGCGCAGATAGAGGGTCGGTCGTAAAGCCCTGGGAGTGGCATGGGGCGTGCGAATGTAAGTATTCGTATAGATTACATAAACTAGACACTCCGCGAATGCCTGTGCTCAACATCGTGCGGCGGGTTCTTGCCCCGCGGTGGGGGACTCCTATGGCGGTTCAGTCCGATGTCCTCACGCGCCAGAGCGCGGAGTTGGAGAGCTCGCGGGCGCACCTGACGCGCGTGCGCAGGCAGGGCCGGCTGCTCGTAGTCAGCGAGGCGCCGCTCAACGCCGAGGCGCCGCGCTCGGCGCTCCGCTCTTACCTCACGCCGGCGGCGGTGCGCTTCCTCCGCACCAACTTTGGCATTCCTTCGCTGGACACGGTCAGCCATCAAGTGCAGGTGGGCGGCGCGGTCGAGAGGCCGTTCACGCTTCGGCTGGCGGAGTTGCACGGCATGCCTCGCCGCGCGCTCACGATCACCACCGAGTGCGCCGGCAACCACCGCACTTCGATGGCGCCGCTCCCCGCCGGCGAGCCCTGGCAGGGCGGCGCGGTGAGCACCGCAAGTTGGAGCGGCGTGCCGCTCTCGGCGGTGCTGGAACGGGCCGGCCTGCGGCCCGGCTGCGTCGAGGTGCTGGTCTCCGGAGCCGACGCGGGAACCACCACGGTCGGCGAGACGCGCTACCAGCGCTCGCTGCCCGCGGCCAAAGCGATGGACCCCGACGTGCTGCTTGCGCTCGAGATGAACGGCAAGCCCATCGCCGCCGCGCACGGAGGCCCTTTGCGCCTGCTCGTGCCGGGCTGGTACGGCATGGCGAGCGTGAAGTGGGTTTCGTCCATCGAGGCGCTCGAGGCGAACTTCGAGGGCTATTTCCAGACCCAGCGCTACGTCTATCGCGAGCCGGGCGCGCCGCCCCAGCCGGTGGCAGAGATGCGAGTCAAGTCGGTGTTCGTCTCCCCCGCGCCCTCGGCGCGCGTGCGCATGGGGGCAGTGCGGGTGCGCGGGCTGGCCTGGTCGGGCAGCGCGCCCATCGCCAAAGTGAAGATCTCGATCGGCGGCGGGGGCGAGTTCGCCGAGGCGCGCCTTTTGGGCCGCGCCGAGCCCTTCGCCTGGCGGCGCTGGGAGCTGATCTGGCGCCCCCCGCACTGCGGCCGCCATGTCCTGCGCTGCTGCGCCACCGACCAGGCCGGCAACGTCCAGCCCGATGCGCCGGCCTGGAACGAGCTGGGCTATGGCGCCAACGGCGTGCAGTCGCTGGCGGTGGACGTGCGATGAGGCTGCCGAGCCTTGTGGCATGCTGAACGGATGAGGGGCGAGCCAATTTGTGCAGGAAGGCGACGAGAGCGCTGTCCTGCGGCCTCTCGCGTGCGGAGGCCCTCTGGCCTTCGCCTTTCACCCTGCGCGCTGCTGCTCGCCGGCTGCGTGACGATGGCGGCGCCGCCGCCGATCGCGACCCTGGGAGGGCCGGCCATTGCAGCTCCTGGCACCTCCGAGCTGGGCTTGGGCATGGGCGCTGGCATGTCGCTCTTCGACCGTGCCCACGCGGGCGGGACGGGGTGGACCGGGCGCTACCGGCACGGACTGTCCGATGCGCTGGATCTCGGCGTCGACATCATCGGGGTACAGCACGCCGACAAGGGCACGCTCGGCGGCAAGCTTGCTCTCCGCTGGGCGCTGGCGCCGCGCCTGCGACTCGAGCTGGGAGCGGGCGCTGCCGACGACTCGGAGGGCAAGAGCGTCAACTACGACCTCGGTATCGTCACCGGGACACGCAATGCCGGTGCGCCGTGGAACTATTACGGGGCGCTGCGCATCGCGGGGGCCCACGGCTTTCCGGGTGACGTCTGTTGCGGCGCGGGAGCGACCGGGACCAGCGCCCCGCCAAACTCATTTTTGGCCATCGCCACCCTCGGCACCGAGGCCCGGGTGAGCGACAACGCGCGCTTCATCTTCGAAGCGGGCGCCGGCCCCCTCTGGGTTCACGGGCGCGACGAGGTCGGAAAGGCGTTCTATCTAGGCGTCGGCCTGCTGGTGAACGTGGGCGCTCAGCGCACGGAGCGAGCCGGGGAGGACGCTTTGCCTCACAGCAAGCCGGATTGTGTTCAACGAGGAGAGTCTGACTGAGCTTGTCAGGACAAACTGCCACCGACAGCGGGCGCCTCCAGCAGCGCCCGCGCCATCCGGTCTGCGAGCGCTTGGGGATCGACCTGGTACTTGCCAGCGCGCACCTGATCGCGGATTTGCCGCACGTAGCGGGCTCGAGCGAAAGCGCCTTCGGGTGTCGGCGGCTGGTGGTGCATGGAGGGAAGATCGGCACCCCCGCGCAGGACTTTAGCGCTCCGGGGAATATTTCTCGTCAGGCCGAGCGGCGCGCGTCCGGCTCCTCCAGCAGAGCCTGCAGGCGCGCATGAATGGCGCGCACGATCTGGCAGACGCGCGACTCGGTGACACCGAGCACCACCCCGATCTCGCGGTAGGTCAGCTCGCGCTCATAGTAGAGCGAAAGCACCAGCCGCTCCCGATCCGCAAGGCTCGAGACGGCTGTGCGCAATCCGTGCAGCGACTCTGCCTTTACGTAGTCGGCGAGGGCGTCGTTTCCTGGTGCCTCGCCGGAAGCGAGCGGTGCACATTCGTCGAGGGGCAGGAACACCCGCGAACGAGGCTGTGCGACCGGCTCGCCTCTGCGGACGCTGCGCTGCTCGTCGGCGCTCAGCGCCCGGCCCAGCTTTCTGCACAGCAATCCTTCGGCCGCGTCGGCCTCGCGCAGCTGGCGGCGGCTGCGCCGCGACAAGTGGTCTTCGGTCCGCAACGCGTCGAGCACGGCTCCCTGCATGCGCCTGTGCGCATAAGCCTCGAAAGGGACGCCGCGGTTTCCCTCGAATCGATCGGCCGCCTCGATGAGGCCCATGCTCGCGGCGCCGATGAGATCGTCCAGGTCCACACCGTGGGGAAGCTTTCTCGAGATGCGTTGCGCCACGGAGCGTGCGGCAGGCAGGCTGCCGAGGATGCGCTGCTGTCGAAGGCTGTCGAGCGGCAGGATGGTCATCAAGGCTCCGAGGCACAAACGCCTCGTGAGGTACTTCAGCAAGGAGGGGGCCAACCCTCCGCTGCACTCCGGCAGGTCCGGATTCGGCTGGAAGGACGTCTGCTGCCTGCAGGCGCCTTCCCGCCGGCAGAAAATTGACAGGTGGGTGACGGTGTCCCGGAAGCAGCTTGCGCCCGCCCGCTTCTGGAGCAGGCGGACTCTGCGGGGCCACTTTTTGAGGTTAGGCTGAAGCAACGGGGTTTCTCATTGCTCGGCTCGTCCGCAACCGCCTTTCTCGTCCAGCATGGCTACGCCGTGCTCTTCGCATGGGTCCTGGCGGTGCAGCTGGGCGTGCCGCTGCCCACCGCCCCGCTGCTGCTCGCGGTCGGCGCGCTGTCGCACGCCGGGCAGATGAACCTGGGCGCCTCAGTCCTGACATCGGTCGCCGCATCCTTGCTCGGGCACCTTGCCTGGTACGAAGCGGGGCGGCGCGGCGGCGCCAAGGTCTTGCGGCTGGTCTGCAAGATCTCTTTGGAGCCCGACTCCTGCGTCCGCAAAACCGAGAACGTCTTCGCGCGCTGGGGAGCGAAGACGCTGATCATCGCGCCGTTCGTGCCAGGGCTGAGTGCCGTGGCCCAGCCGCTCGCGGGAATGACCCGCATGCCGCTGGCTCGCTTCGTCCTCTACGAATCGCTCGGCTCCTTGCTCTGGGCCGGTGGCTACGCGGGGCTGGGCTACCTCTTCAGCGGGCAGTTGCAGCTCGTCCTGCAGGCGGCGAGCCGCGCGGCGGGCACCGGCGCGGTGGCGCTGGTCCTGGTGGTCGCGGTGTGGCTCCTCGTCAAGTTGATCGGCCGCCGCCGGCTGATCCGGGAGCTGCGGATCGCGCGCATCACTCCCCAGGAGCTGAAGCGCAAGCTGGACGCCGGCGAGTCGGTGACCGTCCTGGACCTGAGGCACGCGGTCGACTTCGACTCCGATCCGCGCATCATCCAGGGCGCGCTCCGCATGCCGGCCGAGGAGCTGGAGCTGAGGCACCTCGAAATTCCGCGCGACCGCGAGATCATCCTCTATTGCACCTGACCCAACGAATACTCGAGCGCCCGGGCGGCGCTCCTGCTCAAGCGGCGCGGGATCGAGAAGGTGCGGCCGCTCGAAGGCGGGTTGAACGCGTGGCACCGACTCTCGCTGCCGCTGCACCAGCTCCGCTGAGCGCCGGAATCACGGCGTGCTGTGCAGTTTCCAGCGGCGGAGATCGACCGGGCCGATCTGTCCGGCGCGAGGCCGGAGATCATCGCTCGCGGTGCGCCCTCGCCATCTGCTGCGCCAGGCGGGCGATCCGCCGCCGCAACGCCGGCGGCTCGACGACGCGGACCTCGGGGCCGAATCCGAGGATCCAGGCGACCACCTCGGGGCAGAGCCTGACCCGGAGGCGAACGTGAACCCGGCCGGCGCGCACGAACGACTCCTGCGACCGGTGCCAGCGATGGCTTTGCACGAACGACGCCCAGCTCGGCGCGAGGCTCACCTCGATCCGCGTCACCGGGTATTTCTCCTCGACGGCAATGCCGAAGCTGTCGGCGAAGACGCGCTCCGGGTCGTAGCTGTCCTTGTCGGGATACGCGAACGTAGCGCCCACGGCCTCGGCCGCCTCGATCCGTGAAAACCGGTACGGATGCGGCGGCCCGCCCCGCGAGCGGCCGATGACGTAGAGCTGGTGGTCGTAGAGGGCCAGCGAGAGCGGCTCGATGCGCACCGAGCGGCGGGCGCCGTCGAAGCCGCGGTACTTGATCGAAAGGCCGCGGCGGCGCTGGAGCGCGTCGACCACTTCTTCGAGCAGATCTTCCTTCTCGGGAAGCGCCTTCTCGCCGCCGCGAACGAGGAAGACGAACTGGCGCCGCGAATCCTGGAACCGCTCCGGATGGAGCGCGTTCCGGCTGACGTAGTGCACCAGATCATGCATGCCGGTCTGGTAGCTGGTCCCCTCGAAGAGCTTGGCCAGGCTGGCGCCGACACAGGCGGCGATGGTGGTCGCGATCGGCACCCGCTCCGCTCCGCCTTTGACCTTGGAGCGGTCGATGCGGACGTGCAGGCGCCCCTGCCTCCTCTCGCGCACCAGTGGCACGTGCCGGCCGATCGCCTCGAGCTGCCGGTCGGCGGCCGCCAGGCGCACCCCGAGCAGGGAGGCGACGTCCGCGCGGGTGAGCTCACGCCCCGAGAGGAGCGCGGCGATCAGCCTGGCAGTCCGCTGGATGGAGCTGAACCTTCCGAGGTCCGGTTGCGTCATGATCGGTCAAGGATCATCAGATCCTCAACGGATCACAAGTGCCGAGTCGGCGTTGCGCCGGAAGACGGGCGGCATCGAACCATCATTCCACGGGAAAGGTGGTCGCCATGAAGACGCTCACGTTCTGGTTCCGTCCCGCAGTCGTGGTCCTTTTCTGGGTCATCCTGACGGCGTTCACGCTCGCGGAGTTGGCCACGGTCGCGCCGCTGCTGCGCGGGGAGCGGCCGCGCCTCCGGCAGGCGCGGCATGCGGTTCAGATACCCTCAGCCCGCAGATGAACCGCCGGGACATGGGACCTCCCATTCCGGACCCACGGCCATCGCCCCCTGGAAGCGTCTCTCCCCGTCACTGCGCGCTGCCGCCGGCAGTGGAGTCCTGTGCCGGCTGGCGCGCCGCCTGCGTTGGAATCGGCTCCAGTCTGCGGGAGCGAAGAGCGTCATCGAGCGGCCGGATCTCGTTGGCGATCAGCCCGTCGAGTCCCCTGGCCACGTCGGCCAGCTCGCGGCCGAGCGCATCGATGCGCTCGACCTGGTAGCGCGCCGGCCTTCCCTCCCAGGTGGTGATCGCACCGTAGAGGTCGTCGGCGTGCTCGCGGATGCGCTCTTCGCCCGTGATGGCGCCGCCTTCCTTGGTGGCGACGATCTGCTTGCGCAGATCGGCGAGCTTCTCCGCCAGCGCGCGCAGCTTGCCGGTGAGCTCGTCGCCTTCCGGGACGGCCCGCGCCCGCAAAAGCGCAGCGCCCCGCGACGCTTCGATGCGGTCGACCAGCGCGCTCATCTCGCCGAAGAGGGCGTGCACGCGCATCGCCGCCTCGAACTGCTGCTTGCGCGCAGCAATATCGTAGGGCGCGCGCCGATCGATGACGGTCTTCAGCTCCGACCGGATGGTCTCGGAGCCCTTGGTGAGGCGCAGCGAATAGATCCCCGGCGGCAGGCGCGGCCCTCGGGTGGCGCGGAAGGCGACCTGCGCAGCCTTGGGAACGCGCGGCGGCCCGGCCAGCATCGGCCACACCACGCGATTGAGCCCTCGGCGGGTGCTGGCCGGGAGCCGGTCGAGCACCTTGCCGTCGCTGTCGAGCACCTCCAGCTTGAGCTGTCCGTAGATGTGGCGGCGCCGCTGGTAGTAAGTGATCGCCGCTCCGCCCCCCAGGTTCTCGCCGACAAAGGTGGCATCGCCCTCCGACCAGCCGCCCGGCCCCTGCATCCGCTGCTGCATCGGCCGGCCGGGCAGGAACGCCACCTCGCGCGCAAGCACGTCCGCCGAGAGCGCGCGCAGGGGCGTGAGATCGTCCACGATCCAGATGCCGCGGCCGTGCGTGGCGATGACCAGGTCGTGCTCGCGCGGATGGACCACCAGATCCCGCACAGCCACGCTGGGGAAGTTGCCGCCCTTGAACTCCGCCCAGCTCCCGCCCGCGTCGGCCGAGATCCACAGCCCCAGCTCGGTCCCGCAGAAGAGCAGGGACGGCTTCACCGCGTCCTCCTTGATGACGTGGGCGTAGCCGCGCACGCCCTGCTGCGGGCCGACGATGCGCGTCCAGCTCCTGCCGAGGTCGGACGTGCGATAAACCCACGGCGTCATGTCGCCGAAGGTGTGGCGGTCGAAAGCCGCATAGGCGGTGCCGGCCTCGAAGCGGCTCGCCTCGATCCAGCTCACCCAGGAGGCGGGCGGCAGACCCGGAACCGCCGCTACCACGTCGCGCCAGCTCTTACCGCCGTCGCGCGTGAGCCGCACGTGCCCGTCGTCGGTGCCGACCCAGATGACGTCGTGGTCCTTGGGCGACTCACTGATCGAGTAGATGCTGGTGTGCATCTCCGCCGAGGAGTTGTCGACGGTGACGCCGCCCGACTGCTCCTGCTTTTGCTTCTCCGGGTCGTTGCTGGTGAGGTCCGGCGAGATGCGCTCCCAGTTGTCGCCCCTGTCCTTGGAGCGGA
>Ga0213851_1645099_pt1 | contig 12415 bp, 10 predicted proteins | sample ABR_2014_MetaT_FD_164455 | JGI IMG/M metagenome (GOLD analysis project Ga0213851, IMG submission 164455) | Metatranscriptome of freshwater sediment microbial communities from post-fracked creek in Pennsylvania, United States - ABR_2014... | ecosystem: Environmental > Aquatic > Freshwater > Creek...
AGAGCCGCTGCGCGTAGTCGAGCATGTAAGGGCGATTCGGGTGGCGCGAGAGCTGGACCACCTGCCAGCGCGAGAGGTCGTTGAAGATCTCCTCCTGCAGCTTCTGGCAGCGCCGCTCGAGGCGGCGGATCTCTCCGTCGAGCGCATCGGTGTCGCCCGAAGCGATTCCGGTGGCGGTCTCCCGTTTCAGCTCGGCGAGCTTCTGTTCCAACTCGAGCAGCGGCTTCTCGAACTCCAGCGCGTAAGTGGTCTGCGAGCCTTTCATTCGGTCTCCGAAGGGGCGCCCTCGTACCACCGGGCCGCCTCCTCGCAAAGTCGGATCGCGTCGAAAGGCCAGGGCAGCGGGACGACGGCGTCCTTGGCGAACCAGGTGCGCTGGCGCTTGGCGTACTGACGCGTGCGCGCGTTGACCCTTGCTTCCGCCGCGGCGAAGGCATCGGGGGTGCGGGTGCGCAGGGCCTCGGCCATCTCGCCGTAGCCGATGATCTTGAGCGCCTTCGGAGGCGCGCCGTTCTGTAGCAACCACTCGGTCTCGCGCTGCAGGGCGCCGCTGGCGAAGAGCGTGCGGGTCCGCTCGGCGATGCGCTGGTGGAGGAGCGCGCGCGGCGGATCGAGGAAGAACGTGAGCGAGTCGTGGCGTGCCTCGGCGAAGCCGTGCTCGCGCTGCAGCTCGCTGAGCGGCCGCCCTGAGAGCGCGTGCACTTCCAGCGCCCGCTCGATGCGCACTCGGTCGCCGGGCAGGATCCGCCGCGCGGAAACCTGGTCCACCGTCTGCAACTTCGCATGCAGGTCTGACAAGCTCTCTTCTCGCAGCGCCGCGCGCAGCTCGGGAGAGGCGCCGGGCGCATCGACGAGGCCGCGCAGGAGCGCGCGGATCCACAGGCCGGTGCCGCCCGCGACGATCACCCGCTTGCCTCGGCTGGAGATCTCCGCGATCGCCGCATCGGCCAGCCGCACGAAGGCGGCCGCGTCGAGCTGCTCCTCGGGATCGGCGACGTCGAGCAGGTGGTGTGGCGTCCGCGCGCGCTCGGCTGCGGCGGGCTTCGCGGTGCCCGCGTCGAGCCCGCGGTAGCACTGCTGCGAGTCGGCCGAGACGATCTCCGCCCCGAGCTTCTCCGCCAGCGCGCAGGCGAGGGCCGTCTTGCCGGACGCGGTGGGGCCGACGATCACCACCAGTCTCACGGAATGCGCTCCACCCTGGCGCCGGGAGCGACGCGCAGGCCGTCCCCGCGCTTCTCGAGGCCGCCCAAGCGTACCAAATCTCCGCGGCCCAGCTCGTCGAACTGCGCGTTCTCATCGGAGGCGTGTTTTTCGAGCCGGCCCAGCGCGACCCGCCCCTCGTCGCTGCAGATCCAGACGCGCTTCTTCCCCTTCTCGGGCGGCGGCGCGCCGACCACCCGCCAGACGCCGAGCGGCGGCTGCGGCGCGCTGCGCGCGAGGACCAGCGGCGCAAAAGAGAGCAGCTCGCCGGCGCGCAGGCCGGTCGCGTCCGCCAGCTGCTGAAAGTAGCGCGGCGGCCTCCAGCGCACCTCCGCCGTGCACCAGTCTTTCGGCGAGGCGAGCGCCGGGCACGGCTTCTGCGTGAGGCAGGGCGCGAGCGCGCGAAAGCCCTCGGCGAGCAGCGTGTCGCGGAGCCGCAGCAGCGCGCGGCCCGTCTCGCGCAAGGCGGGCTCGATGATCACGATGGTGCCGGTCAGCTTGCGCACCAGCGGCAGAGGGTCGCTGACCTCGGCCACCACATTCGCGGCGAGAGTGAGATCGAAGTTCTGCGCAGGCAGCTCCCGGGTGGTGTGGCGGACGCCGAGCGCGCGCGCCTCCGCCAGAGCGTCGTCCGAGAGATCGAAGCAGGTCGCCTCGCCGCCGAGCAGGTCCACCGCGGCCAGCGCGGCCGGCCCGGGTCCCGCGCCCACGTCGAGGATGCGCGGCTGGCGCGGCATCGGGGCCATCCGCAGGGCGGCCTCCGTTTTGGCGTAGGTCTGCGGCCACCACCAGAGGAGGTATGCGCCCAGCATCTCGCCGCGGTACGTTTCGGGCCGCGCCAGCACGCGCTCGCCGACGAGCCCATCGTGCAGCGCCAGCACCGCAGCCGCCGCCGGCTTGATCTCCGCGCGCGAGAGCTCCAACGCCGACCCACCGGAAAGGTGGAGCAACGCGCGCGCGCGAGCGAGCAGCACCGGGAGATGTCGATCCACGCGGGCAAAGTACCGCGCTGTGCCGTGTCCGGAGGGAAAAAGCCGCAGCGAGTGACCGGGGAGTGGTACGTCGCCAGTCGCGGAGCCCCCTTGTACAGCGGAGCGGCGCAGCCGCGCAGCCCCAAAGAACTCTCACTGCGCTTCGAGATCCAGCTCCCGCAAGGCCTCGCGTAAATCAGCCGGCAGCGGCGCCTCGCAGCGGACCCGCGCGCCCGTCTCTGGATGCGAAAAAACCAGGCGGAACGCGTGCAGGCCCTGCCGGCCGAGGGCAGCGGCGGCGCGGCGGACGGCCTCGGGCGCCGACGGGCCTTCCCGCTTCGTGCCGCCGTAGAGCGCGTCGCAGAAGAGCGGCCAGCCGGCGTCGGCGAAGTGCGCCCGGATCTGGTGCGTCCGGCCCGTGAGCAGCTCCACGTCCACCCACGCCACCTGTACATTTTGTACAAAATTCGCCCGCCCCAGCACCGTGAACCGGGTCACCGCGCGCTTCCCCTCGCGCAGCTTGGTCGAGAAGCGCTTCCGATCCACCGGATGCCGGGCGATCGGCGTGTCCAGCACCCCCCGGTCGGGCGGCGCCCCGTGCACCAGCGCGCGATACCGCTTCTCCACGCTGCGCGCCTTGAACTGAGCCTGGAGCGCGCGCAGCGCGGGCTCGGTCTTCGCCACCACCAGGCAGCCCGAGGTGTCCTTGTCGAGCCGGTGCACGATGCCGGGACGCAGCTCGCCGCCGACGCCGCGCAGGTCGGCCACTTGGTGGAGCAGCCCGTGCACCACCGTCTCGCCCTCGCCTCCGGCACCCGGGTGCACCGCGAGCCCGGCGGGCTTGTCGATCACCAGCAGCGAAGCATCGTCGTAGAGAACCGGTAGATCGAGCTTCACCGGATCGAGCCGCGGCGCCTTCACCTCCGGCACGCTGAGGCGCACGCGAGCTCCGGCAGCGGGCCGGTCCGCCGACGCAGCCGCCCGCCCGTCCACCTCGACGAACCCCTGCTCGATGAGCTGCTGCACGCGCGCGCGGGAAAAGTCGGGAAACTGCGTCGCGATCAATTTGTCCAGCCGCTCGCCCGAGCCCACGGCCCTGAACTCGCGCTCTTCCGCGACGGGCGATTCCGCGCGCTTCTCCAGCGCGCCTTCCCTCTGCCTGCGCGACGGCTTCCCGCGCGGGCTCACCAGATCTTCGACTTGATGTGCCCCTTGCGCGCGAGGATCACGTCCACCAGCGCCCGGTCGAAGAAGTTGGTGCTCGAGGCCATCGCGGCCGTGACCCGGCTCTCGTAGTGCGCGCGGCCCTCGGCGATCTCGTCGTTGAGCACCGAGAAGAAGGTGTCGTTCTCGATGCCTTCCTTGATCTTCGCCTCGTTGTAGAGCGAGAGATCGGAAGCGATCGCGCGGGCGAGACGGTTCGCGGCCTCGGGGGTGTCGATTGGACCGGGCATGGACCGACCCTAGCGCAGCTAGCGCTCTTCATCCAGTTCGGTGTTCCAGTAGGCCATGTCCGAGAGCGTGAGGAAGGGCAGCCACTGCTGGTAGAACGCGCCGGTCCGGGGCGGACCGCGGAAGAACGGAGTCCAGCGCGGCCGCAGCGGATGGCGCGTCAGCTTCATGTGCGCCTCCTCCGGCGTGCGGCCGCCCTTGCGCAGGTTGCAGGGCACGCAGGAGCAGACCACGTTCTCCCAGCTGGTCACGCCGCCGCGGCTGCGCGGGATCACGTGATCGAGGTTCAGCTCCGCCCGCTGCGGCCTCCTCCCGCAGTACTGGCAGGTGTTGCGGTCGCGCGCGTAGATGTTCAGGCGGCTGAAGCGGACCCGGGCGCGCGGCAGGTGATCGTAGGCCTGTAGAAGGATCACTCGCGGCACGCGGATGCGCTTGCGGGTGGTCCCGATCGACTCCTCGTGCACTGCGGCGGCCAGCTCGGCCCAGCTCTCGAAATCGAAGGTCTGGTACTGCTCGTCCACGGCTTTGGCGGCGCCGCGGTACAAGAGGATGATCGCCCGCCGCACGCTGGTCACGTGCACAGGCTGGTAGAGCCGGTTGAGGACCAGGACGCTCGTCGAAAGCACTCACACCTCCGTTTCTTCCTCTTCTAGTCTAGCGCCTTCCAGCCCGGCTGCACGAACGTTCGCTCGCTCAGCAGCCGAAACCACGGCTTCCGCCAGCTCGCCCAGGTCCCAGACGCAGCGCAGGTCGAGGACGACCGCGTCCTCGCGGAGCAGCGCCACGACCGCCGGAGTGCCCGCCCGCAACTCGGCGAGCAGGGCAAAGGCATCGCCCTGCAGCGCCACGCCCGCGCCCGGCAGCTTGCGCAGCGGGAGCGAACCCCCGCCCACTTCCCCTTCCGTCTCGACGATGCTCGAGGCAACTCCCTTCTCGCCCAGCGCCAGCGCCAGCCGCGTCGCCTTCTGGCGCAGGTCCGCGGGCTGCGCATGGATCGCCGCCAGCGCCGGAAGCTCCGAGGCGCGCCCGTCGCGGTAGAGCCGCAGCGTCGCCTCCAGCGCGGCGAGCAGCATCCGGTCCACCCGCAGCGCGCGGCTGAGCGCGTGCTTGCGGCACTTCTCCACCAGCTCGCGCCGGCCGAGGAGGATGCCCGCCTGCGGCCCGCCGAGCAGCTTGTCGCCGCTGATCACCACCAGATCTGCGCCGTCGCGCAGGCTCTGCGCCGCGGTGAGCTCGCCCAGCGCGGGATCCAGCGCGCCGCTGCCGAGATCGTGTAGCAAGTATACTTTGCGCTCACGGGCGAGGCGGGCCAGCTCGCCGACCGCCGGCATCTCGGTGAACCCCACCAGCGCGAAGTTCGAGCGGTGCACCCGCAGCACCAGCGCGCCCGGGTTGGCATCGAGCGCCGCCGCGTAGTCGGCGATGCGGGTGCGATTGGTGGTCCCCACCTCCACCAGCCGGCAGCCCGACTGCGCGAGGATCTCCGGCACGCGGAAGCCGCCGCCGATCTCGACCAGCTCGCCGCGCGACACCACCGCAGCGCCGCCCGACGCCAGCGCCCCCAGCGCCAGCAGGGTCGCGCCGGCGCAGTTGTTCACTACGTGCGCGGCCTCCGCGGAGAACAGCTCGCAGAGGAGCGGCTCGACATGCGCGCTGCGATGCCCGCGGCGGCCGGTCTGCAGATCGATCTCCAGATTCGAATACCCCGACGCCACCTCGGCCACCTGGCGCACCGCCTCGGGATGCAGCGGCGCGCGGCCCAGGTTGGTGTGCAGCACGACGCCGGTCGCGTTGATCACCCGGCGCAAGCGCGGCGCGGCTTCGCGCGCGACCAACTCCAGCACCCGCGCGTCGGGCACCGGATCGCTCCCGGCCTCCGCGCCGCCCTGCAGGCGGGAGCGCGCCTCTGCGATGGCGGCCCGCGCCGCCGCCTTGGCGACCGCGCGACCCACCTGCTCGGTCAGCGCGCGCACCGCCGGCCGGGCGAGCACTTCGTCCACCGAGGGCAGGCTGCGCAGGCGCTCGTTCACGGCGCGAGATTAAGCCTGCCTTTCCCTCGGCGCCAAATCTCCCCAGTTAAGGTGTCCCCAGTAAGGTGTCCCAAGTAAGGTGTCCCCAGATTTCAGCGCGCTGCCAGCGTCTGCCCCAGCGCCGGCATGTGGCCGCTCGAGTAGAGGAACTGGTAGGCCGCGAAGCTGCGCAGGCAGCGCTTGACGTAGCCGCGGGTTTCGTCGAGTGGGATCTCCTCGACGAACGCGTCGAGTTGCAGGCCGCCGCGGGCCTTCAGCCAGCCCGACACCGCGCCCGGCCCCGCGTTGTACGAGGCCAGCGCAAGCGCCGGATGCTGGAAGCGCGCGTAGAGCTCGCCCAGGTACGTGCCGCCGATGCGGATGTTCACGTCGGGATCGTAGAGCAGCGAAGTCTGGTAGCTGCGGATCTTCAGCTTGCGCGCCAGCATCCGCGCCGTCGCCGGCATCACCTGCGTCAGCCCCAATGCGCCGGTTGCCGAGAGCGCGCGCGGGTCCAAGGCGCTCTCCTCGCGCATCAGCGCCTGCAGGAGATCGGGCGGGATCGCCGACGCCTTCGCGACCCGCGCAATCTGATCGCGGAACGCCAGCGGATACGCCAACGCCGCCGCCCGCAGCGAGAGCGCGTTGGCGGGCCGCCGCAAGAGCCCGCGCAGCTCGGTGCGGACCAGCGCGTGCGCGCTGCGGAAGTCCCCCGCCCGCGCATACAACTCTGCCAGCAGCGTCAGCGGCTCCTGCCCCGCCTCGGTATCGAGCGCGGCCCGGGCAGGCCCGCGATCCACCGCGCTCAGCTCGCGCGACGCCTCCTGCCGGAGCCCCAGCCGGATCAGCTCGATGGCGGCGAGCAGGTGCGGATCGCGCGCCAGGGCCCCCGCGTGCAGCCCGCTCTTCGAGTGCAGATCGGTGGCGAGCAGCTTGTCCTGCGCGGCCTCGATGCGCTGCGACTGGGCCGGATCCAGTTCCGCCAGCCGGCCGCGCGCGAGCAGCCCGTGGTAGGTGAGCGGGCGCTCCTCGACCAGCCACACCAGGTCGGTCCGCGCCGCCTCGCGCGCCGCCGCCCGACCCAGATCGCTCTGCCCCGCCTCGGGCTCGAGCAGCACCCGGGCGCGCCAGTAGCGGGCGCGCTCCTCCTCGGCGCCCTCGGGATCGGGATGCGCCGCCAGCTGATCGAGCAGCGCCAGTCCCAGAGAGCCCTTGCCGTCGCTCCAGAAAGAATAGAAGAGTCGGAACAGCGCTTCGCTGCGCAGGTCGCTGTCGAGGTGGTTGTTCACCAGGTCGCGCAAGAGCGCGCGCTCGTTCTCGCGGTTGCCCCCGCGCCGCTCGGCAAGCGCCTCGTTGAAGAGCGCGTCGTCGGCCAGGTTGGAGGCAGGGTAGGTGCGCGCCAGCGCTTCCCAGAGCGGGCCCGCGTTCGGCCGGCCGCCCATGGTCTCGAGCTGCGCCGCCAGATAGAGCGCGCGGGTGCGCACGTCCGGATCCGCGCAGCGCAGGATCACCGGCGCCAGCGCGGTGCGCGCCCTCGCGTACTCGTGCTCCTTGCGCAGCCCGCGACCCTGGTCGAGCTTGACCCGGCAAGCGAGGCCGTCGGCCGGCTGCGTCGGTTTGCGCGCCACGTCCTCGGGCGTGGGCTCGTGCGCCTCGGGGAGCGCGCCCACCAGGGAGAGCGCCGCCTTGAGGAATCCGGCCGGCGTGCGATCGCCCTGGCACCCGCCCGCGCAGAGCGAGGGCACGGGGATGCGATTGAGCTGATCGAGCGCCTCGTGGTTGCGGTGCGCCTCGAGCAGCATCTCGGCCCGCTTCACCAGCAAGAGCGGCGCAACCGGCGCGCCCGGGCCCAGCTGGCGATCGCGCTCGCGCGCGCTCCCGGCCGCCAGCGAGAGCGGCCGCTCCACCCAGGCCGCGCGGTAGTGCACCCGCGCCTGCTCCTTGTTGCCCGCGGCGAGCTGCGCGTCGCCCGCCACCAGATGCGCGGCGCCCAGGTCGGCCCGCACCTGCCCCGCCAGGATGGGCTGCAGGATCTCCTCGATGCGCTTGGCGGTGGCAGGTCCCGCCACCCGCAGCCTGGTGAGCTGCCGGGCGCGCTCGAGCATGGCCTGGTCGGCATCGACGTAGCGCGCGGAGACCTGCCCGAGCAGCCGCTCCGCCGCGGCGCCGTCGCCCCCGTCCACGGCGCAGAGCCCGGCCAGGTGCAGCGCGCGATCGGCCAGCGGCCCGCCCTGCGCCGCCAGCGCCTCGAAGAGCGCGCGCGCCGGCCGTGGCTGATCGTCGGCCCGCAACGCCAGCGCCTTGAGCCAGCGCGCGGGAGCGTCCTTGGGCTTCGCGGGCAGGAACGTGAGCGCGCTCTCGGGACGACCCGCCTGCAGCTCGCTCAGCGCGGACTTGAGCGCCGGCGTGGTGAAGTACGGCGCGACCTGCTCTTCACCGATCTCGGGCCCCAACTCGGCGGCGTCATCCTCGTCAGCCGCCCGCACCGGCGCCGGCGCCGCGGAGAGCAGCGCCAACGACAAGAGTGCGGTGAGGCTTCGGAACATCGTGGGCTCGCCTGCTCGCTGGAACTCGGGCGGACTGTGGCATCCGCTGGACGGTGCGTCCAGTCCGCAAACGGACGCGCCGGGGCGTGCATTCCGCTGCTGAACGGGGCCGCGGAAGTGTTAGCCTCCGCTGGTGGACGCAAGGACCCAGAGCGCGCTGCTGGCCGCGGTGGTCTGCCTGGCGCTGGCGCTCGCCATGCTGCTGCGGCAGGGGCGCACCCGCCTGTGGACGGCGTTTGCGCTGCTCAACCTCGCGCTGCTCGCGTACCAGATCGGCGATTTCTTGAACGGCCTCTTCGGCACCAAGCCGTGGCCGATGCGGCTGACGCTGGCGGCGGCCGGCTTCATTCCGTCCGCGGTGCTGGGCTTCATCGTCGAGTTCCAGGGCGAGTCTGCCGGCCGGGCGGGCGGCCTGCGGCGGATGGCCGCGTTCACCGGCATCGCCACCGTGGCCGTCGCACTCTCGCCTTTGGGGATGATCCCCGCCGCCCGCGTCACCGCCGCCGGCGCCGTCTTCGTCCTGCTCACCGCCGCGGTCAGCCTGCTCTACGCGCGCATGCGCCGCGCCGCCAGCCGCACCGAACGCGCCCGCCTCTTCTATCTCTGGGTAGGCGCCGCGCTCTGCGTGGGCCTCAGCTTCGGCGAGCTGTTGGTCCGCCTCGCCGGCTGGCCGCCGCCGCCCTTCGCCAACGTGGCGATGACGATCTATTTATACTTCCTATCACAGACCATCCAGCGCCACCGCCTGCTCGATCTCAACGAGCTGCTCGGCAAGATCGTCGTGCTCGCCAGCGTCGGCGTGGTGCTGGCCCTGATCTACGGGGTGCTGGTGCGCTGGACCGGCGGCGGCGCCGCCCCACTCGGGCTCTTCCTCTTCAACACCATGGTGGCGTCGTTCGTCATCCTGATCCTCTTCGAGCCGCTGAAAGCGAAGGTCGAGGAGAAGGTGCTGGCCATCTTCTTCGCCGAGCGCTTCCAGTTCGTGCAGGCGCTGGCGGCGCTGCGGCAGCGGATGGCCGGAATCATCGACGTCAGAGAACTGGGGCAGGTGGTGCTGGACGGCTTGTACGAGACGCGGCGGGTGACGCACGCCTCGATCTACCTGCTCGCCGACGACGGACTGGGCTACCGCCGCCTCGACTTCCGCGGGCCCGCGCCCACGCCGTACATCGATGCGGCCACCGTCCGCGCGCTGGTGCAGAGCGCGCAGACGGGGCAGAAGGCGCAGCTGGTCGAGCTGGTGGAGCGGCGTCTGGTCGAGCTGCGGCAGCTGCTCCCGGAATCGGACGCGGGCAGCGGGGCGCTCTCGGAAGAGCGCACCCGGCTCTCGGAGATCGGCGCGGCCATGGCGGCGATGCGCGCCGGCGTCACCATCCCCTTGATCGCCTCGCAGCGCGTGGTCGGCTTCCTCTGCCTGCTCGACGACCGCGTCCCCGAGGCCTTCGCCTCCGACGAGCTGGCGGCGATGCTGGAGATCGGCGAGCAGGCGGCCATCACCATCGAGAACAGCCGGCTCTACGAGAAGATGAAGGAGCGCGATCGCCTGGCGGCGCTGGGCGAGATGGCCGCCGGATTGGCGCACGAGATCCGGAATCCACTCGGCGCCATCAAGGGCGCGGCGCAGTATCTGGACCCCGCGGGGCTGCAGGGCGGCGACGCGGAGATCCTCAACATCATCGTCGAGGAGGTGAACCGCCTCGACGCCGTGGTGGCCCAGTTCCTCGACTACTCGCGGCCGTTCCCCAGCTCGGCGTCGGGGAAATTCCAGAGCACCGACCTGAACGACGTGCTCTGGAAGACCATGAAGCTGATCGAGAACGACCTGCCGAAAAACGTCTCGGTCGAACTGGATCTCACCCCGGGCCTGCCCGCCGTCCACGCCGACGCCGAGCAGCTCAAGCAGGTGTTCATCAACCTGGCGCTCAACGCGGTGCAGGCCATGCCCGACGGCGGGCGGCTCACCGTGCGCACGCGGCGGCCGCACGCGCCGGTGGAGCTGGGCCTTTCGGAGAGCACGCCGCGCTACTCGGCGGACCAGGTCGAGGTGAGGTTCGCGGATACCGGCGCGGGGATTCCGGAGGACACGCTCGACCGCATCTTCATCCCCTTCTACACCACCAAGACCAAGGGCACGGGACTGGGGCTGGCCATCTCGCAGCGGATCGTGAAGGGGCACGGCGGCACCATCGAGGTGCAGAGCCGCGTCGGCGAGGGCACCGAGTTCATCCTGCGCTTCCCCTCGGCCGCCGCCCTCGACACCGCCGGCCGCCTCGGCATGGTGCAATCCCCAGCCGCAGCCTCACAGTCCCAGGAAACGCCATCACCGGTCCCGGCGCTCGCAAGTCTCAAGAGCTGACGCAAAAGCGCAAAGGCGCAAAGAGATTCTTAGACGTCCTGCGCAAGCAGCGGCCAGCCGCGCCTCCGGGCTTCGTCGGCGAGTGGCGAGCCCGCCTTGGGCGCGACGACGACGGCGATCGGCGCCGCCTGCAGCATGGGGAGGTCGCCCGCGAGGGAGTCGCCGCAGGCGAGGGCGATGCGGCCGAAGCGGGAGGCCGCGTCGATCTTGCCCGCGCCGTAGGTCACCGGCGCGATCACTTCGGCGGTGAACTTCCCGGCGCGGACCTGCACCTCGATGCCCCGGCAATAGTCGGGCGAAAACCCGGCCAGCGGCGCGGCCGCGAGCACGATGGGGAGCGCGCTCGCCGAGACGACGAAGGGCTGGAGCCCCGCCTCCGCGCAGAGCGCGCGCAATTTCTGCGCGTCCGCGATCAGCCGCGGCGGCACCCACCCGCGCGCGAATCGCAGCGCCTCCGCGGCGACCTCCTCCTGCGCGAGCCCGGCCTGGAGCTGCGCGGCGTACACGTAGCCGGCGGCGCGATCGCGCTCGACCGCGCGCTCGTACGCGGCGTAGGGATCGCTTCCGTCGGGCAGCGTGACCCACCCGAGCGCAACCAGGCGGCGCAGGAACGCCTCGCCCACGTCCTCGCGCCAGATCGTGCCGTCGGCATCGAAGACGGCCAGCGCTCCGGGCTGCCCGCGACCCGCGGCGCGAACCCGCTCGGACAGCTCGGGCGAAATCACTCGGCGCACTTCGAGAGCGCGCGCTGGAACGCCTCGCGGTGCTCGGCCGGCTCGCGCGCGGCCTGATCGCGCACCGCCCCGCAGCCCGACTTGCGCCGCGAGAGCACCTCGGCCGCGGTGCTGCGCATGCCAGCCGAGCGCGCGCCCTGAAGCACGGGCTTCAGCTCCGAGAGCGCCTTCGCGGGAGAGAGCACTTCGCCCGCTCCGCGCAGCGCCGCCACCCGCAGCACCACGGGCGCCTGCTCGTCGCGCGCGATGGCGCCCACCAGTTGCGCGGCCCGATCGGGCGCAACCGCGACGATCCCTTCCAGCGCCTTGGCCCTGCGCGACGGCATCGCCTGCGCGTCGGTGGCGATGGGCTCCAGCACCTCCGCCGCCCGCGGGCCCAGCGCGCGCCAGTTCTCCGCCGTGATGGGCCGATCGATCGCGCCCAGGTACGCATCGATCTTCTCGCGCACCTCCTCGGCCGAGAGCTGTTGCTGCGCCGCCGCCGCGGGCGGGGGGGCGTGCTGCCCGTGCGGCAGGCGAGGCGTGGCGAGCAGCGCTGCCAGCAGGATGAAGTTCATGGGTGCACCGCCGGGTTGAGGCGCATCACCGCGCCTTGCTGTGCAGACAAGTTGCCTTTCGAGGCCGACTGCGAGAGCTGCCAGAACATGAGGTTGTCGCCACCGCCACAGCCGACGCTCGGACTCACGCACTGGGTGGCCGTGAGGAAGATGTTGCTCGTGTCTTTGTCCGCGCAGTGAGGGCGATCGGTGCTCGACGCGCACTGCATGCAGGGGCATTTGGCTGTGTCAATGATGGGATCGAAGTCGGCCCCCGAGGACTCGGTGGTGTGGAACATGCCCAGGAAGTGGCCCGCCTCGTGCGCGGCGATGTACGCGACCACGTCGGCTCCACAAGAAAGGTTGAGGGGGCCGACGCAGTTGGCGGCGCCGGAGAACAGGTCGGCCATCGAGACCGCCGCGCCGCTGTGCACGGTGCCAGCGAAGCTGGCCGGGCCGGGGATGGTGCCGTCGATGCCCACCACAAAGCCGCCGCCGTTGCGCGTCGAGGTGATGCTCTGCACCAGAAAGAGGTTGAGCGTGTTACCCGGGTGATCCCCGGAGAGCAGGAACATCTGATCCAGCTCGTCGCAGGGCCCGGTCGTGTCGGC
>Ga0213851_1012828_pt1 | contig 12341 bp, 1 predicted proteins | sample ABR_2014_MetaT_FD_164455 | JGI IMG/M metagenome (GOLD analysis project Ga0213851, IMG submission 164455) | Metatranscriptome of freshwater sediment microbial communities from post-fracked creek in Pennsylvania, United States - ABR_2014... | ecosystem: Environmental > Aquatic > Freshwater > Creek...
GTAATATAATACGCTGATTTTATTAATCGGGCGTTTATTGCTACCCTTTAATCGTTTTGAAAACTTAAAATGAACGAAGACGAAGTTGGTGAGCTCTTAGAGCAACCAGCTGTATCGGCTCTTGGATCAGGCATGTCCAAGAGCCAGGTTTCTAGTGCCTCTCTCAAAAGGATGGTTGGCAGAACCATCTCGGATGGCGAGGAAAGGTTTGATGATAGGATCCCATCATCGATCATACCTTTTCTCATGCAAGGAGCACGTTCGCGTGTCGCAAGCAAGTTCTGGAAAATTGTGTCTCAATTCAATCTTTCCGTGGTGGACGTGTGTGCTGGTGTCTTAACTGAGGCTAGCCACATGCTCAAGAATAAACTTGTGACCCACGTGTGGGATCCTGACCCGGTGGCGAGGGAACTTGGCGAATGCCTTGTTCACCTTGGTGTGGTCAGACCCATCTCCTATGCATCATCCGGGGTGTGGGCGGACATTACTTTTTATGATTATGCCTGGGAAAGTAGCTACGATCAGAGCAAGAAAACCCTAGATTTTGGTGGGTTGCCTACTCTCATTAAACTCTTGAGTGAAGCTAATTCTCATGGCAGCAAAGCACTAGTTCTTAAAGTGCCAAAGCATGTCATAAACGTCCCCAAAGTACCTGTCACGGAGTTTAGGGTGCCCGGTGTAGACACCGGCTACTTGATCATTTGGGTTGGAGCTCAATCACCTAGTTCTCAGAGGTGGAGAGCCTTCCTTGAAGATCGACCTAAACCACCTGAGCCAACCCCAATTCCTTCTGTTGTTGAGGCTGAAACAAAGCCTGTCAAACCGACAGTTCCAGTTCAGCATGACCCAGGCGTACACAAGACTAGTTTTATTAAAGACTTGTGGACGTTTTTTGGAGCCAGCCTGCCTGAGCCACTAGTGCAACTAGACTCATGGGTTGATAAGATGGTCGAGTCCTTTACAAGACCAACTTTATCCCCTGAAGAAGTTGAAATTTTGGCCAGAGAGAATGACTTTGGAAAAACTGGCAAATGTTTTGAAGTTTCCGTATCCGGCAAACAGGGCAAAGGTTTCTGGTATAAAGGTGTGTTCTTAACACCTCTTCATGTATCTGATGCTAAGGATTTAACCTTTAATGGTAAAAAATTGGCGGCACATACCACTGATGAAACCAGAGACATTGTCTCGTATGGCGGTCCTATCCCCTCCTTTTCCAAGCCAACCCAATCCGTAAAAGTCAAATCACCTGATATAATTCTTGTTGGGACCTTATGTCGTGAAGGCCCCAATCAGTTTCTATTTGACGGCGCACCCGTTCTAGGGTGGTCCGGATTGCCGATTACTAATGACAATGGCTCAGTCTGTGGTATTTATTGCACGCATATTCCTTGCGGCACTTATCACATTTGTCTCTCCACCACTGCTGAATGGCCCACACTCATCTCACAATCTCTGTCAAAGTACCAATTGATTGAGGCTGAGGTGCCATGTGGTAGTGGTAAGAGCACTTGGCTACCCAATGTCATCAACATTGATCATGGAAGAACCATTCTTATTGAACCACGCGCATCCTTAGTTGACGAAATTGCAAAACAACTAGGAAAACATGCAAGAAGTTCAAAGGGTGATGAAACCATTGATTATTCCTCTAACCTTCTCGTGTTAACACACGGGAAGTTCGTAAATGCCCTTCTGTCCAATCCACAAGCTTTCGACAACTTTGATGTTATTATGGTTGATGAAAGACACGATACAACCGCATTGACGCAGACTTGCGTCAACTGGGTAAAATCAGAGTGGGTCGCCCGTGGTAAGAAGGCTGTCCTCATGACGGGATCACCTAATAGTACTGAATTTCTGCACCTCTCAAAAAATGCATCCAAACACCCTATAAAGGATGTGCGTCTCAAGAACACCAGTTCTCTGAGTGCTAAGGAGGTAATGGATGTTATTAAGCAGTACCCAACAAAAAATATTATGGTTCAAATCCCCTCTGTCAAATTCGGTGAAGAGCTTGTGAGATTAGACAAACAATCTCGCGTTTCCATTGTTTCAGCCAACACTTTGCTATCAAAACCATTGGCTAAGGTGTCTGCTGAGCTTTCTAAGCAGAAAAATATGGTTGTAGCATGTACAAATGCTGTCAATTTTGGAGCGACTTTACCTATTGACGTCCTGGTCCTGACTGGTGCAATGATTGAAAAAGATGTGGACTCAAATAGAGTATCATTTCTTAAGACACGCCCTCTGAGTATCTCAGAGTTTACTCAGTGGAGAGGCCGAGTCGGACGCGTGCGTCCTGGCATCTTCACTCATCCAAACCTAACCTGGTCGACTCCCGCACTTTCCACCGAAGAACATACGAGACTCTCTTGCTTTTTGAGCGCACTCAAAGGAGAGCCCAGTGATTATGGCTCTGTACCCAAGTTGTTGTCCGCTTTAAAACTTGATGCAGGAATTCTTCACTCACTCGGACTGACTGAGGATGACGGATCTGTCCACGCTTCTGCTGACTACTTAAGTACTTTAAAGAATGTTCCAGAAGCTGTGACAAAACTTGTGACATCCGTATTCTCCACTCCAGAAAGTCAAGCCTTAATTGGCACTGAGACCGGTTATGACCCTCTAGCCCCAAAACCGTTGAACCAAGACTTAGGATTAGGTTCCGTGAAAACTGGACTAACTTCCATGGTGTTGACCATGATCTCCATGTATCTGATCAACAAGTTCTTTTTCAACGGAGTTGGTGAAGTCACTCCTATGCAGACGTCCCTCAAGCCCAAGAAAGTCAATTTGGTAGCCCGTATCCCGACATCACGTCTAAACCCTGGTGTCATAGTTCGGGCCGAAGGTGAGGTTGTTCTCAATACCTTCAAAACTGGATTGACAGAAGATGTAACTCAACTCTTAACAAACATGAAAGGACTGTTGTCAATGTTCTTTTCAAGTGCAGTTGAATTTATTTTCTCGAGTGGATTTGAGACACGCATAGGTAACACATTGGTGAGATCGAGGTATGCTGACAGATTGAAAGCCCACACTTGTGCCTGTCTGTTGGCTAGCACTAACCAGTAAGGCGAATATTCGTTGACGCCTGGTTTTCAGGGAACAGTTCTGTTTAGACATTCTATGGAACGTTTCATTACTGAATCTGGAGCTTTGACTGAACTTGGCATTAAACACCTTAGCCCTAAACAACAAGGCTTGTTGTCAAGGATTGTCAAGACGGCTTGGTTTTCATTGCTACCTCCACTGAGTGCTTTGGCTCCAGCTTTCCTGGCCTTGGTTCTGGTTTGTGTTTCAGCTGTTTTGAGGTTTTCCCCCGATGACTTTGCATCATCATTAGTTCAGCAGCGATTGAGGAAGGTTCTGTCAGAATGGAATATATCTGATTATCGTGAATCTATTGGTGGACAAATTCTAAGTTACTTTGGAATTGTCAAAACCTCAACGCCATCAACTGCTAGCATGGTTAGTGCTTGCATGATGCTAGTCTCTCCCTTTCTTTTGTTTTTTGGTGTAACTTGGTTTGCTCTAATTTTCATATCCGCGTTAGCTTGCTTCATTGCGACAGATACCCGGGATGAGAATAGTGAGGTGGGGACCATTAAAGTTACAACACCAGTCAAGCCTACAGGAGGAAACTTCTGCAGGTTGACATCTCGCGCAATTTACCCAATCCTACTCTTGATTACCGCATGGTTCAACCCAGCGACAACGCCTCTTATGAGGGGTGCGCTGGGATCAAACTGTGTTACAAGATTCCCTCCTATTGAACGCAAGTTCAATTACCCCAGCAAAGATTTCTCGCACCTACTGTTCAACCCAGAGGAACTCGATGATGTTTCGCTCATTAAAACATCTTACACCTCTCTCATGCTCTCTTTGGTCACGTCTCTCCTCTTTTGCTTACTTCTCACCAATACTCCCTTACTCGGGATATTGTCAGTGCTAACTTTCTTCTCCGTTGTTGTTATTTCATCTCCTAGCGTCTCTACCTTGGCTAAGTCTGTTGAATTTCTCACGTCTTTTGTGATTAATTCTGCTGCCAATGCCAGACAACTTATGGCAAGCGCTTTTTCCAAATTTGAACCTTGGAGCAACAACCTTGGTGAAACCTTGTCAACCATTAACGATAGATTGAATGATTTAGCACAAGGTTCTGAGAGGATCGTGAGAACCAGCAACGTGACTAGCCTGCTTACCAGTGTCATTAGAGCTATCATAGGGGCCTTAAACATGGTGCTCAAATTTTTGACATCCTTCTTCAACGGTGAAACAGAAGTGCCCGTGTACGCTAGCCTGCCACTCATAGGAAAAGTGAGGTTTGTAGTAGGAGTGCCTGTGACTAAGACAGCTAATGCAAGTCTGTTTAACATCACAACATCAGTATGTGCTGCATTTTTTGTCTACTCAGCATTTCGGTTCGGGTGGTTGTTTGGCTTGATAAGTTCTATATTTGTTACGTACTCACATTTGGATCAATATGAGAGTTTGTACAAGCAAGTCACGGACTTGTCCCTTCAAGCAGCTAAGTCAGTTCAACAATTGGCATTCACAGGCATCTCCTTCAATTACGTTCTAACGACTCTTAGAAAATGGGCTGAAGGTCTTTCAACTGAAGTCAATTATCTCGAAAGAACTACCAAGCTGCTGGAGGTTAGGCAAACATCCTTCACTGATTTCACTTTTGGTGGCATCTTGGCCTTCCTGGTTAGACTCATTCCAGGATGGACAGCCGTAAGTGTGATCCTCACACTGGTACTGCCTTTCTTTCCAAAAATGGCTTTTGTTTCACTCGGCTTCACCTTTGTTTTATTCATCTTCAGTAATTATTCCGATTTTATGGTTACCCTATCCCGTGGGAAGCACGCAAATTTGCGTGGGCACTCACAACTGATTGTCGTGGAAAACCGCCCTTACAGGAAAGTTATAGTTCCTAATTCCGGGCCAACGACATGCTACTGGGACGCCATCGCCTACTTGCTCAAGTCAAGACCAGAAGTGGTCAGGGCGCGAGCAATTTCCTCAGCTGACAAACTTATGTTTGGAGGCTCTCCTTACCTTGACACACTGGAACCCCTAGACCACAAATACGGAGGACATGATCTCTGGAGTGATGCCATTTCGAAAGCATACAAGAGAGATGTCGTGGTGACGTTCATGGATTCCAAAGGTTTAAGAACAGATCGTAGGTTCCAATACGGATCTTACAGACAAGTCAACCCCATCGTACTATCGAGAGAAGGAAATCTTGACCAAAAGATTTCTCACTGGATGCCCTGCGTAAGAACTTCCATGCAAGGTTTGATGTTAAAGAGCAACATCGTTTATTATGCTCCTTATCTCGCAGTTGTGATTTTGTGGTCTATTCTACGACCAAATCTCTCTAAACTTATGATGCTCGGTTATGCTCTCGGTCCATTGATAACGCTGGGTCTACAGATCTCACGGTTTCATTCTGATGGACCTTACTTGCAGCAGAGAGCTGGAACCCATCTGATTTACTCACAGCCAACTTTACCCATTTCTTCTCTGTGCCCTTTCGACCTAAGCCGTTCCACGTCATTATCCAATGAACATGTTCATGTTGTTGGTGTCGCTGGATCTGATTTTTGGATGGAGCGATTGCTCTCTTTTGCTGATGATCTCAAAAGCAATTTTCCAAATGACGGCCTCGTTATCTACACTCGTGACTCTGATGAGGAACGAGTCAACCAAGTCATGAAGCTATCAAAGTATTCTAACTTTGAGGTGCTTGCCTTCCCCTTCGAAAATCCTGCGGTTGTGCGCTCTTTGCGTATGGCACCCATGTTCTACGGTGACAGTCAGAAACGCTTTCATTTGCGTGACATTGATTGGAAGATTACCGCCTTTGAACATGCAGCAAGACATTTGGAAGGAAATGTGACTATCAATCCTTTCTGCGTGTGTGCAGGACCAGTGATGCAGGGCGTGTGTGACTTCCAAGGCAGTGGGCAATCTGACCATGTTCAAAGCTGGTTGGGAACTTACGACCACTGGGCTGTTTATGGAGCTGATGAAGTTGTAAGCTCTAAAATGCCTTGGAGACTAGTGGTATCAAAGATGTCGCCACATGAGCAAGTTGCCATGTGGATTGGAGCGGTCGTCACAAAGATGGCAGCTGGGACTTCTTTGCTAGTTAGCACGCATGTGATCAAGCCTGGTGAGCGTAATTACGAGTTCAAGGAATGCGCACTGTCCACCTTTGGAGGTTTTGAGTGGTTGTACAAGCTCCATATGATGAGTGCAGGAACTCAGACGTTTTGTTCTTGGTGTGACAGCTCAAGTGTGGTCAAAACATCACTTTTTTCATGGTTCGGATTTGGTTTGATAAACCAAGGTTTCTTTGGCGCCGCGTATATGTCGCACTTCGTCTCTAGGCATTACTGCCGTGATTTCTTTGATGAGGGACTGAATGACGCTCTCGAGACCACAGTGGCTAAGAAAACTTTCGCACCGCTTGGAGCCTTGTTAACTGTTCCAAAAGCTTATTCCAAAGCTATGGACCTTAGGAGACAGGGATACAAGGCTGGCCTCCAAGACCAACAAGTTCGTGATGCCTATATGGCGTGGCAAATAAGTCGGCGTGCGCGTAACCAATCATCCCTCTTTAGCTACGAAGGTTACAAATCCCCTCTATCCTCCTCCATCCGCTTTTACACAATGTGTGCCAGTCCGTTATTTGGCTCACTCGCGGCTTTCATTGTTGATTCTTTAGCGATCCCCGATTCGGAAAATATCTTGTTTCCCATCCTCTGCACACTAACCGGTGACTATATTTTGGCTGCCGCTGGTTTAATTGAAATAGCCAACTTCTTATTCTTACGAAGTGACAACGTGACCTACGGTTTCAATTTAGTATCTGCAACAGGGACTTTCAAGACTGGAGTCAAATGCTTCTGGCATATGCCTGAGTTCAGACTACTTTCCGACCTACCTCATCCCCTACTAGGGCAAAACCCTAACCGTATCAAACAAATGATCACGGTTGGGCCGCGCCGATCCGGCTGGACTTATGGCTGGTTCGGTTGGGAACGAAAGTTCCTGCTGCCCCCCGGGATGATCAACTTACGCTGTAGCTCAGCTATAGCGCTTTCCCACGATGGAATAGTGGATTTTCGCCAGCCCTCCCAGGCGCTTGTGATTGGTTCAGGAGGTGGAGGCTTCATTCAAGGAATGTTGAATGAGGGCTTCTCTGGACCAATTACCGCCGTCACCTTGCCTGAGGAGGGCTACACCCTTAGCTCGTCCATTGTCGCCAAAAATGTTGTCCAGATCACGGCTGACATTAATGATATAACCATGATGTCAGATTTTGTGGTTGTAGATGCGACAACTCCGCCCTCGGACGACATTTGGTGGCGAAACGACTTCTCAGAGCGAGATGTAGCTCTGTTCCACGACTATGACATGTTGGATGTAGCTTCACGTAGGGTTAACCCTGGAGGAACCTTTATAGCCTCCCAATGGTATGACGATGCTGAACGCATTGTCAATCTTATTGACCATTGCTGCTTACACTATAAGACAGTAGATGTGCTGTGTGATCCTGTTTCTAGAGGACCAGCTTTAGTGTGGGTGGTGGGGAAACACAAGCGCCACATTCATGACCCCCTGCTGAATAGTGCAAAAATCGGAGAAATCCATATGAAAGATCCTTTTACCTATGAATGGACAATGGCTGTAACTGAAGTCATGGGACATTTTAAGGCCGCCTATGTAAACTATGGGCCAGATGACTTGGGATCCTATTGGATGACTCAACTTACCTCTTTGTTTCACCTGGGGGTTGCTCCTGAGCAATTGGTTTCTTTCAATTACTCTTACCAGGATCAACCTGATGCTGAAATTCCCGTATCAATACGGGATGAACAAAGATCAACCAACCTCAGAATGATGAATTTCACTTTTGAGCCAATCACCAAACTCGAGTTTTACCGGACCTACTTTAGCGAAGCATACAATATCGCTGGACGGATGCTCAAAATACCAGTACAAGACCGAATTTTTAACACTGGTATTGATTTGCTCAATCGCAGCCTTCTCTCTGAGGCTCAACTCCTACCACTCAACAGAACCATGCTGGTGCCTCCTCAAGACAATTTATCTGTTCTTGCAGGACTTAAGCATCGCTACAACTTTCCTCGAACCCGTGTCAATATGGACCTCTTTCAGCCTACCATTGAGTGGCTGAAACTCCTGGTCTCAGACAGTGCAAAGTCTTTTTCATTCTCAACACCAACTTGGGATGACATTATGTCAGACGTTAATAAGGCGAGCACAATGGGTTACATGTCAGCGTGTAACTTTAAGAACGTTGGCGACGCCCTGAGGAACGGTAGAAATGTGCTTGACCTGTATTTTGATCGATTGATTAGAGGTGAACCCCTAAATCATCTATTTCATGCCAGTCCCAAGGTTGAAAGGAAAGAAGATGAAGGGGAACCAATGATCCCGCGGTTGTTTCAGTACAAAGTTGGCGAAGTGCGCTTATGTGAAATGCGTCTTTTCAAACCAGTCAATGATTTCTTTGGATCTTCTGGAAACTTCACTTATTCCATGAAGGGAGACTGCTTTGAAAAGGCTGAGCGCATCGTGTCAGCTTTCGAGAAATTTAAGGACCCAGCATCAGTTGAGATCGAATCCTCGAAATGGGACGGTCATAAGGAGATAGAGTTTTTTAGTGCAGCACGTGACATTATGGCCCTGGCCTGCTCCTCTGGAGTGGGTGGATCTATTGCGGCCGAAGTTATGAAATCCACAGTTTTGATAGATGGATTTGGTATCTGTGTTATGTGCTCTGGCCATGTGGTCCAATTCAAGCGCTGCTGCCAAAAGTCTGGCTCATGGGACACCTCAATCAACAACAAGATATGTAATACTATTGTTGCTGTGGCCTTGGTGTCAAAAGCACTTGAAATTCGACCTGATGAAACGCAAACTCGAGTCGTCATCTTGATTGAAGGTGATGACGGGATTGTTATAGGTGAACGTGATGATATCCTCAGAATCCAACAGTTACGTAATTGGATGTACTCTGAAGCTGGATGGCCCCAACGAGGTCGTGCTGACATCATCATTTCACCTGAGAGTTCTCGTTTCTGCAGCCATGGAGCAACCCGCCTGTCAAACTCTATTTGTGTTCCTGTCCGTGATCTTCATGAGGTATTTTCCCGCCTAATAGTGCCTGGTGACAACAACGCATTTGAATTAAATTATCAAATGGCAGCTAGATCTTTAAATGCTGCAATAAGTTTTGTTGCCATGTATTGGTACTTGCCAGAAGCTCGTAAATTCTGGGAAGTCTTAAGGCAGGCAATCCCAAAGTCAGTCATGGTAAAGGCAGTCTCCACATCCGACCGCTGGAAATTCAAATACCAGTTAGGAGACCTCAACCCAGTGGATTTCGATATTAAAATGTTTATTGAACAGCGCTTTTTCCCTTCCGCTCTGAATTGTAAACTCAATAGTAAAGCGGTAAACGAACTCAATTTGGGTGACTTTGCCTCATTGCAAGAGATTACGGGATCACAACTGCATGAAGTTCTTACCATGCGGTCCAATCCCTTCAGAGATTCCCGAACCACTCTGTGGTACTCCCAAGGCGTGTCTTTGTCTGACATGCTCGCTGACGTAGGCTATTTCAAAGCCATAACTTCAGTGGGTGTTGTGACCGAGACAAGCTCCCAACTTAGAGCCATTTACACCCAGATGAACTCACTTGACTTTGCCGCTTCATGGTCCTCACTCAAAGCTACAATTGGACGCACCACCGGTGTGTTGTTCGCTATTTTCTCTCATAGAGACAAGTACGTAGCAGAGACCTGTGCAGCCTTGTTCACAAAGTCAGAATTGAAACGCCTTGGATTTAGAGGTTCTCAGTTCAGTGTGTACATTCTTGGATCAAGTGATACATTGTCAGTTGTTAAGACAAGTTTCTCTTGGGCTCTACCCGCCATTGCTTCAGTCATTGCAGCACTTCTAATCTACTTCTCTAAGCTCAGATCCACAAGGACAGACAAGACAGCTTATGTCGGTCCTGGAGTCGAAGTAGAGTGCAACGTTGGACCCGTTTTGATACAACCAAATACTTTCCAACGTTCCCTTTCAATGCCAGTTGCACCCATCGTTCACAGAATGGGATTTATGGCACGCGGACTTGCCTTGTACCACCTAAAGGACCGAGTGTCGAGACTCAGTCTTTCCAGACATGCCCTGCTCGCAACCGTAATACACTTGACCAACACAGTTAGAAGAGTTGGATACGTGTACTTTGACAAACATGGAGAACAACACAACTTCATGTTCTACAAAGCTAATTGGAGAAACCCTCTCCTGTTGCGACAATCATGGGCCACAAGGAAAACCATGGCCACCTTACTCAACCTGTCAGAGGATGAAATTTTGCCGTCTGACAAGTGGGGATACAATGGTGGTATGTTGACTGTTTTACCTTGGAAAGGAGCCATCAACTATGGACAATTTGAGCGACCTCAGAAACTGTTCCAGTCACTGGCTGGTAGTCTTAAAGAGGTTGGATTCTTCGTCCGCATTGATGATTGCCCAATGATGGAAGCCAATGATCGACACCCGAACAAATACATTTTCGACGCCCCCTTAGTGCACCCTAGATTAACCTACCCAGTGTTTGGCGAGAACACAGGTGATGGTTATCTAGACCTACCTAAACCATTTGATTCTGAAATAATCGGATCATCGAGTGCGTTTTCTCCGTGGAGCCTTAAGCTTCAGAAGGCCTTCTTTCGAGGGGGCCTGACTGGCATGGGCACTACAGAGGAGACTAATACTCGGAAATGGTTAGTTTCCAACTCCCAACAAATCAGTGATGGACTCATGAAGTGTGACTTTGCGCTAACTAGTCAACTTGATCGCGTCTGTAGAGACCTTTATGGTAATCTATCGATACGACATGAACTCATCACTGTGGATCCAGTTTCCTATGCTGATATGGGCAGCTCAAAGGTCATTATTGTCTGTGAAGGCAATGAAGCACCTGATAGAGTCGCTCACTGCATGGAAACTGGTTCCATTGTTGTTTACATTACACCCTCCCACTGTCTTGGAACTTCCCCCTGGTGGGAGCCGTTCCTCAAGCACAAATTCAACGCTTTGATTTGCCGTCCAGATTTGCAAGACCTAAGATCGTGCCTTAAGTTCATCAAGGATAATGATGCTCAAGCGCAAGAAATTGCAACACAAGGACGCCTCTTAGCGTTGACCTTGCTCGACCCAACATTCCAGACCTCATACATGCTAGACGCCCTACATATGGTGTGGCAAGGTCCTGGTACGCGGTATCAAGTTGAAGAAGTACTAAGGTGGTCACTCAACAAGCGTGTTAGACATGCTGGAGTCTATTTTGACACTGACTTCCAGTACAGTCATGGAACAGCTTTGAGTCTGGTCGCGGCTTCAACCACAGCAAGGAAATTGCTCAAAGACATTGGGTGTGGTGTAACCCTTTTTTCAGACGCTGGACTCCACATGGTTCCAACTTTTTCCTCAGTAAAACGACTACTGAAGTCAGGGAACCTACTGAATTCTGAAATAGCAGCTGCTGAAGATCTTTTCGATTCCGCTCGACTATTACCCCAGTCGAGGGAAAGATTGCTAAACAACCTTGGCACTTTGGGTTATGGCAATCACTTCGCAGAGATTGTAAGCAACGGAGCTGACACGCTCTTGTTAGTTCATTCAGGATCACGTGGATTCATCAATGAAGCTTTCCTGTCCAACGACATTGAATTGGACTTGCCTCTCCAAAACATTGGTCTGCTTGACATAGCGACAAAGTTTGCATCCCTCAACCGCATAGTTTGTGCGCGGAAAATAGGATGCAAGGTTATTGTGGAAGACATCCCCCACACAACCAAACAGGAGGCCACAGGAGATCTTGCTTATCTTGATGGACCAGTATTACTTAGCAACATGCTGAGGTGCAAAGGCTCTGCCTGGCTCCTCGGCTCCCCCGGTTCTGGTATAGCGCACCTGAAGACGTCATCCGAAATCGTCCCACATGGCATGGGAGGAAAAGGATCTCGTCATCGGGATTTAAAACAAATAAAGTTCGACCTCTGGTACAGGACATGTGCCAGAGTTTCTTCAAGTTCAAGCCGCGAGTCTGACATGGAATATGAGACGCAGAAAGGCGATTCGGGCCATCCCCGATCCCTAGTAAGCCGCTCAGAAGGAGTGTCAGATGGCAGCGACTCTCATTTGCGGGAGGCAGCTATCGACTTGAACAAGGATCTTTCCCCCGAGGCAAAGGGGTTTCTCATCCAAATTTAACAACGCAC
>Ga0213851_1116458_pt1 | contig 12310 bp, 10 predicted proteins | sample ABR_2014_MetaT_FD_164455 | JGI IMG/M metagenome (GOLD analysis project Ga0213851, IMG submission 164455) | Metatranscriptome of freshwater sediment microbial communities from post-fracked creek in Pennsylvania, United States - ABR_2014... | ecosystem: Environmental > Aquatic > Freshwater > Creek...
CTTTGCTGTTGTTGTTTTTCTTCATTAATATTTTGATATTCTTGTTGTTTTATTTCAATAATTGTTGGCAAACTGCGTGCGACATGTTGCCGTGTCCTGTTTTACCCTCTCAACCCCACGGTTGACTTTCTCTCGTCGCCGCTGTTGCCCTAATGCCATCTAATGTGGCCTTTACTATATGACATCTTTCATGTCTGTACTTATCATATGCGTCATTGACACAATGTTCGCTGCATACTGTTTCTGTAGCTGGTGTTTCTTTCACTGCTACTGTTGTCGCCGGCAGTGCGTGGCCACACACCGCGCAATGCTTTGTTATCTTCACTTGCTGGCCACCTGGCGTGTTACACAATAGTCTGTTGAGGCCTGATGTATCCTCTAATGTGCGCCTTTTTCTGATGCTTGGTTGAATATTGCTCTTAATTAGTGTAGCCCATTTGTTCACGTATAGTCGTTTACTTGTGGCCATGTCGTTAATTATCGCCGTGGCTACTGGTTCCGCTGTACACAGTTCCATCAACACCATTTTTGCTACGTCGATGGTCATGTCCAGCCTTTCATCAAGTATTTCTATCCATTCCAGTCTGCCCACCATCCCTGTTTGCAGCTCTAACATTGCCGCCAAGTTGAAGCTTGATGGTATTGATGCTAGACTGGTGCGCATAACATAGTTGTAATGTTCCTTATTGGCCAGCATTTCAGTGTTACAAAGGCTAAAAACTAACATGCACGTTAATAGTATGTCTGTCATGAATGTCAAGGTAAAAGCAAAACTTAGAGCTTTGCTCGCAATAATGCTTCTGCCGCGAGTTCCTGATATTTTGCCTCTCTTTTCTCCGCTTAACCATAGCTTTGCTATTGGTCTGGCCCCTTCCCGCCATAGCATCAGTTTACTATATTTGGCGTTATTCTCTACCAGACCAAATGACACCATTCTGCATGTGTGAGCCAAAAATACCCCATGTTGGCCTGGTTGTGAATGTTCCAGTTCTCTACATGACCAACCTAACGCTGTTGATACCTTTAATACTGTTGCTGTCACAATTTGTTTATCGATGCAATCCGGTATTTCAGTGATGCTGTCATCACCCATGGTGTAAGGTGTAATCAATGCCCCTGTTGTGGTCCCGTATCTGCCGGTTAACTCCTCTTTTACCAATGTTATAAAGGTGGCGTTACGTATGGAGTTGTCGTCGGACGTCGTTATGTCACCGCTTGCCTGCCCGCCGCATATTGTTAGTTCGATGTCGTCGTCATACACAGATGACTTGAATATTTGTAAATCATATTTGTACCCCATATACACGAGTAAATCTAAAGGCATGCCGTTGTTTAACCCGTGTAGTACCCTGGCGTCTCTGCATGCCGCCACTTGCCAAGGGTGCTGCGTGCTATCGTATTGGCTCATGTCCATGACTGTTTTGTAGTAGCCATTTCTGGCTCGGCATATATGAGCTATTTCTACCACCATGTTTATACCGACCTGGCAAACCTCAGTAAACCTCATTTCTGATATAACATCGTTCAGGTATGCAAATGGCCTTGAATCACAGAACCTAACCTGTAATGATGAAGCCTGTATCAACCTTGTAACTTTCATATTACCCGCTTCATCATATGGCAATGTTTCTTCTTTTTGGTAAATCCTGTATTCTTTTGTTTCTTGGTCATGCGTGCCCAATATCACAGTTGCTCTGACCAGTGGTAGTATAGCAACCCAGTAATCTACCATAAACTCGTCATTAACGTCTTTCCATCTTTCTTCCATGACAGTGTGCTTTGCATATTGACCTGAGCTTCCTTCTGAGCGCATTGTTCTTTTGACACCCTCTCGTTCACCAATATCAAGCCCCTTGTATTTGCTATATGTGTTCACCGTTATATCGTAAAACCTTTTGAGCATGCGTATACTCACGGGTTGCTTACTGTGCAGCAACCTTTTGTTTAGTGCTTTTGCCATCATTGCGTCAGTATGTTCAGAATGGTGATAGCTCTGGGTCAGCAGTTTCACCGAGTGTGGAGGTGTTACTAATCGGTCCCAATCTAAATACCTATCATTTCCACCTGTCCGTGCTCTTTCTGTGGTCCGTTCCATAATAGCGTTCAGTTCCATCACTCTGACAGCGCTATTGTGTTCATTTTTTACGCCTTTGCTGCGCCAGTACTCGCCGATGTTTTCCGTGTGGCCGCTCAGCCAATCTCTGTCAATCTCGTCCCAGTCCTTTGTGTACCCTTTTCTATTTGTTAATGTTCCAGCCACAATTAGTGGCGCTAGTACTGAGTTCCATCTACTATCTGATTTAATGAACCCTGCTTCCCTTGCTATCATCACCCCTAGAGCTATGGCCTTTGATACCATACTCATTGGGCTCATGATTACTGCTGCCGTCACTGCTAAATCCGTTTGCCCTAGCACTATCAGTGACCCTGCCATCACAAGCCCGAGCACACACATGCTAGTTGATCCTTGCACCAGCCAGCATAATGGCAACAACAATGCCGTAGCCAACCCATAGTTTGCTATGGCCCAAGTCGCAGTGTCGTGGGCCACCACCCGTGCCCATGCTATAGCTTCTGACAGATGCGGTTTTTCTAAACTCACAACTAACGCCGCCTGTGGCAAGCTGATTTTCGTTCTTGTTAACCTAGCTTTCACTTGCTTAGTTCTTATTGCATCAGCAAATTCTGACAATATTTCATCTCTCTCTTTGTTGCTGAACTTAGCCTTTTTGCCCGACACGTACACGTATACTGCTGATATGAAGCTCGCTAAGAAAGCAGCCATTTTTCCGAAAATCATCCAGTTTGTAACGACCCATGGCATTGTTAATCTGTATGTGTTTCGTGGCTCCCCTTTCCTAAACCTATCTCTATCACTATAGCTTTTTGAGTGTTGCCTATGATCTTGTATGTTTCGCTTCATCTTATTTTGCCGTGAGCCGTCTCCACCTGTTGCTTTTTTCCTGTCCTCTTTTATCATTGATTGCAGTTTCTTGTCCAACCTGACCATGCCCACATCGTCTGGCACCAGTATGTTAGCGACATTTTCGAATGGCACAGCTGAACCGATGTTAATGCTTGTTTCACTCATTTCTCCTTTCTTTGGTACTATAGCTGACTCCTCCTCGAGCCATGAGTTTAGGTCTGAACGCAGTATGTCTTCATCATCCTTATTAAGCAGCGTCACTCTGTAGCCTAAATTGCGGCAAACCGCTGCGCAACAATCACAGTTACTATTTATGTACTGCCAATTGTATAGGCATACCGTTGACCCTCCTGAATCTCTGTTGCGCTTTAGTTCGGATGATTTGCTCAGGCACACCCCTCTAACCAGCACGTCCAAAATTCTGTCTGAGTTGATGCCATCTTGTACTTGCGGTTTGTTCCACTTCATTGTCAACAACTTGTACTCCGTGGCCCCTACTAACTTGTACAAATAGTAGTCTAATGCTTTTTTAAGTTTAAGTGACATGGCATCAGCCACAATGGTGAGTGAGTAGTCACCCCCTCGTAAGGTTGGTACTCTACTCAGCTCGAGAATCTTTGCCCCTCGCAGTTGCCCTGATCGTTGTATCAGTTGAAATAGTTTGACACTGGGAGCTGTGCTTATGTTAACTACCCAATTGTGGCGTACCCTAGCCTTTGGCTGGGGTGGTCTTTCATCGTCGCTGCTGCTGTCACTTAGTAAAACTGAGTCACTCATTAGTTTGTAATTTATATTTCGAAAGATGTTTGCCCGCTAGGCATCTTGCCTTTGCGTTTGTTTTTCGAATTTGGCGCTTGTTCCATCACCCATACAATCTTCGATATATGTGACGTCACTGCGTACGCTATCCCAATTTTGGTTGCGCCTATTGTTATCGTCGCGCCCCCTATAAATGCGCGAATTTTATTGTGCATGACACTGCACCCGCTATGTATTATTTCGTCAATCCTATCATGCATGTACATCACAGCTAACAATTTTTTGTCTAGTGTCTCGACACACTTCCACACCGGGCATGTTGATACCAACAATGTGTTATGGTCAATTAGCAGTGGTGCCATTACTAGCACGTGGTCACCCTTCTTTATGATATCTGCAGATTGCATTGGTATCAGATTTTTAATCTTTTGTGACACCACTACATTCGGGTTAATATTTTGCCATTCCCCATCTAATAGTTGCGCCACATGTGAGCATGTTATTGAATAATCATTATCATTCAACGGTATTGTCGTGACAACTCCTAATCTTTCTCCTGATACTTTGACTTTTACATACTCGACGCCCGAATGCTGAGCATGTGTTGCGCGGCCACATATTACTATGCCATCTGTGACCGTCACTCTTGTCACGGTTTTTGAGTCGTAAGAAGTGGTTATTGTTGCTTGCCTATTTGCACTGCTAATATCTGACAAATGTTGTCGTGCTTTGTTGTTCCACTGGAGGTCATTACGCTTGTTCTTTTTCAGTTTGTGCGTGAAATTCTCAATCCTCTTTGCGCGAGAGTTGGCGATTTGCATCTCCACCAATTTGTCAACAGAGTGCTTTTCCTGATTAGTGGCACTGTGCGACCCGTCACTCGGCTTTTGATCGCTATGATCGCCACGCCCGCTTTCATGCTCAACTTTGACCTTTAGTTGTTTGATGCCAGTTCCTTGGTTTCGTGATGATATTAGTCTAAACCACAGACTTTTTAATTTTGCCCACAGCTGCACCAGTTTTTCCCACACAGACATCCACACTGACTTTGTGTTAAGATAATTTGCACGATCTGCTATTCTGTAGTTCATATCGCGCTTGCCTTTGTTTTTTGGTTGCTTGTTTACCTTGTTTCTTCGGTCCATTTTCGTAATTGGCAGTCAAATATTTCGGTGCGTTCTGGCAATATGTGACTAGTTATTATCGTAGTAGCAGAGACATTTAACTTGCCAAACGGTGGCCGGCACTTACCAATGCCAGCCCCGATCTGATCAGCATAATTTTTAGTAAGCTATGCCCATTGAATAACATTTCGTTCATTATATCGCATATCACTGCCAACCATACTAGGCAGATGTATCCCAACATCACTTTGCTGCTTATTGTGAACCATGCAACTATTGATAATGCCAGGGTCCCGTATAACACTGCAGCACCCGCGATGGCCACACTAAAACTTAAATCCACAATGTCGTCTTCGTCCCAGTTGTTCATTTATTTTTAAATACTTAATTTGCTCACTCCATGCGTGGTGTGTTGCCCACCGAGTAGCCACCTTGCTGCCGCTATTATCCCTACTACCACTTCTGCTACGTAGTATCCTACCACGCAACAAAGACGTAGAAATAGGCCCGGCCGCAAATACAAGGTACAGTACACGTAGTCGGCCGACAGCAATCCCCACACAATGACCGTTGCACATAACACCGCTGTACCCCCTGTTTTAATACATGTGTATAAGAGGACCGTTGCTAAAACATATGCAATCAACATGGTGATTGATGTCACACAGAAGCGTATAATATCAGATTCGTGCTCTAAGTTTCTACTCATTTATATTTATGTCAACCACTCCTACTCAGGGTCTTTTGGTTTTTCGCTGCCGGCAAAACACCCCGACAACTTGTTTAACACGTAGTACATCACTACGTAGTACAGCGCTGTCGCGCCAACAGAGCAAAGTACATTTGCCCAAGTTTTTGTCACCAGACCCCAACTCAAAAGTAACTTTTGAGTGAAACTAGTGCCTGCCATCCAAGCAGAGAACCCCCAGTAAGGGCATAAGAAGGTGAACCACCCCCCATAGTAGAAGCAAGCTCCTACCATTACCACTGCTAAAGCTGTCATACTTAGCGTCAGTGGGTTTTTCAAAAGTTTAGTAAGTTTAGTAACGGAAGACATAATTCTTTTATTTCACTTAACAGGTCAATACCTAATGATTGCATTACCAATGATTGAGACTTATAAACGGCCAAGGCAGCCACCACAACCACCGCTACTATTGTTACCACTATTTTTGGTATACCAAACATTGTACTAAACACCACTATTAACGCTGCAACAATGACTGTTGCTACGCGCACATTTAGTTCGGATGCTGAGAAGCGTTTACTGCTGGTACGGCGCGTCTCTTCTGTCAATGTGAACTCCTGGCTCGATTTATCGCCCTCACCATCATCACTCAGATCTGCATTATCGAACATTACGTTGCCGCCACTCTCTGGCGCTCTCATATCCTGTTGATACAAAGGCTGTTCGTCAAACTCCACTTCTTCCATTATTATCTGTTATCGACTGGTGCTCGCGCATTGTTCCGGCTCCAAAAGTGCCTAAATTTGAGCAGCAGAATTGCCCCACACGCGGCGCCCAGAGACACAGTTGCGCCTATCAACATGTTGCCACTTTGCGCTGTGGCTAACGCAAATATGAATATCATGATGCCACCTAGCACAGCCAAAATTATTCGTTGTTTGTTGGTACCTTGAACCACAGCCGCTACAGGGACGTCAGCTGGCTGTGGCGCTTTTTTCTTTCTGCTAATCAGCGATTTGGCACTGACGCTTCTGATGACCCTTCGCTTTGTCACTACTTTAGCGTCACCCTTTGGTAATACTGGCTCCTCTTCTATCACCTTTTGGCCGCCGACAAGTCTCTCGCCTGTCCCTGATAGCGAGCGCATTATACGTTTGCGTTTTACCTCACCAGCGCCTGGTTTGTCATTATCAGATACCAAACGTGTCAGGCGTAATTTCTGGTAAATGTTTGCTACTGCTCTGACTAAAATCGCATCACTACAATATATGCGTCGGCTCAAGTAATGTACTGTTCTTTCAGGCATTTTAATAGATGCGGTTTTTAGATCTGTGCACAAGATATCTGAGCATATTAGTATCAATGACTCGTATTTTCCAATAGCCCTTATTATTTCATTGATAGCCTCATTTGTATTTCGCACCGTTACCTTGATCTCTGCGTTGTAATCACATGCACTTGCCGCCATTGTCACACTTGTTGACATACGACGTGTCAGATCATCTTCACGCGTTATTTGCAACAGCGCCGAGTATGGTGTTTGCGAGTCATATACTGAGGATACTTTTGTCATCTTGTTCATGTGTAACAATATTGTTTTATCAGTTCCTGCCACAACGTTGACAGCAAATTTAGCGTCACGTGTGTCAACTATTATTTGGTCCGGCTGCGAACCAAGACTAAACTGCGCGTCCCATATAGATTCTTCGTTCCACCACGCCTCAGTGTCATACACGCAATCAACGCACATTTTTGCTGCAATTGCCGGTAACATACCAGCATGGATTTGACCCACATTTTTGTTTTTATGGCCGGCGCAACACATTAAATGTTCTTCTAATGTCCGCACGTTGCCAATCTCTGGAAACATCATGCACAATATCGCGAACACCTTTCTGCAATATTGTGTTCCTTTGCCGGAAAATCCCATGAGCAAGTCATGCACTAATTGGCATCGTGCCTTGCCCTTAGCTCTGATTGCCCAACTCCTATATTGTGCCATTGTAATTTTGACGCTTTCATCTCGTTTCTGTTGCTCTGCGTTCTCTACTCGTGTCACAACTTTTTTATTGAAGTAGACCAGTTCCATCCAGTTTCTGACATTGTCCGCTGTATCTATGCGCACGTGCCCAGAACTTGTCTCCATCTTTTCGTATATTGTTGCCCCCAGTTTCAATGCTGCTATTGGGGTTGCTGTTGGTGCAACAGCTAGCAGATACAGTTCTAGTAGAACAGTTATTGCGTCGCACCCTATGCAGCAATTCAACGCTACCGCTATTGCACACATCTCATTTATAAACACCATGTTGTCCATCCAACAATCAGCTTGCATCTGCGTTAAACTCACCCCTACTGCTGATGATAACGCCTCACCAAAAGAATACGCTACACCCATCTGCATGTCAAACAACACATCCGATAGGTCCTCGGCAATACCTAGATTGACGAAATGGTCACTAGACTTTAACACATTGCATAGCTGATACACCACAGTTGGGCTGATTGCATTACTCAGAAAACAGTACACTTTGTTGCCGTGTAGCAAAACGTTAATGCCAACTGTCGTGAACTGGGTAGACCACAACATATTTACTGGCCCTAATGCGGGGGGGTAATACTTTGTTATGTCGTAGTACCCGTACAAATCTAGCGGCTGACATTTGGCCCCTGCTAATTTCGCTTTTATCACTCTTGATAATTGACACATTACTGATGAAGTGTTTTTAGCAACTGCCAATGCGAAACCATTCACCAGTGTCTTGCCTAGCTTGTTTTCTGAACCGTCCACCACGACTGCCTTGCCATCAAACAACGATATTCTAATACACTCCTTGTTCATGGAAAGAGCTGCACTGTCAACAATTAACGTGCTAACTTGGCCCAAACTAAGTCTTTCGGTGAACTGCACCTCTATGTCCACTGCCGTCGTGAGGTTGACAAGGTCAGCAAATATGGACCCTTTCCACATGTCCAGTATTTCTTGTGTGACGTTTTTGCCGCTGACATGTAGCATCAGCGTGCTACACGCAATCGCGTAAGCAGTCTTGCTGAACTCTGAACTAAACGTCACAGGCATAGCTACTGCCCGTTGCTCTATGCTTCGCTGCATTGCTTGTGTCACCTGCGTTATGTCCCCGTATGCTTGCAGCTCTTTTGCAGCTCTGTCAGCAGAGCACATTAGGTCATAATACAGCACTGGTTTGTCAGTAGCCTGCTGCAGAGTAACCAGTCCTACATCTATCTTCCTTTTCAAATTGTGGCCCAACCTGATGAGGTCAAATTTGTCACCATGTATCAGTATACCAATGCCATGTTTTTTCGTATGGCCATCTGTGACTATGGCCAATTTGCCTTTTCTGTTGCTCGGTCTGAAGCCGACTCTACGCACACCTGATAATAGCACCGCCGGTTTTGTCTGGCGCACTGGCACGCCCCCAACTGTCACCCCGCTTGACCCTTCACTGGTGTCTACCGGTAGTATTATATCTAATTCAACTTTGTTTGACGCGGATTTTGTCCACACTAGTTGCCCTTGCACATCTTCTATGCCTGCCTGTAATGATGCATACACCAAAGCCGCGTCGTCTTTGCCTAGTGACGACAGCACCGATAATATGGCGCTTAGCTGTGCCTCGTTTTTCGCTGTTATTGACTTGCACCCAATGTTTAATGTGCACACGCATGCATTAGTCCCTGTGCGCTTTAGCTTCACAATTTCTATTACCCCTTCGCGCCTCGCATTAAGCGGCTGCATGCCTATTTCCTGATATGGTTGAGAACCTATCACGCTCGCTACACACTTAACCATCCTGGTAAATGGACGTCCTAGCAAAGACGTTGTTGGGTCACTTATGGTGATATGCCACTCCGTGCCCACATCCTTATATACGTTGTGGCCCGTACTCACTATATTGCACTGCCTGACCATCGCCATATCTAGGGGTATCAACGTACAATTTCGGTTAACGCAACTATCGCCATCCCGCAACAGCAAATTACTGTGTGTTTTGCAATAGTGCCAGTTTTGGCTGAATTCTTTCATACGGTCCTGTGTTATAATGACCCCTCTTGTTAGTTTGCTAGTACATAATAATGCTATGTCATCATGTGAGGAACACATGATGTACTCTATGCTCGTATCGAGCGTACTCAATAAAGGATAATATGTGGCTAAAAGTTTTACCCCGGCTACTTCACAAAATCTGTCAATTATCTTAAAGTCCTCCGCAGTCCACCGGCAGGCTCTTATTAGATTGGCTGTGTCAAGTATCATTGTGTCACAACTTGACAGCAGCCTGGCGATTTGTTGACCTTTGATTTTCACCACCATCTTTTCACTATCTGCAACCATTGCATATGAACAGCTTATTTGTAAACCTGCTGTCACAAGCACTGTGCCTGAGTCCGTTGCTCTTACAGTGACGTTATGCCCTGAGATGTGTTCCAGCGGCTGCTGTACTTCAACCTTTACAATTGCCACACCTGTGTTCCACGTATTACGCAAACTCTTCATTCGCATTTCCGACTCTTCCTGTTGCAGCGCTTCGCTGTCTACATGCCGTGCCTGTTTTCTATATATGGAGGTTGCCTTGCTCTTCTTACGTAAAGACGGCACTTCTGTGCCCATATCTGATAATACCTCAGCCACTAACGCAGAGCCTTCTGAATCACCATATTTGTCCATGATTGCGTCGGTTAGCCCGGTTATCGCACTGGTGCTAATCTGTTTGGAGTGCTTGACGTCCACGTCCACTGCTGGTATTACACCTTCACCCGATAAGCCCAGCAACCGCGCTGCTTCACTGGCCTTATCTTTACGCGACTGTTTGTGTTTCTTAATGACTGTTGTCCATGGTATACCGGCACCCCTTCCACCTCTGCCACCTCTTGGCTCTGGTACTTGTTCCTCAGGATCATCTTCACTCGTGTCACTACTTGTCGCATCCCACATCACAGGTTTTCTGTCTTCGTCGCTGTCACTTAGCATCTTCTTAATTACTGGTTTTCATTACCTGGCGCACCCTGTGCAACACTGCGCATAGTGGCTGTGAACACCGCCATAAGTAATTCCACGCCATACCAATGATTGTGCCAATGCTTGTAGTGTCGTCCATGTTGTCTCGCAAGTGCCGCACTAAGCTGTCGTAGTATACAGACAACATCCACATTGTTGCCCACACCAGTACACCGTAATTTATCACTGTTCGTTCCTCATTTAACGCGTATTCAGCTGAGGCTGTCTGTAGCTCACAAGGTATATTTCTGCCAAAAACGTGCAAGTAGTGATCTAACAATTGACGTGGCGTTAGTGCAGACGTCGTGATGGTGACGCTGACATCTACGGTCATTATGTCGGTAATTTGGCAGGTGTGCATTTTCCTGTTTTCGTCCATCTGTTTTGTGACTATATTAACCACCTCGCCGCCCCAGAATGTGACTTCAACTATTGCCCTGCCTCTGGTGTTATTCAGTACTCCCGTTCTCTTGATCACACCTGCATCAAATTTTTTATCCGCCACTACCACAGAATATGTTTGTGTAGCTGCACCAAATAATGTGTTGTCATAGCGCATCAGTAGCGAGCATAGCTGCTTCGCGTGGTTACTGCTCTCACCTGGTGAAGTGAACAGTTCTACGAATAATCTCCTCGTTGTGTTTGCAGTCACGTCGTCAATATCAGGTTCCATCTTATTCATACAGTCGCAGTCCGTTGTATATACTTTTACATGTCCGGGCAACTGTTCGCACCAACACGCCCGGCAGCGATATGCATAGGTCCCACAATTCAGCATAGCCTGGCCTCGTGTTGAACCATATCCGAACGTTTCTATTTAACCGACCCATAACCAAAGGCACGTGTAGGGTGGCATCTTCCATCGATAAGGCTACACTGTGCCCCAAGAATTCCATCATTCTGAAGACACCAATTATTCTACACAAACAGAGTATCCATTCTATCCACCACACCTCGACATCATACGTAACCACGATTGGGCAGTCGTTGTCCTGTGTGATAACGTAGGACATATGGCACCACACATCGTCGTCGTCATTAAAATATACCAGCTGAGTGTACATTTCTTCGTTTATTATACTATGCAATCTTGACATCTGCGCGTCCAACAGAGAGCATAACTTTAGGTTTTTGCTTATGGTCCCTCGTCTGTATATTGTACTTTGGTACGTTGGTAAATCGTTGTCATCCCTGAAATATACACCGGACAAGTGTCTTTGTGATAGTAATGGCATTATTTTATTTACGTACGCGGCCCTATTTATCAGTTGATCGTCTGTTTCCGCCACTGTTACATATTTCGCTATGGAATTATATACCTTATTGACCCCCTGCATCATCTTTACAATAGCAGACCGACCAACCACGCCAGTTGTTTAACTGCGTGGACCTGCATTAGGCTGACAACAATCGTCCCTACGGTCGGGCCAAAGTAATTAATAACGTTTACCAAGGTTTCCAATTGTGGCGCGATAACCACCGTTTGCGGTGATATGCAACAAATTACTAACAGTAACGATGAAATAATTATCCTCCAGAAATTTGTGTAGAACCAGAGCTTTATGTCATCGTCCGGATCTTTGATGTCGCTCTCTGCCGGGTGTTGCTCACCCGCCTTCTGGTCATTTGCGTCTTTCCACAGGTAGTTCTTTAGTGCTTGCATTTCTTGCGTTATTATTATGGTGGTAGTGTATAAACTGCGCCACCTCATTTGCCGCCCCACGTCGCGTGGCAACACTGCCAGCATAGAGGGTTTGTCGAATAGTAGTGTTGACCAGTGCTTGACTAGTCATCTCCGC
>Ga0213851_1592914_pt1 | contig 12273 bp, 10 predicted proteins | sample ABR_2014_MetaT_FD_164455 | JGI IMG/M metagenome (GOLD analysis project Ga0213851, IMG submission 164455) | Metatranscriptome of freshwater sediment microbial communities from post-fracked creek in Pennsylvania, United States - ABR_2014... | ecosystem: Environmental > Aquatic > Freshwater > Creek...
GCCTCGTCGACCCCGCGCACTTCATCGACCACCGAATCCGGCGGAACCTGGGTATCGTCTGGAGTCATGGCGGCGCGTAACATAGCGCAGGAAAAGGCTACGGGCTTCAGGCTTCAGACTTCAGCGGTACAGGTCGGCTCGATCGGTTCAGCTGAAGCCTGAAGTCTGTAGCCTTAAGCCTGGGTCAAGGTTCTTCCAGCGTCAGTCCCACGGTCCGCGCGGTCAGCTCGACCAGCGGCACCACGCGCGAATAGTCCATCCGGGTGGGGCCGATCACCCCGAGTGCCCCCACCACCTCGCCGTTCAGGCGGTACGGCGCGGCCACGATGGCGAGGTCGGGCTCCACGATGCCGCTCTCGGCGCCGATGAAGATGCGCAGCTCCTGCGCCTCCAGCGTGCGCTCGAGCACCGAGAGAACCAGCCCCTTCTCCTCCAGCGCGCGGAAGAGCGCCCGGATCCGCGACAGGTCCTGCGCGAACGCCTTGTCCTCGAGGAACGAGGCTTGCCCCTCGATGTGCATCGAGGGCGCCTCCACCTGCACCGCCTGCGCGCCCAGCGCCAGCGCGCTCGCCTCCAACTCGGAGAGCGACTGCCGGTCGCGCTCCAGCTCCGCGCGCAGGCGCGCCTGCGCCTCGGAGAGCGTGAGATCGGCGATCAGCGAGTTGAGATAGTTGGCGCTCTGCTCCAGCTCGGACGTGCCCGCCCCGCCGGGAAGCGTGAGCAGCCGGTTGCGCACCACCCCCGAGCGCGAGACCAGCACCGCCAGCACGCGACCTTCGCGCAACGTGAGAAATTCGATCCGCTGCAGCCGCTCCGACTGCGGCCGCGGCGAAGAGACCACGCCCGCGTGCCGGGTGAGCGTGTGCAGCACGCGCGATGCCGCCGCCATCAGCCCGTCGAGCTGCGCGCCCGCCTCGTGCGCGCGCCGCTCGATCTGCTCGCGCTCCTCGGGCGAAGGCTGCTTCACGCGCAGGAGCGCATCGACGTAGTAGCGATATCCGCGCCCGGTCGGGATTCGTCCCGCGCTGGTGTGCGGTTTTTCGAGGTACCCCATCTCCTCCAGGTCGGCCATCACCGCCCGCACTGTCGCCGAGGAGACATCCACGTCGGGCCGCCGGGCGATGGCATGGCTGCCCACCGGCTCGCCGCCGTGAATGTAATCGCGCACGATCGCCGACAGCACGCGGCGTGCGCGCTCGTCGAGGAGGTCGGCCGCCTGGGGGAGAAGACCCGGCGGAGCGGGGCGTGTCGCCATGGGGTCTCGAACGGTAGCCGCCTCGAAGGCAGCGTGCAACGCCCGCCAGTTCTGGATTTGCGCGCTGCCCGCGCCGGGATACAGTGCGAGCGGATGGCGACCTCGGCACATCAGGATCTTCTGGCAGACGAGTTGGACGCGACGCTGCGGCCGGTCGCCCCCAGCCGTCCCGCGCCGCCGCGCACCTCCAGCCAGCCGTCGATGCGCCCGGTCCGCCCCGCGGGCCGGACCCCGATGAGCCGGCGGGTCGGCCTCTTCCTCAAGATCCTCCTCGGCGACATGACCATCTGGGCGGTGCTCTCCGGAGTGCTGACCTACGAGGTGATCAACCGCGGGCTCGACCCGCAGCACGCGCTCGCCGGCGCCGCGGCGGGGCTGGTGATCGCCATCGCGGTCTCCATCGGCCTCAAGCAGGTGGCGAACCGCATCGTCCGCCTGAACCGCAGCGCGCTGGAGATCAGCCGCGGCGATCTCTCCAAAGCGCTGCCCACCGAGCGCGCCTCGATGGTGGGCGCCGACGAGGTGGACGAGCTGTCGGTGGCCATCTCGCACATGCAGGAGAACCTGCGCGATCTGGTGCGCCACATCCAGAACACCAGCCGCGCTGTGGCCGACAGCGCCGACGAGATGCAGGTCTCCACCGGCAACGTCACCGGGTCCGCCGAGGAGATCAAGGAGTCGATGGACACCATCGCCAAGGGCGCCGAGGAGCAGCTTCGCCTGGTCGAGCGCGCCTCGGGCTTGATCACCGGCATCGCCACTTCGATCGATTCCTCCGCCAACACCGCAGGCGCGGCGGCGGAAGCGGCCACCGCCACCTCCACGGCGGCGCAGGCTGGCGGCGCGGCCGCGCAGCTTGCGGCCGAGAAGATCAAGAAGGTGTTCGCCGAGATCGAGGCTGCCTCCGAGACCGTCTTCGCCTTCGGCGAGAAGACGCAGGAGATCTCCAAGATCGTGGTCGCCATCACCGGCGTCGCGCAGCAGACCAACCTGCTCGCGCTCAACGCCGCCATCGAGGCCGCCCGCGCCGGCGAGTACGGCCGCGGCTTCGCGGTGGTGGCCGACGAGGTGCGCAAGCTCGCCGAGTCGGCCGGCCGCAGCGCCGAGCAGATCAGCCGCCTCGCGCAGGAGATCAGCCAGCGAAGCCAGCACGCGGTCGCCGCCATGAAGGAGGGCATCGACGAACTGGGACAGGGCCGCGAGGATCTGGCCCAGATCATCCTCTCCCTCGACGAGATCGTGCACGCGACCCAGGCCGGTTCCGAACGGGTCACCGCGATTTCGCACGCCGCCAAGGTCCAGCTGGCAGGATCGGAGGAGATGGTCAAAGCGATCCGCGAGATCCGGGAGGTCGCCTCGGGCAACGCCAAGAGCACCGAGGAGGTGTCGCGCGCCATCCGCGAGCAGGCGGTGGTGACGGCCTCCATCGCCTCCGCGTCGCAGGAGCTGACCAACCTTTCCGTCGAACTGCAGACGGTCGTCTCCAGGTTCAAGCTCGAATGAACTCCCCCATGCACCGAGCGGTGATCTGCCTGCATGGCGGCAACCGTTACGCGATTCCGCTCTCAGCCGTGCGCAAGGTGACCGAGATGTCGTACGTTTCGCGGGTGCCTCGGGCGCCGCCGGCGCTCCTGGGAGTGATGAACCACCAGGGCCGGGTGGCGTGCCTCGTCGACCTGGGGCCGCTGGTGGGGCTCAAGGCGCGGCCGGCGCGGCCGGAGGGGAAGGTCGTCATGTTACAGAGGGCGAAAGGCGACGTCGGGCTCTACGTGAGCGAGGTGGCCGGCATCCACGACCTGCCGGCGCAGGCGCGCGAGCTGCCCGAGCGGCAGGGAGCGGCCCACGCGCAGGTGGACTCCGCGGAGGGGCCCGTGAAGCTGATCGATCCGGAGCTGTTGCAGCGGGCCATCGACAACCTGGTGGAGGCGTAAAGCAATGCCCCAGAGGCGCGTTCTGATCGTCGACGATGCGCTGTTCATGCGCAATACATTGCGGGACATATTCACGACTGCCGGCTTCACCGTGGCCGGCGAGGCCGACGACGGCGTGCAGGCCGTCAACCTGTTCCGCGAGCTGAAGCCGGATCTCGTCACCATGGACATCGTCATGCCTTACAAGTCGGGCATCGACGCGACCCGCGAGATCGTGCAGCTCGATCCGGCGGCGGTGGTGATCATGTGCTCGGCGCTGGGGCAGGAATCGCTGGTGATGGAAGCGATCGAGGCCGGCGCAACCGACTTCATCGTCAAGCCGTTCCGGGGCGAGGACGTCCTGGCCGTGGTCAAGAAGGTGCTGGGCGAGTAGCAAAAGTGGCCGAGGCCCCCCACAAGTACCTTCCGCTGTTCATCACGGAGGCCAAAGAGCACCTCGAGCTGCTTGCTCGGGAGCTGGTGGGACTGGAGCGGGAGCCGCCGGGCGGGCCGCTCTGGGATTCGATCTTCCGCCGCCTGCACTCGGTGAAGGGCAGCGCAGCCACGGTGGGGCTGGCCGCGATCGTCGACATCGCCCACGCGGCCGAGACGCTGATCGGCAAGCTGAGAGCCTCCGGATCGTCCCCGGGGCGGGCCCAGATCGATCTGCTGCTGCAGACCACCGACGCGCTGGCGCACGAGGTGCAGCACGCCTCCGACGAGTTGAAGCGCGCGGAGCAGCAGGGCTCCGCTGCGCTGCTCTCGCGGCTCTCGGATGCGTCGAAGGCGGTGCCGGAGATCCCGCCGCCGCCGCCCGCCGCGAAGCCGGCCGAGAAGGCGGCCGCGCCGGACCCAGCGCTCCCGCGGCTGGACATCTTCTTCTCGCTCTCGAAGGCGTGCCAGGCGCCGGGGGCGCGCGCGCTGATCGTGCAGCGCAAGCTGAAAGCGCTGGGCACGTTGATCGAAATGGAGCCCTCGCCCCAGCAACTGATGCAGAAGAAGGGCGGCGCCCGGGTCTCGGTGCTGCTCGCCAGCGGGCGGTCGCTCGAGGAAGTGCGCCAGGCGTTCGAGGGCATTCCCGAGGTCGAGTCCGTCGAGGTGCGGGTGGCGCCGCTGGCCAGCACTCCGGCTCCGGTAGCGGCGGCGCCGGAAAGCCCCCAGGGGCAGATGCGCGCGGTCTCCGAGGCGCAGGCGATCGACGACGCGCGGCCCGATCCCACGGTGCGGGTGCGGGCGCAGGCGCTCGACCAGCTCCTCGATCAGGCCGCCGAGCTGCTGCACGGGATCGCCCGGCTGCGCGAGTCGGCGCGCAAGCTGCCGGAGAACGCGGCCGCGGCGTTCGAGGCGGAGATCGATCGCGTGCGGCGCACCGCGCGCGATCTGCACGGGCGGGTGATGAACGCGCGCCTGACTCCCTTCTCCGCTCTCACCGAGCGGCTCCCGCGGGCGGTGCGCGACATGGCGCACCGGCTCGAAAAGGAAGTCGACCTGGAGGTGCGGGGCGCGGAGGTGGAGCTGGACCGCACCCTGATCGACGGGCTGGGCGATCCGCTCACCCACCTGGTGCGCAACGCCATCGACCACGGGCTGGAGACCTCGCGGGAGCGGTTGGCCGCGGGAAAGCAGGCGCGGGGCAAGCTGGTGCTGCTGGCCCGCCGCGAGCGCGACAAGGTGGTGGTCGACATCTCCGACGACGGCGCGGGCTTCGACGCCGGCCGGCTGCGCGAGCGCGCGGTGGCGATGGGTTCGCTCACCGCCGAGAAGGCCGCCGAGCTGAACGAGCAGCAGAGCTTCGAGCTGGCCTTCCTGCCGGGGCTCTCCACCCGCGCCGAGGCCACCGATCTCTCGGGCCGCGGCGTCGGGCTCGATGCGGTCAAGGCTGCCGTCGAGGCGCTGGGCGGAAAGCTGTCGCTGCGCTCGAGCGTGGGCAAGGGATCGCACTTCATCATGGAGCTGCCGCTCAGCGTCAGCATGGCGAATCTACTCCTGGTGCAGGTGGGCGGCGAGCTGTACGGCCTGCCGATGGCGCGGGTGGTGGTGACCACCGAGTACGATCTCTCCGCCCGCGGCGGCGAGGGGTACGAGGCGCGCTCGCTCGCGGTGATGGGGCAGCTGGTGCGCGCGTACTCGCTGTCCAAGCTCTTCGGCCTGCCGTCGCTGGCGCCGCCGGGGCCGCGGCCGTTCGCGGTGCTGGAGGTGGACGGCCTCACCTTCGCGCTCTCGGTGGATCGCCTGGTCGGGCAGGAGGAGGCGGTGCTGAAGCCGCTCTTCCCTCCGCTCGACGCCATCAAGGGCCTCGCCGGCACCACCGTGCTGGGCAACGGGCGGCCTCTCTTGGTGCTCGATCCGCGCGGGCTGCACGAGCTGGCCGAGACCGCGGCGCGGCTGAAGGGGGCAGCCTGATGCCATGGCTCCCTACTACCCGCATCCTCGGTGCCATCACGGCGCCATGGTCGAGGCGATGATGCGCAGCTCCTCGACGCTGACGCCGCTCGACCTCACGCCGCAGCAGATCGAGGCGATGCGCCAGCTCGCCAACCTGGGCTCTTCGGACGCGGCCCGCTCCCTGGGGCGGCTGCTGGGCACGCAGGTCGAGGCGGCCCAACCGCGCGTGCAGGTGGCGCCGCGGGGCGCGGTCGAGCGCGTGCTGCAGCCCGACGGGTGCGCCTTCTCGGTGCACTTCACCGTCGAGGGCGGCGCGCAGATGCGATGGATGATGCACGTGACCCAGGAGGGCGCCACGCTGATGGGCGGCCTTCTACTGGGCTCGCCGCTCTTCGGCTTGCCGGACCACGGCGGCGACATCTACACCAGCGCGCTGGCCGAGATGTCCAACATCGTCGTCTCCAGCTACGTGGGCGGAGTGGCGGCGGCGGTGGGGCTCACGCTGGTGCCTTCCATCCCGTACGTCGGAAGAGGAACGCTGAACGATACCCTGGAGGCGGCGTTCGGCGATCTCGACTCGTCGCTCTTGCTCGTCACCGATCTCCGCCTGCCCGGCGTGCGCTACGCAGGCCGCATCGTCGCCGCCCCCGTCGACGAATCCCTCTCGCGCCTGCTGTCGATGCTCGGGGCAATCTGAAAATCCGACGCAAACCGCGAAGGCGCAAAGTCAGGCCTTTTCAAAAAACCAGATCTCTGCGCCTTTGTGCCTTTGCGTCGGCAGTTGCTGTTGCGGTAAGCAGCGCGACGTGGATGCGCGGGCGCTGCGGGAGTATCTCGAGAAGCTGAAGGGTGGAGAGATCTCCGTCGAGGAGGCGGTGCGGCGGATCTGCGAGCTGCCGGTGCAGAACGTCGGGGACTTTGCCCAGCTCGACGGCGAGCGCGCGCTGCGGCAGGGCGTGCCCGAGGTGATCTTCGGCGAGCGCAAGCGGCCCGAGCAGATCGGCGCGCTGGTCGAGAAGCTGGTCTCGCTGGGGCAGGCGGTGCTGGTGACGCGGATGCAGCCCGAAGCGGAGGCGGCTGCGCTCGCCGCCGCGCCGCACGGCCGCTACGACCCGGTCTCGCGCACGTTCACCGCGCCGCCGCGATCGGGTGCGCCGGCGCGCGAGGGGCTGGTCGCCGTGGTCTGCGCGGGCACCACCGACATTCCCGTCGCGGAGGAGGCCTGCGCCACCGCCCAGATCGTCGGCGCGCAGGTGGAGCGGATCTACGACGTGGGCATCTCGGGAATTCATCGCTTGCTGCGCAGGGCGCCCGCGCTCCGCGAGGCGGATGCCTTGGTGGTCTGCGCCGGAATGGAGGGTGCGCTGCCGTCGGTGGTGGGAGGGCTCGTGCCGCGGCCGGTGATCGCGGTGCCTACCAGCGTCGGCTACGGCGCGTCGCTGGGCGGGATCGCGGCGCTGCTCGCCATGCTGAATTCGTGCGCGGCGAACGTCTCGGTGGTGAACATCGACAACGGCTTCGGCGCGGGGTTCCAGGCGGCGCTGATCGCGCGGCAGTCGCATGCGGCCCGGGCGCGCGCCACATGACCACGCTCGCGCTCGAGCCGCTGGGCGGGATCGCCGGCGACATGCTGATCGCGGCGCTCTTGCATCTGGGCGCGCCGCGGGCCGCGCTCGACGAGGGCCTGCGCGCGCTCCTCTTGCCCGGCCTCTGCGTCGAGGTGCGCGAAGTGGAGGTCTCGAACATCCGCGCGCTGCACGTGGAGGTGCGCGCGCCCCAGACGGCTCACACGCACCAGCCCTGGGCGCAGGTGCGCGAGCTGATCGCGCGCGCGCAGTTGCCGCCCCGCGCGAAGGAGCTCGCCCAGCGCGCCTTCGAGGCGCTGGCGCGCGCCGAGGGAAAGATCCACGGCATCGAGCCTTCGCAGGTCGAGTTCCACGAGGTGGGCGCGTACGACTCCATCGCCGACGTGGTGGGCGCCGCGCTGCTCATCGACGCGCTCGCGCCCGATCGGATCGTCGCTCTCGCGCCGCCCGCCGGCAGCGGGACGGTCTCGACCGCTCACGGCGTGATGCCGGTCCCCGCCCCCGCTACGCTCGAGCTCTTGCGCGGGCGCGCGCTGCGGCCGAGCGGGCCCGGCGAGCGCACCACCCCCACCGGCGCGGCCATGCTCGCCGCCTGGACCGAGCCGGCCGACGGCCTTCCAGAGTTGGTCGTGCAGTCGATCGGCTACGGCGCAGGCACCAAGCGCTGGGAGGACGCGCCGAATCTGCTGCGCGCCGTACTGGGCGCTCCCGTCCGCGCGCAGGCCGGCGAGGCCGCCTGGGTCCTGGAGGCGAACCTCGACGACCTCTCGCCGCAACTCGCCGCGGTCGCCCTCGAGGCCGCGCTGCGGGCGGGCGCCCACGACGCGTGGATCGCGCCGGTGACGATGAAGAAGGGCCGCCCAGGCCACCTCTTCGGCGCGCTTTGTTCCGACGCCGCCCGCGCCGCCGTCGAGGCGGTGATCTTCCGCGAGACCTCCAGCCTGGGCGTGCGCAGAACGCGCGTCGAGCGGAGCGTGCTGGACCGCGAGCTGATCGAAGTGCAGACCCGCTACGGCCCCGTGCGCGTGAAGGTGGGCCGCCTGGGCGGCCGGCTGATCAACGCCGCCCCGGAGTTCGAGGACTGCAGGCAGGCAGCCGAGCGCCATGCCGTTGCGGTGAAGGAGGTCCTTGCCGCCGCCATGGCCGCATTTCGCGCCAGCGGGCAGCTCGGGTAGGATGCCCGTGGGGGGGACGAAGGACCGTCCTGTCGCTGCCCGATCTCCACAAATTTCGCGTCGCGCTGTTGGGCCCTGCCGCCCAGCCGCTGGCGGCCTGCGTCGCCGAGGCGGGATTCGAGCCCTCGGACGCCGTCGAGTTCGGCGCCGCCGCGGTGGTCGACGCGTCGGTCCCCGACCTGCTCGCGGAAGCGCAGAAGCGGTGCGAGCCGATCATCGCGCTGCTCTCGGGCGACGCCCCAGCGCCCCAAGGGGTGGATGCGGTTGTGCGGGCGGCCAACGCCGCCGCTGACCTGCCGCTCATCCTCTCGACGCTCCTGCGCGCGCAGGCCGACCGCGCCGAGTTGGTGCGGCGCACCGACGACCTCTCCGCGCTGGTGGAAGTCACCGCCACCCTGGCGGCGGGCGGCGATCCGGAGATCCTGCTCGCGCAGGTGGTGGACCGCATCGCCGGCCGCCTCACCGTCGAGCGCTGCTCGATCATGCTGATCCACGACGACGGCACCGGCACCGTGGTGGCGGCGAGCGACGAGCCGTCCTCGCGCGGCACCCGCATCGACCTGGCGCTCTACCCGGAGATCCGCGAAGTGGTGCTCACCAGATGCCCGGTGATCATCGACGACGCCCACCGCCACTCTTTGCTCGACCCGGTGCGCGGCAAGATCGAGGGCAAACGCATCAGCGCCATCGCGGTGGTGCCGATGGCCTGCGAGGGCGAGATGGTGGGCGTGGTCTTCATCCGCTCGCGCATCCGCGCCGGTTTCACCGCGCGCGAGGTGGGCTTCCTGGAAACGGTCGCCAGCGCGGCCGCGGTGGCGCTGCGCAACGCGGGCCGGATCCAGAGCGAAAAGCAGCAGCGCGTGGCCGCCGAGCGCGAGCTGTCGCTGCTCCGCCGCTACGAGGAGTTCTTCAGCCACGTCAACGACGGCATGGCGGTGCTCGACGAGGGCGGCCGCGTGCTCACGCTCAATCCGGCCGGCTGCGCGACGCTGGGCATGCATCCCGACGAGGCGCGCGGGCTGCTCCTGCCCGGCCTGGTGGCAAAGGAGAGCGCGATGGAGGCAAATCTGATCGTGCGCGAGCTGGCCCGAGGCGGCCGGGTGATCTCCGCCGACCTGCGGGTCTCGACGCGCGACGGGCGCCGCATCGTGCTCTGCGTCTCGGCGGGGCCGCTGCGCTCGCAGCACGGGCGGGCCATCCTCAGCTTCCGCGACGTCTCCGAGAGCCGCGAGCTGGAAGCGGAGCTGCGCAAGACCAAGGAGTTCCTCGAGCGGCTGATCGACGCCACCGCCGACGGCATCGTGGCGGCGGACCTGGCAGGCCTCATCCTGCTCTTCAACAAAGGCGCTGAGCGGATCACCGGCTACAAGACGGCGGAGATGGTGGGGAAGGCCAACGTCTCCGAACTCTATCCGCCCGGCCAAGCCCAGGACTTGATGCGCCGGCTGCGCGCAGCCCGGAGCGCGGGGACGGATCTTCCCGCCATGCGCTGCGAGCTGGTGGCGAAGAACGGGGAGGTGATTCCCATGCTGCTCTCGGCGGCGCTGGTGGCGGAGGGCGTCGCGGAGACGGCCACGGTGGGCGTCTTCCGCGACCTGCGCGCGGAGCTGCGCGTCGAGGAGGAGCTGCAGAAAACGCGCGCGCGGCTGGAGGCGGCGGAGAAGGTGGCGCTGGTCTCCGAGCTGGCGGGCGCGGCCGCGCACGAGCTGAACCAGCCGCTCACCAGCGTGCTGGGCTATTCCGAGCTGCTCTTCCGCCGCACGCACGAGCAGGATCGGGGGCGCGACGAGCTGCGGGCCATCGTGCGCGAGGCGGAGCGGATGTCGGCCATCGTGAAGAAGATCGGGAAGATCACCCGCTACGAGACCACCAGCTACGTGGGGAGCACGCGGATCGTGGATCTCGATCGCTCGTCGGATCCACCGCCGCTGGTGATTCGAGACAAGCCGTGAGAAGCGGCCAGCAGCCAGCTTCCAGCGGCCAGCCAGAAGTGGGTACCGGAGGTTCTGGGCTGGAAGCTGGATGCTGGACGCTGGCCGCTATCTCGGCACTGCCAGCAACGCATACGCGTTCACGCTGGGCAATATCGTCGTCACCGAGAAGCCCGACGGGTTGAGCGGGATGCGCTCGCCGTCCTTGCCGCCGTCGCGCTCCGGCGCGAACCAGTAGCCGCTGCGTCCGCCGCCCGCGGCCTGGCCTGCGATGGTGAGCTGCACGCCCTGTGCGGTGGCGATGACGTCGTTCTTGAGATCCAGGTTGACGAGGTGAACGTCGAGCTTGCGCTCGGGATCGAGGTACGCGCGCGAGAAGAGCCGCCCGCGGCCGGCCAGCGTCACCTGCGCGCGCCCGCGCCCGGCCAGTTCGCGCAGCGCGCGCGAGAGCAGCGCCTCGTGAGCGGACGGGGGAGCGACGGGCGCCGGAGCTCCTGGGGCGACGCCGCCGCCCGGCGCGCCGTCGTCGAGCGCGTAGACGCGACCCTCGCCGACCCGGTCGAGGCCCGATTTCACCTCGGGGAAGAGCGGGTCGCCGATCCGACCCTCGTCGTCCACCGGCGCGGCTTTTCCGAAGAGCAAGAGATCGCCGCCCGACTCGACGTGCTTGCGGGCAGCGGCCGCGTCGCTCTCGGGCAGCGCGCCGGCGCCGGCGAGGATCAGGAGCTGCGTGCGGGTTCCGCCCGCAAGATCGAGCCGCACCGCCGGCTGCAGCTGCACCCGCGCCAGCGCCGCCGCGCACTCGCCCGCCGCGCGCTGGTGGGCGCCCGCGGTCCAGTGATCGCAGCGCGCCGAGAGCAGGATCTCCGCATCGACCAGCGGCGCCGCCGGGCGATAGCGCTCCCGGACCAGCGAGAGAAAGGTCCGGTGCGCCGCCAGCGCTGCCCGCGCCTCCATCGACGCGAAGAGAGGCAGCAAGAGGTCGGTGTCGCACGCCGCGGTGAGCGCCGCGAAGAGCCGCACCTGCGAGACGGTCGCGCCGGGAGGCAGCGTGGCCACCGCTGGCCGCATCCCCAGCGCCGCGCGCGTCGCCAGCAAGGGCAGGAGCGCCTGCAGCGGATCCAACGACGGCAGCTCGAAGATCAGCCCGTCGAGGTGCCGGCAGAGCTCCAGCGACAGCGCCGAGAGGGTACCCACCCGGCCCAGCACCGGCAGCTCGACCCCGCGCGTCCGCCGTGCTTCGTCGCGCGCCCGCAGCACCGCGCGCTTCGCCGACTCCACCGCTTCCGAGAGGCGCAGCGAATCTCGATGGCGGGCGAAGGGCCGCTCCCGGCGGGGCAGCGCCGACGAGCGCAGCGGCTCCAGCGCGTCGAAGGGCTGGAACTGATCGCCGTAGCTCTCCCGCAGCGATTCGACCAGCGCCAATTCGCAGGAGCGGCAGTACCCCGCCCCGTCGGGCCCCAGGCGGTACCAGCGATCGAGGCCGCTCAAGAGAGCCGCCTCGCCGATCTTCGCCGCCGCCGCCGCCGCGTCGCCGGCCAGCTGGCGCCCTTCCAGCGAGCTGGGGCAGCGCGCGGGCGCGGGCGAACCGTCGAGCGCCTTGCACCGATCGGCCTCTCCCAAGGGCGTCGAGATGTCCGCCGCTGCCACCAAAGGCAGGGCGGCTGCCAGAGGCAGGGTGACGCCTGCTTGCCCGGCCGCCTGTTCTTCCGCTTCCCGAGTGGGAAGAAGAGTCGCCTCCGCTCCCTCCGTTTTCGCCTCGTCCACCCGTTCGACAGCGGACAGCGCGAGGTGGCGCGATCTCGGAAAAGGGAGCTGAGCCATGGGAGGGCGGAACCTAGCCCAACCATTGACACGGCGAAAGAGAGCGTGTTCCGCTCCCGTCCCCCCCGAAGGGGCAGGCGGCCGATTGACTCCCGGCCGGGCGGCCCACAGATTGCGAACGCCACACGGACGGATAGGACGGCGGGAGGATGCTGGCCCCCGCTCAGGCGCTCTAGCTTCGAACTCTTTCTGCAGAGGAACGACAAA
>Ga0213851_1827759_pt1 | contig 12190 bp, 8 predicted proteins | sample ABR_2014_MetaT_FD_164455 | JGI IMG/M metagenome (GOLD analysis project Ga0213851, IMG submission 164455) | Metatranscriptome of freshwater sediment microbial communities from post-fracked creek in Pennsylvania, United States - ABR_2014... | ecosystem: Environmental > Aquatic > Freshwater > Creek...
CCTGCAGCACGTCGATCTCACCTCGCTGGTCGCGGAGCACAAGGGCTGCGGCATTCCCATGTGGCAGCCGTTCGCCGAAAAAGTGCCGGGACAGATCGTCAAGGCCTTGAAGGTCCCTGCCAGCGCCAATTTCTCCCGCACCGAGACCGACAAGCTGGAGGAGATCGCCAAGGGCATGGGCGCGAAGGGCCTCGCCCGCGCCAAGGTGTCGGAGAGCGGCGAGTGGACGCAGAGCCCGCTGGCGAAGAGCATCACCCCCGAGGCGCGCGCAGCCATCAACGCGGCCTGCGAAGCGAAAGCCGGCGACCTCTTGCTCTTCCAGTTCGGCAAGGAAGCGATGGTCCACACCGTGCTCGCGAACCTCCGCCTCTTCCTCGGCAAGAAGCTGGGGCTGATCCCGGAGTACGGCCCGCGCGACCCCAAGCAGCCCGGGAGCTGGAAGTTCCTCTGGGTGGTGGACCCGCCGCTCTTCGAGTACGACGAGGACCGCAAGCACTGGGTGGCGGCGCACCACGCCTTCACCCGCCCGCACGACGAATCCATTCCGTATCTCGAGCAGGACCCGGGCAAGGTCCTCTGCTACCGCTACGACCTCGTGCTCAACGGGTTCGAGATCGGCGGCGGCTCGATCCGCCTGCACGATCCATCCGTGCAGGAGAAGGTCTTCGCGGCGATGGGCATCTCGAAAGAGGAGGCCGACCAGAAGTTCGGGTTCCTTCTCCAGGCTTTGCGGTTCGGCGCGCCGCCCCACGGCGGCATCGCGCTGGGGATGGACCGGCTCGCGTTCCTGCTCACCGGCGCCGAATCGCTGCGCGACGTGATCCCGTTTCCCAAGACGCAGAAGGGCACCGACTTGATGACCAATGCGCCGGGCGACGTCGAGCCGGAACAGCTCGAGGAGCTGCACGTGGCGTCGACGTGGAAGCCGCCCGCTTGAGCAGGGCGCGGCTGTTCTGCTGGACCGCGGCCATGGTGCTGGCGGGCGTGCTCTCCGCGGCCTGGGTCGCGCTGGCCCTCCTGCTGCCGTTTCCGGCCTGGGCGGCGGGCGGGTTCATCGTCGGGGCGGCGCTCCTCTCGGCGTGGGGCATCCGCGAAGGCGTCGTCGAGGCGCGCGCGTGACGGCCGTGCCCGCGAGCCCGCTGCCCGTCGCCACCCCGCGCGGCGAGGCGCTGCTGCGGGATCTCGCGGCGCTCAACCTGGCCGCCTCCTGCGAGCCGGCGGATCTCTGGGCGGCGTCGCGCGATGCCTGGCCGCGCGCGCTGCTCTGGACCAAGGCGGGCACCGCTCCGCACCCGCCGGACGTGGTCGCCTGGCCCGCCGACGCGGAGCAGGTGGCCGCGGTGGTGAAGTTCGCAGCGGGACGTGAGATCCCGGTGGTTCCCGTCGGCGGCGGCAGCGGCATCTGCGGCGGCGCGGTCCCGGTGCGCGGCGGGATCGCGCTCGATCTGAAGAGGCTCACGGCTCCTCTGCGCATCGACCTGCCGGCCCGCACGGCGCTGGTGGGGGCGGGCCTGAACGGCCAGCGCCTCGCGGAGTTGCTCGACGCGCAGGGCGCGACGCTGGGGCATCACCCCTCGTCGATCTATGCCGCAACCGTGGGCGGTTGGCTCGCCACCCGCAGCGCCGGACAGCTCTCGAGCAAGTACGGAAAGATCGAGGACATGGTGATCGCAGTCGAGGCCGTCGACGGCACGGGCGCCCTGCTGCACACGCTCGACGGCCCGAGCGCCGGGCCTGACCTGACGCAGCTCTTGGTCGGCAGCGAGGGCACGCTGGGGATCATCACCAGCGCGCGCCTGCGGATCTGGCCCAGGCCATTGCGGCGCTGGCTGCGCGGCGTGCGCTTTCCCAGCGTGCAGCACGGCCTGCGCGCGATCCGGGCGGTCCTCCGCGCGGGTCTGCGGCCCTCGGTGGCGCGGCTGTCGGATCCGCTCGATTCGCTGCTCGCCGCAGCGCACGGGCCGCAACTGCCGCAGTCGCTCAAGTGGGTGGTCCTGGGCGCGCGGGCCGAAGCCCTCCACGTCGCGTTGCGCGCGCCGCTGCTCCTCAATCGCCTGGTCGACGCGCTGCCCAAAGCGGCGCTCTTCGTGGTGGGCTTCGACGGAGACTCGGAGGACGACTGCGCCGAGGAGGGCGAGGCCGCGCTCGCCATCTGCCAGTCCGACGACGGCGAAGACCTGGGTCCCGCGCCCGGCGAGAAGTGGTTCGCCAATCGGTACGCCGCGAGCTACCGCGGCTCGCCGCTCTTCTCGGCAGGCGCCTTCGTGGACATGCTCGACGTCGCCACCACCTGGGACCGCGTCGCCGCCCTCGATGCAGCGGTACGCCGCGCTGTCAGCCCGCATGCTTTCACCTTGGCGACCTTCACCCACGCGGCGCTGGAAGGGTGCGCCATCGAGTTCACGCTGGTCGGCCTCGCGGGCGCGACGGCGGAGGAGATCGCGCGTTCCTCGCGCGACGACGCCGAGACGGACCTGGAGGAGGCGGAGGACCGCCACGACGCGTGCTGGAGCGCGGCGCTGGGGGCCGTGGCCGACGGGGGCGCGACGCTCAGCCACCACTCGGGCATCGGGCTCGCCAGGCAGGTGCTGCTGCCGCGCGAGCACGGCGAGGGCATGCGGCAGTTGCGCGCGCTCAAGAAGGCGTTCGATCCGCACGGGATCCTCAATCCGGGAAAGCTGCTCCTGTGAACGCGAATCTGCGAGAGGATCTGGCCGCCACTTCCGCGGCCGTGGTCGAGGAGGCGCAGGGCGGGTTTCGGGTCACGCCCCCCAGCATCGCCTCGCTGGGGCGGGCGGTGGCGGTGGTGCGGGCGTGGAAGCTTCGCCTGCGCGTGCGCGGCAGCGGCGATGCGCCGGTGCACGCTCCGCAAGACGGCGTGCTGCTCGACGTCGGGTCGCTCGATCGGATCGCCTCGGTCGATGGGGCGACGGGCATCGCGCGGGTGGAGGCCGGTTGCAGCCTGGGCGCGCTCGAGGCCGCGGCGCGCAGGGCGGGCTGCACGCTGGGGCCATTGTTGCCCTCGGTGCGCGCGGGGTCGGTGGGCGCCTGGCTTGCGGGCCCCACCCGGGGCGAGCGCGGGATTCCGGGAGCGCGGCGCGAGACGGCAGCGCTGAGCGTGGCCGCGGTGCTAGCCGACGGAAGGATCGCGGAGAGCCGCGCCGCGCCTCGCTCCGCGACCGGTCCGGATCTCGATCACCTGGCGCTCGGCGGCAGCGGCCGGCTCTGCGTCGTCGCCGCGGCGTGGATCCGTCTCTTCCCGATGGCGCCCGCGCTGGCGAGCAGGTGGACCTGCCCGTCGCTTCCCACCGCGGTTTTGGCGCTGGAGCGGATCTGCCTCGATCGCAATGCGCCGGCGCGCGCGCGGGTGGTGGCGGGAGGCGAGGGAGCGCGGCTGGCGCTGGCCTGGGAGGGCCTCGAGACCGCCCCGATGGAACGCGACCGCGCCGCGCGCACGCTCGGGTCCTTGGGCCTCGTGCAGGACGCAGAGCAGGGGGCGAACGCGTGGGTGCGCGAGCCCTCGGGCGGCCATCCGATCGAGGTGGACGCGCGCTGGGCTTCGCTGCGCGGCTGGTCGCAGCAAGGGGAGATGCAGCTTTTGGGAATGCACGCGGGCGGCGCGTTCGCCACCCTGGCGCTCAGCGATGCCCGAGGGGCGGAAGAGGCCGCTGCCCTCGCCCGGGCGGCGGGGGCGCGGGTGATCGCGCCGCGGCGGATTCGCGATTCCGGCCCGGCCTGGGATGCGCTGGGCGCAGGCGCGGTCTGGAAGCGGCTGATCGAGGCGCTGGGCGTCGAGGAGGCGCAGCCATGACACCCCCTGGACTCGCGCTGCGGCGCGCGCAGGAGCTGTGCGAGTTCTGCCCGAAGCTGTGCCGCTTCTCCTGTCCGGTGAGCGAGGCCGAGGGACGCGAAGCGCTGACGCCGTGGGGCAAGGTGTCGCTGGCGGCGCTCTCGGGACGCGCGCCCGACGTATCGGCAGCGCTGGCCTTCGCAGGTTGCACGGGCTGCCATCGCTGCGCCGTCTACTGCGCGCACGACAACGACGTGCCCGGCATCCTCTACGCGGCGCGCGCGACCGCCGTGCGCGCAGGCGTCGCGCCGCGGGCGTGGACCGAGCTGCCCGCGCGCTTCACCGCGCAGGGTCACGGCGAGACGGAGGATCTGGCGGCGGTGCATGCGACGCTGCGCACCGGCCATGGCGACGCTCTGCTCTTCCCGGGCTGCGACGCGTTGGCGCAAGGCGCGCAGGAGGCGCGGGACGCGCTCTTCGTCGCCAAGGAGCTGGGCGCGCCTTTGGGCCTGGTCCCTGCGGGCGCGCTCTGCTGCGCCCAGAAGCTGATCGAGGGCGGGCACCCCGAGCTGCACGCGGCGCAGGTGGGGAGAGTCCGCGCTTCGCTGGTCAAGGGACGCAAGCCGGTGCATCTGGTCTTCCTGCAGCCGGGCTGCGCTCGCTCGGCGCAGGAGCGCTTCGGGCTGCCGGAAGGCTCGCGGATCGAGCACGTCACGAGCTACCTCGCCCGCGCCCTGGCAGCGCTGCCGGAGCGCTCGCGCCCGCCGCCGCTCGACGAGAGCGTCGCCTGGCACGACCCGTGTGAGCTGGCGCGAGGCTTGCGCGAATTGACGGCGCCGCGCGCGCTCCTGGCCGCGGCGGTGAAAGAGTTCCGCGAGCCGCCGCGTTCCGGCGTGGACACGAGCTGCTGCGGCGCGGGCGGCCTTCTGCCGCGCACGTTGCCCGCCGTCGCAGCCAAGCTGGCCGACGAGCGCCGCAGCGAGCTGGGCACTCCCGCCGTCACCTCCAGCCCCGGTTGCGCCGCCGCCCTGGGCGCGGCTGAGGTAGTCTCCCTGCTCGCGCGCTGGCTCGCGCAGAATACAGTGACGGGGACACCTTGCCCCAAGCTGTCCCCAGGGGGAACCGGGTGAAAACGTTCCTGGTCGTCAACCCGCGCTCCGCGGGCGGCGCCACGGCGCGCCACTTCGACACCATCGTGCAGGCCGTGCGCAACGCGCTGGGCGACTGCGCGCACGCGTTCACCGAACGGCCGATGCACGCCACCGAGCTGACCCGCCAGGCGCTCGTCGAGCACGACCTGATCGTCGCGGTGGGAGGCGACGGCACCATCAACGAAGTCGTCAACGGCTTCTTCGAGGAGCCGCGGCCCGGCGTGCCGGCGAAGGCGATCCGCCCAGGCGCCTCGCTGGGCGTGCTCCCGCGCGGCACCGGCGGGGATCTGCGCCGCACCATCGGCCTCGACGGCGACTTGTGGCGCTGCGTCGCGCGGCTCAAGGGGGAGCGCGGGGCCGTCGACGTCGGCCGGGTCGACTACCAGGACGACGAGGGGCGCCCAGCCTCGCGCTACTTCATCAACGTCGCCGAAGTGGGCGTGGGCGCGAAGGTGGTGGAGATCGCCAACGCCTCCAGCAAGGTGCTGGGCGGCAAGCTGACGTTCATGCTCGCCTCCATGCGCGCGCTGGCCGGCTGGCGCGATCTCGACATCCGCGTCTCCGTCGACGGCGGCCCGCTGGAGGATCACTCGGTGACCACCTTCGCCATCGCCAACGGCCGCTTCTTCGGCGGCGGGATGATGGTCGCGCCCGAAGCGCGCTTCGACGATGGCCTCTTCCACCTCACCCTCTGGAAGGGTTTCACGCTCCTCGACTTCGTGCTCAAGCAGGGCGCCATGTACGACGGTTCGCACGTCCACCTCGAAGGAACCACTACCCGTACGGCGAAAACCGTGCGGATCGAGAGCGCTTCGAAGGATCCGGTGGCCATCGAGGTGGACGGCGAGCGCATCGGCAGGCTGCCGGCGATCTTCAGCCTGCTGCCCGGCGCCCTGCACCTCGTGCGCTGATCATTTGGCTGAAGGGCTGGTGCGGCTTTATTCTCGCTGTATGCCTCTCTTCGCCGCCCTCTTTGCAGCAGCCGCCGCCGCAGCAGCAGCGCCACGCCAGGACGCCGTCGCCCTCACGCAAGAGGAGCAGATCAAGGATCTCTGCGCCGCGCTTCGCGAGCAGCCCGCGGAGACCGACCTCGATCCCGCGGCGGCCGCCGCCGCGCACGACGCCGCGCGTGCCCTCCGCGATCAGGCCGCCTCGCGCTGGTACAAGGTGGAGGTGCCCTCGAAGGGTTTCGCGCTCGGTCAGTACCGCGGGCAGGACAAGCTGCTGGAGCTGGATGGCGATCGCCCGCTGCGTGCGCTGGAGAACATGCTCTCGCTCGATCTCGAGGGGGTCGACGACGTGGCTTTCAGCGCCACGCCCGAGCAGGTGGCGGCGTGGACCAAGGAGAAGAGGGCGGGCACGCTCAAGCTGGTGGTGGTGTGGAAGCCCTCGGGCGATCGCTGCGCGGGAAGCGCCGCCGCTGAGTCGTGGCGGATCGCGGGCAAGCCGCAGTCGTGGGAGATGGTCGGCACGCAGGGCACGCTGGCCGCCGCCGATGCGGATGGCGAGCCGGCGGGGAAGACGCCGAAGGCTGTGAAGATCGAGAAGGTGGCCCTCGAATCCGATGCGGCGCCGCCCGCCGACGACGGCCGCACCCGGCTCTCGTCGGCCCACGGCGCGCTGCAGAAGTGCGCGGCCGGAGCGCAGCGTGGCGGCAGCGTGCTGATCTCGTTCATCGCCCAGGGCGGGCGCGTGCAGAGTCCCGAGGTGATCATGAACTCGCTGCGCGACGACAAGGCCGCGGGCTGCGTGGCCCGGGCGATCGCGGGCGCGGAAGTGGGCGGCACCGGCCGCGGCACCGCGTCGATCACGCTGGAGTAGGTTGCGCCTCGACGGCCACGTCGCCGTCGCTGTCAACGTCTGGTTGCGGGCTCAGTGCGCGTCCGCCCAGGTCGCGCCCTCGCCCAGCTCGACCACCAGCGGAACCGCGAGCTCGGCCGCGCCTTGCATCCCGGCGACCACCAGCGGCCCGACCGGTGCCACCTCTTCCGGCGGCGCTTCCAGCACCAGCTCGTCGTGCACTTGCAAGAGCATCCGCGCCCGGTACTTCCCGCGCAGCGCCTTGTCCACCTCGAGCATCGCGCGCTTCACCAGATCGGCCGCGGTCCCCTGGATGGGCGTGTTCACCGCCGTCCGCTCGGCGGCGCTGCGCGCGCTGGGGTTCTTGCTGTTGATGTCCGGCAGGTACCGCCGCCGCCCGAAGATCGTCTTCACCATCCCCGACGAGCGCGCGCTCTCGATGGTGCCGTCGAGCCACTCTTTCACCTTTCGATAACGCGAAAAATACTTCTCGATGATCGCCGCCGCCTCGGAGGTGCCGAGCCCGAGCCGGTGCCCGAGCCCGAAGGCGGACAACCCATAGGCGATCCCGTAGTTGATCATCTTGGCGATGTCGCGCTGCTGGCGCGTCACCTCCGCTGGCGGGACGCCGAACGTCTCGCCTGCGGTGCGCGCGTGCAGATCCTCGCCCGAGGCGAAGCTCTCGCGCAGCACCGGGTCGGCCGAGATGTGGGCGAGGATCCGCAGCTCGATCTGCGAGTAGTCGGCGGAGAGCAGCCGCCACCCCGGCTGCGGAATGAACGCCTCGCGGATCTTCGCGCCGACCGGCGTGCGGATGGGGATGTTTTGCAGATTCGGGTTGATCGAGCTCAGCCGCCCGGTGGCCGCCACGGCTTGATCGAACGTGGTGTGCAGCCGGCCATCCGCGCCCAGCGCGGCCGGAAGCGCGTCGAGATAGGTGCTCTTCAGCTTGGTGAGCTGGCGGTGCTCGAGGATCTTCGCCGGCAGCGGGTGCTGCTGCGCCAGCTCTTCGAGGACTTCCTGGTCCGTCGAGGGGCCCGTCTTGCCGCGCTTCAGGACGGGCAGGCCGAGCCGCTTGTACAAGATGTCGCCGAGCTGCTGCGTGGAGGCGGGGAGGAACTCACCGCCGGCGAGCTGGAAGATCTCTTTCAGGAGCGCGTCGATCTGCTGCTCGACGTCCTGCGAGAGCGCGCGCAGCTTTGCGGTGTCCAGGTTGATCCCCGCCAGCTCTAGATCCGCCAGCACGTAGAGCAGCGGCAGCTCCAGCTTCGAGTAGAGTCCCCACAGCTCGGCGTCGGCCCGCAGGTCCTCGCCCAGCGCATCCGCCAGCCGGCGCGCGCCCTCGACCAGCGCGCAGGCCGCGGCGCCCACCTCATCCACGGACACCTCGGCCAGCGGCGTCGCTTTCTTTCCCTTACCGGTGCGCTCGCAGAGATCCTTGAGGATGGGCAGCTCGCAGGAGATGCGCTCGCGCGCCGTGTCCTGGAGCGAGTGGTCGCGGCCGGTGGGGTCGAGCAGGTAGCTGGCGAGGCGCGCGTCGATCCCCAGCCCGGTGAGGGCCACGCCCGCGCGGCGCCAGGCGTCGAGGTCGCGCTTCAGATCGTGGCCGTCCTTGATCACGCCCGGGTCCTCGAACAGCGGCTTGAGCAGCGCGATGGCCTTGGCGGCGTTCATTTCGGCCGGGGCGAAGAGCGCGCCCGAGGCGCCGTGCGGCAAGTGGCCCAGCGGGACGTAGACCGACTCGTCCGGCAGCGAGATCGCGACGCCGAGCAGTCTGTCCCGGAGCGGCTCGTCCTCGGAGGTGAGCGTCATGATCGCGAAGCGGCCGGCGGCGCGCGCGCGCGTCACCAGCGTCTCCACGGCGTCGAGGTCGGTGGCCAGCGAGCGGGCCCCCGTCGGCGGCGCGGGGGGAGGACGGGGGAGATCCTTCACCAGCCGGACGAACTCCAGCTCGGTGAAGAGCGAGCGCGCCTTGGGCTCGTCGATGGGCTTGCGGGCGAGATCGTCGAGTTGCACCGGCAGCGGCAGGTCGTCGTAGAGCGCGATCAGCTTGCGCCCGCGGCGGACGTTCTCGATCGACGCGAGCATGTTCTCACGCAGCTTCGGCTTTTTTATGTTTGGTGCATTCTGCAGCACCGCTTCGAGCGATCCGTATTCTTTCAGCAGGCCGGCAGCGGTCTTCTCGCCCACGCCGGGGATGCCGGGGATGTTGTCGATCTTGTCGCCGATCAGCGCTAACAAATCCGCGAGCTGCGCCGGCGGCACGCCCCACTTCTCCTCGACCTCCTTGGGGCCGTACCACTTCTCGTACATCGAGTCGTAGCTGCGTACCGAGCCGTCCACCATCTGCATGAGATCTTTGTCGCCCGTGACGATCACCACCTCCCAGCCCTGCGCGCGGGCCCGCCTGGTGAGCGTGGCGATGACGTCGTCGGCCTCGTAGCCGGGGAAGCCGATGGCCGGCACCCGCATCGCCTCCAGCACTCGGCGCACCAGGGGAAATTGCGGAGTCAGGTCCCCGGGCGGCGCGCTCCGGGTCGCTTTATACTCGCTATAAATTGCCGCGCGCGCCGCCTTGGCCTCTTCGTCGAAAGCGACCGCGAGGTGGGTCGGGCTGCCTTCCCGGATCGCTTTCAGCAGCATGGTGGTGAAGCCGTAGACCGCGTTGGTGGGGACGCCGGTGCGGGTCGAGAGGTGGGGCAGGGCGTGGTAGGCGCGGAAGATGGCGTGAGAGCCGTCCACCAGCCAGAGAGAGGGCATGGGGCGCGAGTTGTAACACGCGGGCCCGCGAATTCCGGGGACACCATCCCCAATTCGGGCCAACGCAACTGCCGGCCGCGATGTCAGAGCGGCGTGATAAAATCCTCCGAGAGGGGCGCGGGGCCCCCTTCTGTACCGATCGGGGGGCGCGCTGATGGGACGTCTCGACGGCAAGATCAGCCTGATCCTCGGCGGCGCCGGCTACGTCGGCGAAGGCGTCGTGCGCAGCTTTCTCGAAGAAGGTGCCTTCGTCATCGTCCCCTCGCGCTCGCCCGAGCGGCTGCAGGGCTTGCGCAAGGTGCTCGGTTCCACCGCCAACGAACGGCTGGTCACCGTGCCCGCCAACACCGGCACCGTCGCCGGCGCGGAGGCGCTGCGCGAGCAGATCCTCCAGCGCATGAAGGGCCTCGACGCGGTGGTCGCCTCGCTGGGCGGCTTCCGCGAGGGTGCGCGCCTGATCGACACGCCGCTCGAGGAGTTCGGCAAGGTGCTCAGCGACAACCTGATCTCGCACTTCATCGCCGCGCGCACCTTCATCCCGGCGCTCAAACCCGGCTCGACGTACACCTTCATCGCAGGGCTGGCCGGCGAGATTCCGCAGCAGCGCACCGGCCCGGTCGCCGTCGCGATGGCGGGACAACAGGTCTTGCAGCGCGTGCTCGCCGAGGAGATGCGCGAAACCGGCGTGCGCATCAACGAGCTGTTGGTGAAGTCGGTACTATCGCGCGCCCGCGGCGAGCCCGGCCCGGAAACGCTGACGGCCGAGGAAGTGGGCCACTTCGCCGTCAAGCTCGCTTCCCCCGAGGGCGCGCACTGGAACGGCGTGCAAGTCCGCCTGCTCGACCGCGTAACGTACGAGATGGCGATGCGCTAGCCCCGGCCGCCGGAGGGGACTTCCCCGCTTGGCGGGGAAGATGTCGCCGAAGGCGACAGATGGGGGCCGCCGCCGGCGAGGCGGGCTCAGGGGCTACGCTCTTGCTGCGTGTTTCCCTGAATAGGGAAACACGCTTATCGGCAGCGCTCCAGCGCCCTTTGCGCCGCCTCGTGCGCCGGGCTGGGCGGGTCGGTGCGGGTGATGTGGGCCGCCACCGAGAGCTGGTCGCAGCTCGGGCCGCTGCCCAGGATTCCCTCGGCCACCTTCTCCAGGCGGCCGAGCTGATCGAGCAGGTGCGGGTCGCGCGGGTTCGTCGAGAGAGCTTTGAGGTACTCGTCGTAGGCGCTGGCGTACTGCATCCGCTGCAGCCGGTCGTCGCCCGCCCTCGCGTGCGCGCGCGCCAGCGTCGATCGCATCTGCCGCCCGAAGAAGCTCTCCGTCCCCGCGGGCATCAGCGCTGCGTCGGCCTGCAGCGCCTCGCCCCAGAGCACGTCCGCGCGATCGAGCGCGCCCCCGAACATCGCGGTCTGTCCCTCGCGGAAGCGCCCGTCCACCACCTTGATGCCGTCCACCGCCTCGGCCGCCCCGGGCTTGCGCGCCGTCGCTGCGGCGCTCAGCGTCCGCAGCGCCAGGGGCACCTCGCCGCGCGCGTAGTGCGCGATCGCGCTGCGCACGCCCGGGTCGAGGTAGAGCGCGGACAGCGCTCTCTCGTCCACCGCGCTCTCTACGCCCGGGCCCTGGTCGTGAAACAGCGGAGCGAGCTGCTGCGGGCACGACCAGGGCCCGCGCCGCGACAGCCGCTTCTCGGCGGCGCGCAGCGCCTTCAGCATCGGGTCGGCCTCGATGCTTCCCTGCTGGCATTTCACGTCCAGCGCCCGCGCGCACTGCTCGGCCACTTCCTGCGGGTTGTCCCGCGGCGCATGGCGACAGCCGGACCCGCGCGTGCGCAGCAGCGCCGTGGCCAGATCCATCGCCTTGATCCGCGCCCGCGGAAAGAACCGACTCTCCGGCGGCACCTGCGCGAGAAGTTGCAGCGCTTCGTCCTCGCGCCCCAACTGCGTTTTGGAAGTCGCCTCGCCGAAGATCTTCTGGCTCTGCTGCTCGCGCCGCGCCTGCACCAGGATCTTGCGGGGGGCGGGCGCGAGGGGGTCCTTGTCGATGGCCGCCTGCGCCAGCCGCGCCCCCTCGTCGAAGCGCTCGCTCTCGATGGCCGCCGCCGCCTGGTCGGCGAGCGCGGACGCTTCGCTTCCCGGCTCGGCCTGGTCGGGCCCCGCGCCCTGCCGCGCCGGCCGCAGCACGATGGCCGCCGACACCGCGATGATCAGGGCGCCCAGGAAAGCCACCAGGATCTTCTGCCGCGCCGCCTTGCTGAGCCCGGCGGGCGGTCGCCAGAAGAGCAGCTCCACCTCGCCGAAGCGCAGCTTCGCCCCCTCGGCCACCAGCACGGGCTGGGTCCCGATCCGCTTGCCGTTCAGGAAGGTGCCGTTGGCCGACTCGAGATCGCGCAGCATGTAGACGCCGCGATCGTCGCGGGCCAGCTCCGCATGCTTGCGCGAGACCGAGTCGTCGTCGAGCACCACGTCGCATTCGGCGCCGCGCCCCACCACGGCTTTTGCCGGCAGGCGGATCTGCTTGTCGCTGCCGGTGCCGCGCAGCACCGCGCCCGCGCCCACGCCGGGGGTCAGCTCGGGAGTGGCCACCTTGATCGACACCTTGACGTCGCCGATCTCCACCGCCGCTCCCGCCGCCAAAGGCTGCGGCTTTTCGATCCGCGCGCCCCTGACGAAGACCCCGTTCTGCGAGCCCAGATCCTCG
>Ga0213851_1063675_pt1 | contig 12163 bp, 11 predicted proteins | sample ABR_2014_MetaT_FD_164455 | JGI IMG/M metagenome (GOLD analysis project Ga0213851, IMG submission 164455) | Metatranscriptome of freshwater sediment microbial communities from post-fracked creek in Pennsylvania, United States - ABR_2014... | ecosystem: Environmental > Aquatic > Freshwater > Creek...
ATCGGAAGTATTACAAGACCAACGACCCCAAACGCCCGCTCCGCTCGTGGGTGAACTTCACCAAAGCGGAGCTGGAGGCCATGGTCGACGAGGCGCACCGCCTGGGCCGGAAGGTCGCCGCGCACGCGATGGGCTGGGACGGCATCGACGCGGCGCTCTCCGCGGGCGCGGACAGCATCGAGCACGGCGACGGCCTGACCGACGACCTGATCGAGCGGATGGTGAAGCGCAACGTCGCCTGGTGCCCCACCATCTACGTCGGCATCTGGGTGGCGCAGGGCCGCGGCGGGATCTGGCCCGACATGATCCCGATGGAGCGCGAAGCGTTCGCCAAGGCCTTGAAAGCGGGCGTGCGCATCACCTATGGCACGGACGTCGGCGGATATTCCTGGAACGAGAATCAGGCCAAGGAGCTGTCGGTGATGGTCCGCTACGGAATGGCGCCGATGGCGGCGATCAAATCGGCCACCAGCGTGGCCGCCTCGCTGCTCGATCCGATCTGCCCGCCACAGATTTCCAACTGCGAGGGCAGCAACGTCGGCGTCATCGCCGCGGGGAAGTTCGCCGATCTGATCGCGGTGGACGCGGATCCGCTCCAGGACATCTCCAGCCTGGAGCACGTCCACTTCGTGATGAAGGGCGGCGACGTGCTCAAGTCGCGCTGACCGGTTACAACCCCGGCATGCAACGACTCGCGCCCCTTTTTCTCTGCTGCGCCTGCGCCTCCGCCCGGATCGAGGAGACGAAGCCCACGCCCCAGCCTGCGCCCGCGGCGATGGTTCAGCCCGCGCCGGTCGCGCCGCAGGGTCCGCAGGCGATGTCGCACGAGGCCTTCAAGGACTTCGTGCACAACCTCGACCTCGAGGCGGGCGACGAGGCCAAGCTGCGCCTGATCAAGAGCGCCGCCGCGCACCAGTGGTTCACGGCGGCGATGGCCGGCGTGCTGATCGATCACGTGGTCCACCGCGACGACAAGCTGCTGGCGGTTCCGCTCCTGAAAGATCGCATCCTCGACCGGGAGAACGCCTTCTGGCTCTACCAGCACTTCACCTATCGCGACGACCGGGCGAAGGTGCAGGAGATGCTGGAGCATTGACGCCGCCCGTGCGACCGCCGCCGCCGCAGTCGCTGCGCGAGCGGGCGCGGCTGACGCTGCAATACCTGAAATACCTGCCGCGCACGTTCGCGTTGGTGAAGGAATCGTCGCGCGCGTTTGCGGCGGGGATGGTGGCGCTGCTGCTCGGGCAGGCGGCGTTGCCCGCGGCGATGGCGTGGGTGGGAAAGCTGATCGTGGACGCGGTGGTGGCGGCGGCGCGCTCCGGAGACGCCGCGGCCCGCTGGCACGTGCTGCGGCTGGTGGCGCTGGAGGCGCTCTTGATGGCGGTGAGCACGGCGTTCTCGCGCGGGCAATCGCTGCTGCGCGATCTGATGCGCGCGTCGTTGGGGAATCACGTCAATACATTGATCCTGCAGAAAGCGGCGACCCTCGAGCTGCGCCATTTCGAGGACGCGGACTTCTACGACAAGATGCAGAACGCGCGGCGCGAGGCGTCGATGCGGCCGCTCAGCATGGCGCTGGAGACCGCCTCGCTCCTGCAGCAGCTCTTGATCCTGGCCAGCTATGCGGTGCTGCTGGCGCGGCTCTCGCCCTGGTCGGTGCTGCTGATCGTCGCCGCCTCGGTGCCGGCCTTCGTGGCCGAGGCGCGTTTCTCCGGCGAGTCGTTCCGGCTGAATACCTGGCGGGCGCCCGAGGGGCGGCGGCAGAACTACCTGGAGTGGATCCTCACCCGCGACTCGCACGTCAAGGAAGTGAAGCTCTTCAACCTGGCGCCGCTGGTGTTGACCAGGTATCGCGCGCTGTTCGAGAAGTTCTACGCCGAGGATCGCTCGTTGGCGCTGCGCAAGGGCGCGGCTGGAATGGCGCTGGGTCTGCTCTCGCTGGCCGCGTTCTACGGCGCCTATGCGTTCATGGCGGTGCGGGCGGCGCTCGGCGCCATCACGCTCGGCGATCTCACGCTCTATCTCTCCGTCTTCCGGCAGGGCCAGTCCTCCATTCAATCGGCGCTGGCCTCGGTGGGGGGCCTGTATGAAGACGGGCTCTTCATGTCCAATCTCTTTGGGTATCTCGATATCGGCACCGGCGGCGAGGAGCCGCGCCGGCTGCCCGCGCTCAGCGCGCCGCGCGCCCGCGCGCAAGAGATCGAGTTCCGCGACGTCTCGTTCAAATATCCGGGCACCGAGAAATGGGTGCTGCGCGGCATTTCCCTGAAGCTCAGGCCCGGCGAGAAGATGGCGCTGGTCGGCGAGAACGGCGCCGGCAAGTCGACGCTGATCAAGCTCCTGATGCGCCTCTATGACCCGACCGAGGGCTCCATCCTCTATGGCGGTGTCGATCTGCGCGACATGGACGCGCGCGACCTGCGCGATCGGATCGGCGTGCTCTTCCAGGATTTCGTCCGTTATCAATGGTCGGCTCGGGAGAACATCGGCGTCGGCTGGGTGCCGGCGCTGGACGATCGGCCGCGCATCGAGCGGGCCGTCGACGACGGCGGAGCGCGGACGGTCATCGATCAGCTCCCGCAGAAGCTCGACACCATGCTGGGCGGCTGGTTCGAGGAGGGGCACGAGCTGTCGGGCGGGCAGTGGCAGAAGATCGCGCTGGCGCGGGCCTTCATGCGCGACAGCGAAGTGCTGGTGCTCGACGAGCCCACCGCGGCGCTCGACGCGGAGGCGGAGCACGAGCTGTTCGGGCGCCTGCAGCGGCTCGCGGCGGAGCGGACGGCGATCCTGATCTCGCACCGCTTTTCCACCGTGCGGCAGGCCGATCGGATCGCGGTGATCCGCGACGGGCGGGTGGAGGAGCTGGGCACGCACGTCGAGCTGGTCGCGCGCAACGGGCGCTATGCGCACCTGTTCCGCCTGCAGGCTGCGGGATATGTGGCCTGACCGCCCCCCAACAGCCGTCGATACGCGGGCTACTTCAGCTCGCCGTTCGCGAGGTGGTGCTCGACCTCGAGGACACCCTCGGGGCGGGCGGCCGCCTCGTAATGCTGCATCGCTTTCTGCGGATTGCGCAGCGCGGCCCAGAAGTGCGCGGAGGCGAGGCGGCGCGCCTCGAGATCGGGATCGTCGTAGCCGTCCTCGATCAGGCTCTGCTCGTCGATCAGGCCGAGGAGAAATCCCGCGACCGGCCCCGGCCAGATGCGCTGCACCTTGGGCTTCCAGCCCTTGGTCAAGAGGCGCGTCCCGCGCAGGACATAGCGATCGTCACCGAGCCGCGTGCCCGCGTAGACGAGCAGCGCCGGAGGCTTGAGGCCACCCGCGGGACCCTCGTAGCCGGCGTCGATGGCGCTGATCCAGCGCTCGACGGCTGTCTCCCGCTCGCCCGCCAGCCACCGCGCCGCGCCGGCCAGCTCGAGGAGCGTGCCGCTCTCGGCGGCATCGGGCGCCTCCTCGAACGTCCGCGCCGCCTGGGGCCAGCGCTTCAACTCGAGCAGCGCAAGACCGCGCCAGAGCGGGTGGTCTTCTCGGGCCAACTCCTCGAAGCGGCCCTCTTCCAGAAGCTGCCTGGGGTCATCCATCGCGGCGAAGATGGTGATGGGCGGCAGCGGCCGCACCCTCGACCGGACGGGCCTGTCGGGCAGTGGACGCAGCGCCATGGGCCCGCGCCGGGCGGACCCGTTGCCCGGGCGGCCGGCTCCGCGTATCGATGCGGCCGATGGCGCTGGCGAGGCTGACCGAGATCCCCTGGGAGGCGCTGCGTGCGGACGTGGTGCTGCCCGCGATCGCCCGCGTGCTGGAGGGCGCCCCCGCGGAGGGCGAGGTCGATCGCGCGCTGCGGGCGCATCGGGAGCTGTCGCGCGACGGGCGAAGAGCGGCGGTCGAGGCCATCTTCGGCGTCGCGCTGTGGCGGCGGCGGCTGGCATGGCACGCCGGCTCCGAGACCCCCGCGGATCTCCTGGCCGCGCTGGTGGGCGACCTGGCCGGTCCGTCGCCCGCCGTCCCGGCCCGCCTGGCGGATCGCTGGTCGCTCCCCGACTGGCTGGAAGCCCACCTCGTGCGCGAACTGGGAGCGGACGCGGATGCTTTCTGCGAAGCGATCGCCGTCCCCGGCCCCGTCTGCCTGCGCGCCAACCGCCTGATCTGTACCCGCGACCAGCTGGCCGCGCGCCTCGAATCCGAAGGCATCGCCACCCGACCGGGGCAGAGGTCGGCCGACGCGCTCGTCGTCGAGACGAGGAACGCCAACCTCTTCGGCTCGCAGGCCTGGCGCGACGGGCTGTTCGAGCCGCAGGACGAGGGAAGCCAGCTGGTGGGCCAGCTCGTCGAAGCGGGGCCCTCGGACACCGTGCTCGACCTGTGCGCCGGTGCCGGCGGCAAGTCGTTGCTGCTCGCCGCGCAAGGGGCGACCGTGCTCGCCCATGACACCGACGCCGCCCGGCAGGGCCGCCTGCGCACCCGCGCCGCACGAGCCCGCGCGACGCTGATCCAGATCGTCCACGCGCCCGCCCCCGCCGATCAGGTCCTCGTCGACGCGCCCTGCTCCGAGCTGGGCACGCTGCGCCGCGGGCCCGACGCGCGCTGGCGCATTCAGCCCGCCGCGCTCACCGCATTCCCAAAGGCCCAGCGCGAGCTGCTCGAGACCGCGGCGCGCTGCGCGAGGAAGCGCATCGTCTACGCGACCTGCACCGTCAACCGAGCGGAGAACGAGGACGTCGCCGCGCTCTTCGATTCCGGGCACCCCGAGTTCCGGCGCGTCCGCGAGGCCCGCTTCCTCCCGCACCTCGACGGCACCGACGGCTTCTACGCCGCCGTCTGGGACAGGACTCCATGAGCGACGACAAGAAGCCGTTTCACAATCCGTTCGGCGCGCTGCGCGACAAGCTGGGCGACCTGCCGCCGGGTCCCGCAAAGCGCCAGCAGCCAGCGCCGAAAGGGCCCGCCCGCGCCGTCGTGCGGATGGAGCGCAAGGGCCGCGGCGGCAAGGAGGTGACGGTGGTCGAGCAGCTCGGCCTGAAGGCGAAAGAACTCGAGGCCTGGCTCAAGGCCTGCAAGGATGCCCTGGGCTGCGGCGGCGCCGTCGAGGGTGAGACGCTGGTGCTCCAGGGCGATCAGAGAAAGCGCCTGCCGGCGATCCTGGAATCGCGGGGCGTGCGCAAGATCATTTCTGGATAGGCTCCTTCCCGTGCGACGCGCGCCACTCCCGGAGGTCGCGCCGCACGATCTTTCCCTCTTCATCCAGAGTGTGCCGCCACCGCTTGCGATACGGCCGCATCGCGGCGGCCAATGATTCCGCGATCACCAGATTGCGATACCACTTCGCATTCGCCGGCACGACGATCCAGGGCGCGTGCTTCGCCGCGCATTTCCCGATCGCATCCTCGTACGCCGCGGTGAACTCGTCCCAGAGGTCGCGCTCCCTCCAGTCCTCGACGTTCAGCTTCCAGGCGTCGTTGGGATCCTTCTCGCGCGCCAAGAGCCGCCGCTCCTGCTCGTCCTCGGTGATGTGCAGGAAGTATTTCAGCACGATGCAGTTGCCCTGCGCGAGCGTGCGCTCGAACGCATCGATCAGATCGAACCGCTCTTTCCACACCGGCCGCGGCACCATCTTCTTCACCCGCACCACCAGCACGTCCTCGTAATGCGATCGATTGAAGATCGCGACCTCGCCCGCCCCCGGCGCTCGCTTGTGCACGCGCCAGAGAAAGTCGTGCCGCAGTTCCTCCTGCGTCGGCACGCCGAAGCTCGTCACCGCCACGCCGCGCGGGTTGAGCGCGCCCACCACGTGCTTGACGGCGCCGTCCTTCCCCGCCGCATCGCGCCCCTGCAGCACCATCAGCACCGAGTGCGTCCGAGCGCCCCAGAGCAGGTCCTGCAAGGCGAAGAGCTCCTCGTTCAGCTCGTCGAAGCGCTCTTTCGCCTGTTGCTTCTTCATTCCATCGGGCGGCTCCGGCGAGATTTCGTCCAGCCTCGGTTTCGAGGGCGCGTCGTAGCGATGGAAGCGCATGGCGTCGCGTAACGTGCCCAACGTACGGGCGTCAAGGCAGGCACAGAGTGTTACAGATTCCCAGCACCCCCTCCGCGGTGCTACAAATACTTGCCGTCCTCATCACGGCGGGGGGAGACATGAGCGATCCATCGCGCGTTCTCATCGTCCAGGCCGAGGACGCAGAGCGGCTCTTCCAGCGCGCGCTCTTCTCCGGCGCCGGGCTGACGGTGATCGAGGCGGGGACGGGCGCGGAGGCGCTCGACTTCCTGGCCACCGATCGCCCCGACCTGGTCGTCCTGGGGAGAACGCTGCCCGACATGGACGGCCTGGAGCTCCTGCCGCGCCTCAAGTCGAGCGAGCTGGATTTCGTGCCGGTGCTGGTGGCGAGCCACCGCAGCGAGACCTCTGAGCGCGTGCGCGGGCTGCAGCTCGGCGCCGACGATTATCTCTCGCGCCCCTGCGATCCCGCCGAGCTGCTGGCGCGCGCCAAGGCGCTCTTGCGGAACAAGTCCACGCACGACAAGATCCGCAAGCTGCAGATCTCGCTCGAGCAGATGGTGGTCTCCGACCCGCTCACCGGCCTGCACAACCGGCGATATCTGATGGATCGCTTGACGCAGGAGATGCAGCGCGCCGACCGGCACGGCGAGCCGCTGGCGTTCGCAATGATCGACCTCGACGGCTTCAAGCCCATCAACGACCAGTTCGGCCACGTGGTGGGGGACAAGGTCCTGCGCGCGGTGGGCAACGCGGTGGCGCGCTGCGTGCGCGTCTCGGACATCGCGGCGCGCTACGGCGGCGACGAGTTCGCCATCATCCTGCCGCAGACGCCGCCCGAGGGGGCCATGCGGGTGGTGGAGCGGGTGCTGCGTTCCATCTCCGAGCTGGAGCTGAAGGACGAGGGCGGCGGCCAGTGCAAGGTGACCGCCAGCCTCGGGCTCGCCTACTACCCGGCCGAGGACATCGAGTCGCCGGAAGACCTGGTGCATTCTGCCGACGGCGCACTCTACGGCGCGAAGCGCTCGGGCAAGAACCGCTTCACCTCGGTGCGGCCGGTGCTGCCCGTCGCCAGCGCTTAGACCTCAGGGCAACTGCTTGGGTGCTTCGGCGGGGCCCGTGATCAGCCGCGCGCCGCGCTCGTTGCGCAGGTAGACCACGGCCCACTCGGCCAGCACGACGAAGCGATTGCGAAAGCCGATCAGCGTCAGGATGTGGACCACCAGCCACACCAGCCAGGCGAAAAATCCCTCGGTGTGGAAGCGGCCGATCTGCGCGACGGCGGCGTTCTTCCCGATGGTCGCCAGCGAACCCTTGTCGAGGTAGTGGAACGGCTTCGTCTGCTCGCCGCGCACCAGCCGCTCGATGCAAAGCGCGGCGTGGCGGCCGCCCTGGATGGCCGCGGGCGCCACGCCGGGGACGGGCTGGCCGCCCTCCATCAGCATGGCGGCGAGGTCGCCGATCACGAACGCGTTCGGCGATCCGGGCACGCTCAGGTCGGGCGCCACCTGCACCCGGCCCGCGCGATCGAGCGGAACGCCCAGCGAGGCCGCCAGCGGGGAGGCCTGCACGCCCGCCGCCCAGAGCACGCAGCGCGAGACGATGCGCTCGGGTCCCATCGAGACGCCCTCGGCGTCGATGCCGGTCACCGGCCGGCCGAGCAGGACGTGCACGCCCATCCGCTCCAGGCGCCGCTGCGCCGCCGTCGAGAGGTCCGGCGCGAAGGCGGGCAAGATCCGATGACCCGCCTCCACCAGCACCACCCGCGCCGACTTGGGGTCGATGTGCCGGAAGTCTCTGGCCAGCACGTACCGCGCGATCTCCGAGAGCGCGCCCGCCAGCTCGACGCCGGTGGGCCCCGCCCCGACCACCACGAAGGTGAGCAACGCGGTGCGCTTCGCCGGGTCGGTCTCGCGCTCGGCCTTCTCGTACGCGAGCAGCACGCGGCGGCGGATCTCGACCGCGTCCTCCAGCGTCTTCAGCCCCGGCGCGACGGCCGCCCACTCGCCGTGCCCGAAGTAGGAGTGCGTCGCGCCGGTGGCGAGGATCAGGTAGTCGTAGTCGAGCGTGCCGTCGCGCAGCTCTACCTTGCGCTTTCGCAGATCGATCCCCACCGCCTCGCCCAGCACCACCGCGACGTTCTTCTGATGCCGCAACACGCGGCGGAGCGCGATGGCGATGTGCGCCGGACTCAGCGCCGCGGTGGCGACCTGGTAGAGCAGCGGCTGGAAGAGGTGGTGGTTGCGGCGGTCGACCAGCGTGATGCGCAGGTCCGCCTTGCGCAGCGCGCGCGCCGCGTAGAGGCCGCCGAAGCCGCCTCCGACGATGACTACCTGCGGCGTCATCTGCCGGCTCCTGGCCGCTGTTTCGCTGGCCGCTGGGCGCTGGCAGCTGGCCGCTTCTTCTTCGCCAGCTCCGCCGTGAACGGCAGATCTTCCGGCGCCGGCAGGGCTTCGCGGCGAAGCTTCACCAGGGCGGCGGCCATCAGCTCCGCGTCACGCTCGCGCAAGAGCAGCCGCGCCAGCGCCAGATCCTCCTCGGCAGGATCGCGCAAGAGACTCTCGATCTCGCGCACCAGCCGGTCGCGGTCGCGCACCCGGATCACGTCGGAATCGGGCGGCGGCGTGAAGCCGACCCGCAGCCCCGCCTTGCGCAGCATGCTCTCCACCGGACGCCGCGCGCCCGGCGGCACCAGGAGCACGCTGATCCCTTTGCGCCCCGCCCGCCCGGTGCGGCCGCTGCGGTGCTGCAGCACCTCCGCGTTCTGCGGCGGGTCGGCCTGGATCACCAGCGCCACCTCGGGCAGGTCGAGCCCGCGGGCCGCCACGTCGGTCGCCACCAGCACCCGCGCGCGTCCGTCGCGCAGCGCGTGCAGCGCCCGCGTCCGCTCGGCCTGGGTCAATTCCCCGGAGAGCGGCACCGCCGCGAAACCGCGCTCGAGGAGGGACTGGGCCAGGTGCGAGACGCCCTCGCGGGTGGCGCAAAAGACGATGGCCGCCGGCGCCTCGTGGAAGCGGAGCGAGTTGACCACCGCGTGCTCGCGCTCGCGCGGCGCGATCAGGTGCGCCTTGTGCTCGATGTCCGCGTGCGCCTGCGAGGGAGGATCGGCTGCGATGCGCAGCGCGTCCTTGGTGTACTTGCGCGCGAGCTGCTCGATCCCGGGCGGGATGGTCGCCGAGAAGAGCAGCGTCCGCCGCTCGGCGGGCGCCTTGCCGAGGATCTGCGTGAGCTCGTCGCGGAAACCGAGGTCGAGCATCTCGTCCGCCTCGTCGAGCACCAAATTCTTGAGGCCCGTGAGCTGCAGCGAGCCGCGCTCGAGGTGATCGCAGAGGCGCCCCGGCGTTCCGACCACGATGTGCACGCCCGCCTTGAGCGCCCGCAGCTCCGCCCCCACGTCGGCGCCGCCCACGCAGGCCGTGACGCGCGCGCCCGAGTAGAGCCACGACAGCTCGCGGGAGACTTGTTGAGCCAGCTCGCGCGTGGGCGCGACCACCAGGGCGAGCGGCCGCGCCGCCTTGGGCAAGGGCAGGATCCCGTGCGCGATCGACATCCCGAAGGCCACCGTCTTGCCCGACCCGGTGCGGGCGCTGACCAGCAGATCCCGCCCCCGGGCGTCCTCCTTCTGGACCGCTTCCTGCACTGGCGTAGGCGTCTGGTAGCCGCGTGCCGCCAGCGCCGCGGCGAGCGGTTCCGGCGCGCCCAGCGAGGCGAACGTGTTGGCCATGGGGCTCTTCGTGCGGCACCGGGGGGCGATCCGTCAAGCTCTACGAATCTACGAATAGTAGAGAACGCGGGCTTCAGCAGAGCAGACTTTGCGGCAAGGAGTGCTGAAGCCTGAAGTCTGAAGCCTGGAGCCTGCCGTTGGCGCGGTCCTCGCAGTTGCCGATGGATCATGGACACCCGCGACCTTTCCCAAGTCCGATTGCGCAGCGAGAACGAGATCGACAACGCCGTCTATGCGCTGCTCTGCGCCGCCTTCTGCGAGGACGACGAGGCCCCCGTGCGCCGCGCCGTCCTCGCCCGCCTCGGACCCGCGCCCACGCCGCTCGATTTGGTCGATGCCGTCTGCGCGGAGCTTCGCGGGCGCGGCCGGCTGCTCTTCGAGGAGCAGCGCCGGCTTCAGGCCAGCCACGTGCTGGCGGCGTTCCTCGATCTGCCCGCTGCCGAACGTGCCGACGTCTCCTTGATGGCGGTGGCCTAGCCTCTGCTTCCAGCCGTGCACACCCTTCCGTCCGGGGAGGGGGCAGGCATGCGCTGGGCAGGATGGGTAGCGGCGATCGGACTCTGCGCGTGCGGCGGCGCGACGCATCTGCCCGCTGTGGGCGGACCGGGTGACAGCGGCAGCGGATCCACGGCCGGAGACGCCGGGCCATCTGATGCCGGACCCGCCGACGCTGGGGACGCGGGCCCCGCCGACGCCGGGCCGAGCGCGGACTGCATCGGCATCGTTCCCTCCTCGACCGGGACGGCGTTCACATTCGACGTGCCCTACTCGAGCGGCCTTGTGTGCTCGGCCGCGACCAGCGACGGCCAGGGCATCCTCGCCGCCGAAGCGCACGATGCCGGCACGCCGCCTGTCGCCAGCGCCTTCAACTGGTCCGTGTTCGGCACCAACGGCGCGTTCCGGGGGAGCTTCCCAAATGGGTCGTCCGCGCTGGTCCCGCAGCCAGTCGGGTTCGAGGGCTACAGCGCTGGCGATGTCTATCTCTGGGGTGAGTACGGCGGCGGGGGGCCGTTCACGCCCGTCGAGCAGGGCGCCGTGGTCTCGCCCGCGTTCGGCAGCGGCTCGATCTCGATCGGCGCGGCCGCGAGCGGCGTCTCGGTCCACCGCATCGACGCAAACGCCAACGACACCGGCAGCGGCAGCGCCCAGGTGACCTTCCCGTTCACGCCCTGGGCCGGCGCGGAGGACCAGAGCGGCGCGATCCTCGCGGTGCTCCAGAGCGGCGGGAGCGCGAAGGGGATCTGGTTCGATCTCGCCCGCGGCACTTCCAGCGCGGCGTTCGATCTCGGTGCGGCTTCCCGCGGCGCGCTCGCGCGCTCATTGGCAGGCGGCGGAATCGCGGTGCGCCTCGACGGCCATTGGGCCGCGACGGTCAATCCCTTCGAGACGACGCCCGCTCCCGCGCCTGCGTGGCTCAGCCGCGACGGAACCGACTTCACGCTGGCCCGCGGCGGGAAGGCGTACGCCGTCGTGCAGAGCGGCAGCAACGCCGTAGAACTCGTTGCGATCGCCGGCAGCTCCTGCGGCCAACTCGCGTTCACGGGCATGAGCAGCGTCGCGGTGGGCGCCGACGGAACAGTCGTCGGCGCGACGGGCGCCAACGGCTGCACCAAGATCTTCTGGCGCGGCGCGCTCAAGTAGCGCGCCGGGAATATTCCCCAATCAAGTTGCGGCGCGCTCGGGCGCGGCGGGCGCGAGCGTGCGCGTCACCACCGCTGCCACCACGATGACCGCGCCCGCGATGGCCCACGGGCCAGGCCGCTCGCCGGTGCCCAGCAGCACCCAGACGGGATTCAGGATCGGCTCCAGCATCGAGATCAGCGACGCCTCCGCCGCGGGCACCTTGCGCACGCCGCGGATGAAGAGAACGTACGCGAGCCCGAGCTGCACGACGCCCAGGTAGAGCAGCACGCCCGCGCCGCGGGCGCTGGTGATCGCGGGCAGCGCCTGGATCGCCCACGGTAGCGTGACGGCCGCGGCGATCAGGTTACCCAGCGCGATCGAGGGCAGCGCGTCGTCGCGGCCGCTCTTCGCATCGCGCCGCAGCAGCACGACGGTCAGCGCGAAGAAGACGCCGGACACGACGCCCAGCACGTTGCCCAGCGCCTGCCCCGACTCCACCTTGCCGACGAAGAAGAGAGACATGCCCGCGAGCGAGAGCAGCACGCAGACGCCGTCGATGGGCCGGAACGGCTCCTTCAAGACGAACGGCGAGAGCAAGAGCACGTACGCGGGCCCGGTGTACTGCAGGAAGATCGCGTTCGCCGAGGTGGTCAGCTTGGTCGCCGCCACGAACGTGACGATGCAGCCCGCGTAGGCCACCGCCGTGGAGACGCGCGCGAGGCGCAGATTCGGGCGCAGCACGAGCAGGTAGAAGACGGCGGCGACCAGCGATCGCCCGCAGGCCACCGCCAGCGCCGGCATCGGTGCGAGCTTGATGAAGAGCCCGCCGC
>Ga0213851_1244893_pt1 | contig 12053 bp, 12 predicted proteins | sample ABR_2014_MetaT_FD_164455 | JGI IMG/M metagenome (GOLD analysis project Ga0213851, IMG submission 164455) | Metatranscriptome of freshwater sediment microbial communities from post-fracked creek in Pennsylvania, United States - ABR_2014... | ecosystem: Environmental > Aquatic > Freshwater > Creek...
ATCTCCCGCAACGTCGAGGAAGTCTTCGCGGAGGACCACACCATCCGCAAGAAGATCTACCAGGTCTTCAAGAAGCACCTCGACGTGGACGAGGACATCGACCGCGAAGCCCGCTTGCGCCTCAAGCACCTCTCCGAGGGCACGCAGGCGTGGGAGGTCGAGTACCAGAAGACGGTCGAGCAGATCCGGCGGAACAAGGGATTGCTGTAGCCGCCCCCGGCCTCCGGCCACCAGCCTCCGGCAAGAGCGGAACTATCGGCCCTGAGCAAGTCGCTTGCGGATGCCGTTCATCGAGATCAGCTGCGCCCGCAAGACTTTTCCTTTCATTTCTCCGACGGCCACCAGCGGCAGACGGCGGGCGTCGTCGCTGACCCAGACGTGCGCGCTTCGTTTCACGCTGGGATCGTCGAGGCGCACCGACTCCATGTCCAGGCGCACCGCGGGCAGCTTGCCCAGCGGCGTCTCGATGGTTTCGCGCGCCCCGACCTGACCCTGCAGCTTCCAGATCTTGCGCCCCGCGAAGATCTCCAGGCACACCGGAGTGCCCTGCTTCATCGGCTGCGCGCGCAAAAGATACAAAGTAGAAATGATGTCGCGCACGTCGGACCCGGCCGGCAGTGTGAAGGGCTCGGGGATGCCGTTCTTGGTCGCTTGTACTGGAAGAACGCCGTTCTCCGGCGGGAAGTTCAGCTCCGCCGCCAGGTGCGTGTCTCCCTCGTCGACGTCCTCGCGATAGTGCAGCGGCGAGAAGTCGGGCGTGAGCAGCGCCGTGGCGTACGCCTCGTAGCGGCCCACGTTGGTCGAAACGAACGCGCTGGTCCGCGCCCGAAACGTCAGCTCCAGCGCGGCGCGCTTTTCCTGCGCCGGCGGCGGGCGCACGCTCACTTCGAAGGTGCCCATGTCGGCGCCCAGCACGTCGATGCGGAAGCCGAGCACTTCGCCCGGCGTGAAGCGCGCCGCCTGCAGCTTCTGGGGCGGGCACACCGGCCCGGGCGGGCCTGAGGCAGCGAGGAGCAGGGCGATCAGCATGGGAGTCATTCCTAGCAGAGACGAACCGCGCCCGCCGTTCATTCACCGGGCGCCGAGCTTGCGCTCGCTGAGCAGCGTCTCGATGCGGGCGGCCAGGTGCTCGCGCAGTTGCGCGTAGGCGCGCGGGTCGCGCGAGAAACTGCGCAGGCCGGGCGCCACGGCGCGCGCCTCGGCCCGCGCCAGCGAGGGATCGCCGAGCTGCGCGCAGAGCGAGAGATAGGCGTGGTCCGCGATCCCGCGCGAGATCTGCACCAGGCGCAGCGACTCCACCGGCACGTCGCGCTTGCCGCCGATCCGCGCCGGCGTGCCCGGGTAATAGAGCGTGCCGTCGCCGTTGCCGCCGAAAGCCCACTGCGAGGTCCAGGGGTCCATGAAGTCGTACGCGTACACCGTGTCGTAGTAGAGCTCGCCGGAGACGTCGTTGGCGAAGGCCAGCGCACCCATCGCGCGCGCCGCGGTGGCCGGCGCGTCGATCATGTAGCTCGGCCAGCCGCTGAACGCCGGGTCGAGCACCGGCGTGCCGTCGCTGCTGCAGCCGTGCGACATGCAGCTCTGGTACCACCAGAGGCGCAAGTAGCTCGCGCGCGGCACGGAGCGCTGGCAGGTGGCGTTCTTCTCCACGCAGTTGATCACCGGCGTCCAGAGATCGACGCTCGGCAGCTCGGCCGTGAGCGCGGTGGTCACCAGCCGGCGCGCGCCGGGCGCATCTTCGCGGAACTCGCGCGCGTCGCGCTCCACCTCCGGAAAGTCGCGCTCCGCCGGCTCGTCGCGCACGTAGCGAAAGAGCCGATCCAGCCATCCGCGCTTTGCGAAATGCTCGACCCATTGCTGCCGCCACGAGCGCCGCTGCTCTCGCGAGAGCTTGCCGGGCTCGCGCAGCTCGACGGTGGTCCAGCGCTTGCCCGACGGCAGCGCGGTTCCGTCGAGGAAGGGCGCCACCTCCGCGTCGTACGCCGTCCAGTCGATCCGCATGCCGCCTTCGAGCTTCTGGAACTCGGGTGGAGCCCAGGTGCCGCCGAAGAGGGTGATGCCGCGGCGGAGCGCGAGGAGATCGTAGGCGCGGGTCAGCTCGCGATTCGCCTCGGGCCCGCGTCCGTGGCCCTTGGCAGCGCTGTAGCCCGAGAAGCCGAAGGTGGTTGCTAGCGCGGGCGTCGCCGGAAGGTCGAACGCGCGCGCCTTCAGTTCCACCGGCACGTCGAGCTTCCCGCCGCGCCACCAGAGCTTGACCAGGCCGGCGGTCCGCCCCGGCGCAGCGCCCCGCGGCACGCAGGTCTCGACGAAGATCGCCTGCGCGCGCCCCGCCGGCACGTCGACGGGAAAGGCGCGCCGCTCCTCGCCGTAGATCGCGTCTCGCGCCGGGATCAGCGCGTCGGGCCACTCACCCGCCTGGCCGTCGGGGCCCGACGGATGCGCGAGCAGGATCGTCGCCACCCGGGAGATCTCCAGCGGCAGCTGCCCCGCCGCCGATGCCGAGAGCGCCTGCGCGGGACCGCGCACCACGATCTGCGCGCCCACGCACTCGCCTCCCGCCGCCGCCAGCCGGACGCGCAGGGGCGCCGCCGGCGGAGGAGGAGACGCCTGCGGACGGATCTTCTCCGACTCGTCCGCGACCCAGATCTGCAGCGCCGCCGCGAGCGCAACCAAGAGCATGGCGCAGGCAAGATGGGGAGCGGCTGCTCGATTGGCAACCGCGCCGAGGAGCCCTTTGGCGCTCTTCGAGCTGATGGGCAAGGTGGACAACCGCTTCCGCACGCTCTCGCCTGCGGACGGCCCGGCGTTTAGACTGCGGGCATGCCCCCTACAAACCGGTTGGACGACGATTCCGAGCAAGAAGACGAAGACAAGAAGTCCGGCAGGGCGTTGGGCGTGAAGCGCAGGTTCGAAGAGTTCGAGTGCCCCACCTGCAGCGCGAACAATCCCTACGACACGTTCGGGAACGGCGACGACGTCCTCTGCGGCTGGTGCGGGCTGCAGTTCCTCGCCATCGTGGACGAGGACGGCATCCTCAAGTTGAAGGAACTGTGAAGGGCGTCGCCCGCAGGGAGGTCCGGCGGCTGGCCGCGGGGGCGCTGGGCGCGGCGCAGGAGGACGACGTCGTCGCCGAGGAGCCGCTGGAGATCCGCGCGGCCGGCGAAACCATGGCCATCACCATGCGGACGCCCGGCGCGGATCGCGAGCTGGCGGTGGGGTTCCTCTTCGCCGAGGGGGTGATCGCCTCGCGCGACGACGTCAGCAGCGTCGCGCACTGCGGCCGGCCGGACCAGGAAGGATTCGGGAACACCATCGACGTGCGGCCCGGCGCGGGGGTGTCGCTGGACGTCGATCGACTCTCGGCGACCCGGCGGGGCACCCTCACCACCGCGGCCTGCGGCGTCTGCGGCCGGCGCAGCGTGGACGACGTGATCGCGCTCTGCAAGCCGCAGAAGATTGCCGCGGCAATGATTGCATCTGAAACGATTGCGAACGCAACGGCCTCGCTGAAGCGGCTGCAGCCCAACTTCTCGCGCACCGGCGGAATCCACGCCGCCGCTCTGCTCGATGCGCAGGGGGAAGTGATGGCCGCCTACGAGGACATCGGCCGCCACAACGCGCTGGACAAGGTGGTGGGAAAGCTGGTGCTCGACGGGCGCATCCCGGGACCCGAAGCGACTCTCCTGGTGGTCAGCGGGCGGGCCAGCTTCGAGGTGGTGCAGAAGGCATCGGCGGCGGGGATCCCGATCATCGCCAGCGTCTCCGCGGCCAGCTCGCTCGCCGTCGATCTCGCTCGCGCCGCGGGCATCACGCTCTGCGGCTTCGTCCGCGACGGCAACATGACCGTCTATGCACATGCAGAGCGGATCCGCTGAGAGGCTTCAGGCTCCAGGCTCCAGGCTTCAGGCTTCAGGCTTCAGGCTTCAGGCTTCAGGCTTCAGGCTTCAGGCTTCAGGCTTCAGGCTCAGCTGAACCGTCGAGGGCCTAACCCTTCCTGTGCCCCGCCCTCCGCGTTGCGCGCGCTTCCTTGCGAGCCCGCTGCCTCTCGAGGAATCCCATTTTCTCCCGCGGCGCCTCTGGCGGCTTCTGCGCTGCAAGCCTCGGTTGCGAGACCTCGCCTCCTGTACCGCTGAAGCCTGGAGCCCGAAGCCTGGAGCCTGCTTTCTCCAACGGCCGGCCCCAGGCGCGTCCCACCGGAGCGTTGCTGCGTTTCGACTCGGTCGCGAACCAGAGCACCCGCCGCACCACCAGCGTGGCGTACGCGCCCGGCGGAAGAGTGAAGGACAAGTTCAGCTTGAGGCGGCCGCGGTTCAGCTCGTCGCGCCGAGGCTCGTTGACCCGCAGCTTGCCGGGCACCACGAAGAGCGGCCGCTCCTCGTGCTTGAAGAAGAGCTGGCGGGTCTGCGGAACTTGCAGGTCCGGCAGGCCGAGTCCCTGCGCTTTCAAAGCGCCGACCGCGGACGCCTCGATCTGCGGGTCGTCGAACTTCGAGTCGGGCGCGAGCAAAGGGAAGGTGCGCGCCCAGAGCTGGTCGCGCAGCTCGCGCGGCAGCGATCGTGGAAACGTCAGCGCGCCCGCCTGGTAGCGCAGGCCGATCAGCTCCGCGCTCGGCACCCGCAGCGCCAGGTAGCGCTTCGCGCCCTCGTTCCAGACGTAGCTCTGCAGCTCGAAGAGCACCATCATGCGCAGCCGCCGGTCGATGTGCATGAAGGCGCCCTTGAAGTCCTTCGGATCCTCGCGCAGCCGCCGCAGCAACGGCGCGTAGCGCTTGCCCGCGTCTTGCGGCGCGTGCAGCTGCCACTCGCCCCAGTGCTCGCGCCAGAAGGCCTTCACCTTGGCGTCGTCGCTCTTGTCCAGCTCGCTGGGGGTGGCCAGGAACGCGCGCAGCGCGCCCTCCCAGTCGCCGCGCACCAGTTGCTTGGCGATGAAGCCCTGCCCGTGCTTGAGGAAGCCGAATCGTTGGGAGTCGAAGTAGTTGACCACGCCCACCCGCTGCACTTCGGCGACGCTCTCGGGCACCCGCGCGGCCTCCTCCGGCGAGAGGTCGCGGACCGTCACTTCGAAGCGGTTGGCGGTGATGTTCGCCGAGGTGAGCGGCTGCGCCACCCGCCCGATCAGCTTGAGTCTGAGATCTCCCGACTGCACCACCTCGGTGGGCCCCAACGCCCCGCCGAAGACGCCCACCAACTGCTCTGTGCGCCCCTGCTTGTCCTTCAGCCCGCAGATCGAGAGGTCGCGGCGGCGCACGCTGAACTCCTTCGAGAGCCGCTCCAGCGCCTGCAGGGTGGAAACCTTTTGTTTGTCCATCCGGTAGACCCAGACCGGGCCTTCGGGGGCCGGCTCGAACCGGTACCCTTCGCGCACGACGAAATCTTCGGGCCGCTGCTTGATCTTCACGACGCGCCGCGTACCAGAGGCCCCGCGCCGTAGCAAGGATTCCCGCCGCCCGCTTCCGCTCTGCTCGAAATGAAACGCTGTCAGTGATACGCTCGCGCATCCGCAGTTCGTGGGGGTAAGCGCCCAGATGTCGGCCTGTCCAGTCTGTTACCGCGATCTGGAGCCCGTGGGGGGCCGCTGCCCGAGTTGTGGTGCCGAGCGCGTCGAGGCCTCACGGACCCTTCGCGAATTGGACGATGAGCCCCCCAACTACAAGAAGTCCACCACTCCGTCGACTGGCCGCGGCCTCCGCCCCGTTCCCCCTGCCGGCTCGGTTCCTTTTGGCGATGACGACAAGACACCCCCCCGAAAAGTGCCCGAGCCCGCCGCCTCGGTCGCGCCCAGGATGATCCTCAAAGGCTCCGCCGGGGACGGCACCGAGTTTCCGCTCGGCGAGAACAACGTGCTCGGCCGCAGCACCACCGCCTCGGTGCGCCTCGCCGACCGCGAGGTGTCGCGCAAGCACAGCCAGGTCGACAAGGAGGGCGACGACTACGTCCTGCGCGATCTGGGCTCGTCCAACGGCACGTTTCTCAACGGCAAGCGCATCTTCGGTCCCACCAAGCTGACGGACGGCGACGAAGTCGTCATCGGCACCTCGAAGATGGAGTTCCGCCTCGGCAGGGGCCTCGCCAAGTCGCGCAATGCCGAGATCGTGCACAACGAGGACTCCGCCAAGGAGATGGCGGGAGTGGTCGCCCGCACCTCGGCCAAGGCGACCTTTGCGCCGGTGGAGCAGATCCAGGACACCAACCAGCTCAAGCGCGACTACGAGCGGCTCCGCATCGGGCACGAGTTCTCGAACTACGTGCGGCTCGAGCGCGACCTGAACGAGTTGCTCACCCGCATCCTCCAGATCGCTTTCGATCTGATCCCCTGCGACAACGGCGTGATTCTCTTGAGGGACGCGCAATCGCACGAGCTGGTGATCCAGGCCATGCGCCAGCGCAAGCCGGGGCAGGGCAAGGTGCTGGTTTCGGACACGCTGCTCTCGCAGGTGCAGGCCACCAAGGAGGGCGTGCTGACCAGCGACGCCATCGCCGACGAGCGCTTCGCCTCCAGCCATTCGATCATCACGCTGGGCGTGCGGTCCGCCATGGCGGTGCCGCTCCTCGCCTCGTCGGGCGACGACGTGAAGGGCATCATGTTCCTCGACTCGCGAGAGCGGATCGCGGCCTTCACCACCAAGGACCTGGAGGTGCTCTCCGCCATCGCGGCGCAGGCCTCGGTGGCGCTGGAGAACAGCGAGTACGCCCGGGCGCTGGAGCACGAAGCCACGCAGCGCGCGCAGCTCTCCCGCTTCCTCTCGCCCGCGCTGGTGGAGCAGGCGGCGCGCGGCAGCATCGAGCTGTCGAAGGGCGGCGTGCTCACCGAGCTCACCATCCTCTTCAGCGACATCAGGGGATTTACCAGTATCTCGGAGAAGCTGCCCGCGCAGGAAGTGGTCAAGATGATGAACGACTACTTCGAGCTGATGGTGGACATCCTCTTCGAGCACAATGGCATCCTCGACAAGTTCATCGGGGACGCGATCATGGGCCTGTGGGGCGCGCCGGTGAAGCGGCCCGACGACGCCACCCAGGCGGTGCGCGCCGCCGTGAAGATGCAGTCGCGGCTCAAGGAGTGGAACGAGGACCGGGTGGCGGCGGGCAAGGTGCCGCTCAAGATCGGCATCGGCCTGCACACCGGGCAGGTGGTGGTCGGCAACATGGGCTCCTCGAAGGCGCTCAGCTACACGGCCATCGGCGACGGCGTGAACCTCGCGTCGCGGCTCTGCGGCGTGGCCCGGGAGGACATGGTGGTCATCTCCGAGGACTGCGCCCGGCGCGCGGGCAAGGAGAAGTTCGTTCTCGAGGCCATGCCGCCCGCGAAGGTAAAGAACCGCGAGGCGCCGGTGGAGATCCACAAGGTGATCTCGGCGCTCGACGAGTAGGCTGCAGGCTCCAGGCTCCAGGCTCCAGGCTACAGCTGTACCGGCCTGTCCATCCGGGATCGCTGAAGCCTGAAGTCTGTAGCCTGAAGCCTCTCCCCGAGTTGACAGAAGAAAACTTGCGCGATCGGGCGGCTGGAGCAGAGTGCCCGCATGGCTGAGCCGACCGGCGCCAAGTCGCAGCCGCCGCTCCCACCGAAGCGCGCTTTGCAGCGCTGCCCTAACTGCGAGGTTCGGTGCGACGTGAGCTGCTTCGTCGATGGCGCGTTGGCCCGCTGCGGACATTGTGGGGTCCGCTTCGAGGTGAAGCGCGAGAAGACGCCGGTGCCGCCGATCCGGGGCGCGCCCGAAGCGCAGCCACAACAGCGACCCGAGCAGGGATCGCTGCCGGTGCTCGACGGCTTCACCGTGCACGAGCGCATCGGGGTGGGCGGAATGGGCGAAGTGTTCCGCTGCACGCGGGCATCCGATCAGCGCGCGGTGGCCGTGAAGATCCTCACGCCGCAGATGGCCGCGGTGCCCGACTACGTCCGCCGCTTCGGGCGCGAGGCGGCAGCGATGGCCCAGCTCGATCATCCCGGCATCGTGCGCCTGGTCGGGCGCGGGAAGGCGGGGGGGCACGTCTTCATCGCCATGGAGCTGATCGAAGGCATCTCGCTGCGGCTCTGGGCGCACAAGCACAAGCCCACCGCGCGGCAGCTCGCGCGGCTGCTCGCGCAAGTGGCGCACGCGCTGGCGTACGCACACGCGCGCGCGGTGGTGCACCGCGATCTCAAGCCCGACAACGTGCTGGTCACGCCGGACCACCGCACCAAGGTGCTGGACTTCGGGCTCGCCGGCCTGCACGCCGAGGGGGCCGAGTGCCTGACCCAGAGCCACGTGTCCATGGGCACCGCGAACTACATGGCGCCCGAGCAGCGCAAGGATGCCAAGCGCGCCGACCACCGCGCCGATCTCTACTCGTTCGGCGTGATGACCTACGAGCTGCTCACCGGGGAGCTGCCGATCGGGCGCTTCCCGCCGCCGTCGAAGGTGGTGGCCGGACTCGATCCGCGCTGGGACGTGCTGGTCGAACGCTGCCTCGAATTGGAGCCGGCGGCGCGGCCGCACAGCGCGCTCGAGCTGGCGCACGGCCTCGAGACGCTGGCGGGCATCGCCGCGGCGATGGAGCTCGCGCCGCGCACGCGCCGCAGAGCGGCCAAGTCGGGAATCTGGTCGTGGCTCGGGCTGGGCACCGCCATCGCGGTGGTGCTGGGCGTGGTCTCGCTGCACATCCGCCAGGATCACATCGACCGCCGCCCAACCGCCCCGGCCGCCAGGGTCGCTCCGAAGAAAGCCCTGCGCCGTTAGGGGCTGGCGGCCAGCGCCCAGCTTCCAGCTTCCAGCAACCGAAAAGGCAGCGGCCAGCGCCCAGCTTCCAGCCACCGCAAAGGCCCTGGCTGGCTGCTGGCCGCTGGTTGCTGGCAGCCGTATAGCCAGTTACGGCTTCGGCGGGCCGCTCTTCGGCTTGTAGAACAGCACCACCGTCAGGCAGTGGAACTCGTTGTCGCTCGACTGCATCACGGTGCGATCGACGATCTCCAGATCCGCATTGGCGCGCAGCCAGCGGGTGACCTGCTCGCCGAGATCGTCCCGCTCCTTGGCCTTGGTGGCCGAGAACACCTTCACGCCCGTGAACATCCCGCCCCCCTTGAAGTGCCTGAGCGGTTGCGATCTTCCACCCGTGCGGCCGGTTGTCAATTCCCGCGCTCGTTCCTAGTTTCGCGCATGCCACAGGCCGCGAGCTGGCGCAGCGCTGTCCGCCGCCATCCGATCGCTGCTTTCGGCGGGGCGCTGGTGGCGGGCCTGCTGATCGCGGCGATGGCGAGGTGGCCATGATGGAGGCGCAAGGCACGGCGCAGCTCCCCCTCGGCGCGCTGGACAAGAGCGTCCTTCGGGCGGAGTTGGAAGCGTTCAAGGAAGGGGTCGCGCTGGGCCGGCAGGCTGCCCAGCTGGCGGTGCGCAAGCTGGCTGCCTGGGCCGAAGAGAATCCAGGCCAGCTCGTGCTCGTCGGACTGGCGGCGGGGTTCGTGCTGGGAAGGTTTCTCTTTCGACGGCGAGATTCGGAGACCCGAGATTCGGGGACACGATACGCAATTCCGCATGCCAAGTCCTGAGTTGGCACGAGTTGCGTATCGTGTCCCCGAATCTCTCTATCGAATCTCACCGCACCACCGGCTCCGCGCGCGCCGCCGGCGAGAGCCCGACGCCGTGGCGGTACACCAGCGTGCCGCCCAGCACCGTCTCGAACGTCAGGATGGCCGCGCCCGAGATGGCCGCGGCCAGGTAGATCGTCCGCGCCCGAAGCGGGAGCGGGTGCTTCGAAGCCAGCCGCCATCCGGCGACCGGCAGCCACACGCCCATCGTCACGAACCCGAGCGCGCTGTGCAGTTGGAGGAGCGCGTCGCCCGCGGCGCTGTGCGGTCCCAGCGCCGACTGAGCGCCGAGCCCGGTGACGACGGCCAGCAGCCCCGCGAGCGTGCCGATCAGCGTGTTCCAGCGGCCCGCCAGGAGGAGCGCCTCGCGCCGCAGCAGCAGCCCGAGCACGTCGAAGAGCGGCGCCATGAGCAGGAGCGCGACCGCGAAGTGGAGCACGAACGGATGCAGCTCGCCGGGCACGCGGAGATACTACCGCGGGACTCCAATGCTGCGGTCGGCGATGGTCTAGAGGCGCGCACCTCATAGATCCGGCGCTGCGCGCCTCTAGCAGGGGGATCTCGCTCCCCCTGGACCCCCCAACTTCGTCATCGATCGGGATATCGGGCGACCACTACCGTGTGGATGCCGCCGCGGACGAGGAAGTCGCCCACCACTTCGCAGCGGCGGGGCTTCAGCGCGGTGAGCAGATCGTCGAGGATCTTGTTGGTCGCAGCCTCGTGGAATGCGCCCTCGTTGCGGAAGCTCCAGAGGTAGAGCTTGAGGCTCTTCAGCTCCACGCAGGTCCGGTCGGGGGTGTACGCGATGCGGATGGTGGCGAAGTCCGGCTGCCCGGTCATCGGGCAGAGGCAGGTGAACTCCGGGCACTCGAAGCGGATCTCGTAGTCCCGCTCCGGATTCGGGTTGGGAAACGTCTCCAGCGCTCGTTGCGGCTGCGTCACCACCCCGGGCCGCAGGTCCAGCTTCTTCGCCTTCGCCATCGTGGGGCGCGTCGTAACACCAGATGCTACGGCGCGCCAGCCGCGTAGAGCATCTGGCGGACCCCAGCGGCAGGTAGGCGGAAGTCGCACCCTACGCGAGTCCAAGCGCCGATTCTTTCGGCCAAACGACCGATGCAGCGCAACGCGTCAAGCAGGCTGCGGATGCAATTCTGGCTTGCCCGGATGGGTGGTATGGAGTAAACAACGCACCATGTCGAGAAAGGCCGACCCCAGCAGTCGCCGCTCTTCGCGCCGCCGTCGTCCACTGGTAGTCGCCGACGAGGTGGAGCGGCCTCTGCCAAAAAAAACCGTCCCACAGGAAGCGGCGCAGGACTCTGATTTCGGCCTGGCGCTCGCTTTGGGCCCCGCGTTGCGGCGGCGCCCGGACGCCTGAAGTCGCGGCAGGCACTTCCGCTTCTGTCCAACAGTGGAAACTTTTCCGTCATGGCAAACACCATGACGGATACACGTCCGAAGTTTTCCAGATTGACCGATGGCGGCGCTACCCGATCCTGGAAGGCGGCCGTGCCCGCGGTGGTCCTGGTAGTGGCGTTCGTCGCGCTGCTCGGGTACCTGGCATCGAAGCTGAGCTCTTCGGAGCAGCGCGCGATGTCGGCCGAGCGCGACACGGTGCAGACGCGCGAACAGCTCCAGGGGCTGACCAGGCAGATCGGGTCGCTCCAGAAGGACAACGCGCTCGCGAAGAGCCCGGGCCGCGTCACGCTGATCGTCGAGCCACAGGACAAGAAGGCGAAGGTCAGCACAGCCTGGGCCGCGGTGACCTGGGGCGAGTTGCCCGACGGCAAGAGCTTCCTGCGCGCGAACGCGTATGGTCTCGGCGCCAAGCCCGAGGGCGGCAAGGCCTACCATCTCTGGTTCACCCCCCAGACCGGCGATCCGATCGAGCTCGGGGCGCTGGATCCGGACCCGGACGGCAGCGCGTTCGCGATGGCCACCGGGCTGCCGGCGGTCGATCAGGGCAAGGCGGTCGTGCTGACCACCGACGCGCCCGGTTCGAAGCAGCCCGGCGACGTGATCGCCAGCGCCGAGCTGCCGAAGCTCAAGCCGCAGCACGCGGCGCCCGACTCCGCCGAAACGCCGCAGGCGAAGAGTGGCAATACCTCGCAGCAGATGCACCAGCAGCAGAGTGAGCCGGCGCCGGGCAAGTAGCCGGCTGCCGAAATTCCTCGTGCGCTCGGGAATGAAGTAGAGTCGAAGACCGCTGGAAGCTTGACCGAAGCGGCGCTCCTCTCTACGCTAAAAGGCCCGACGACGGGCCCCATCCCGAAGCTTTTTCGACGAGGAAAAATCATGGGCGAAGAAGGACCTCCCAAAACAGAGATGATCAACCCCGCGCTCCTCGACGGGGTGTCGGCCAACTTCATCGTGAAAGGTCCCAACGGCGTCGAGAAGGCGTTCCCGATGCGGTCGATCACCGTGATCATCGGCCGCTCCGATCAGTGCGAGATCGCCGTCAAAGACAGCTCCATGTCGGGCAAGCACGCGGAGAT
>Ga0213851_1174068_pt1 | contig 12036 bp, 10 predicted proteins | sample ABR_2014_MetaT_FD_164455 | JGI IMG/M metagenome (GOLD analysis project Ga0213851, IMG submission 164455) | Metatranscriptome of freshwater sediment microbial communities from post-fracked creek in Pennsylvania, United States - ABR_2014... | ecosystem: Environmental > Aquatic > Freshwater > Creek...
CTGCCGCACCTGCCGTGACATCGAGGCGGTCATCTCAGGCTGGCAGGAGACGGACTGGGCCGAGGGCGTCATGCCCGCCGTGCCGATGACCGACGACTGAGCGGAACCCGGGCACCGGTGAAGTCGGTGGAAATGGGACCCGCCGTGACCGGTGGCAACAGAACGGAGCCGCTCTCGGGCGTGGGAAGGTCCTCGAGGCGCTCCGAGATGGCTCCTTCTATGCGCGTACTCGTGGGTCCGCAGAGATCTGCGCTACGGCGGGCAGCCGACGTGCATGCAAGCGACTCACCGTGCGCTAGGCATGCCGAACGAGCGGGTTGGGCACGGGCTCGGCGACCTTCGTCAGCGTGTTGCGGTCGCGGTGGTGGAACGGCTCGGGCCGGCCGAGCACCTGCATCACCGTGTCCTCCTCGTACGACCAGGTCCCCCCGGGATCGATGGTCACGCGGATGCGGAACTCGACGGTGCGGAACGCGTGTTGGAGGAAGGGCCCGGAGACGATGGACCGCTCCGGCGCGACCAGCTCGAACTCGCGCGCATCGGGCTCGACCAGGCCGGTCGCCAGGGCCACCTGCGCGCGCGGGATGGCCAGCATCATGGTGACCATCTTGGTCGCCGGCTCCCACAGCCAGTAGCCCACCTGGTCGTGGAAGGTCTCGATCTCGCCCGGCTTGACGATGCGCAGGTGGTAGCGCAGGCCGTAGAGGAGCTGCGGACCATTGGGCTGCGCATCGATGGGCTCGAGCTCGATGCGCTCGACGTACGCGTCCTCTTCGGCGCCGTCGACGAACGGGTGCACGTCCTTGCCGGTTCCTTCCCAGACCCCCGCGAGCGGGCGCAGCGGCCCCAGGTTGCGCAGCGTGTGCGGATCCACCTCTTCCGGCTCGGTGTAGATGTCCTCCGGGAACTCGCCCGCGCCCATGTGACCTCCGTGGCTGCGTGCATGCTAAGCGAGTTTTCGGCGTCTCGCTGCTGCGCCACGTCTTGCGGCAGCCCCTCCGTGCTAAGAGAGGAGATCCGGTTGGCGCTCAATGAACCTCAAGGTCCATGAAGCTGCGAGGCTGCTCGGCGTCGACGCCGACGAGGTGAGCGCCTGGATCCGCGACCAGGGCCTGCCCGCGCACAAGCTCCAGGAGCAGTTCCGCATCAACAGCGTCGAGCTTCAGGAGTGGGCGCTGGAGCACGGCGTCCGTATCCCGCCCGAGCTGAACGCGGTGAACCGCGCGGGCAGCGGGCCGGCGCCGGACCTGGTGGCGGCGCTCGAGCGCGGCGGGCTGCACGCGGGCGTGCCCGGCCGCACCCGCGACGAGGTGCTGGCCGCGGTGGCTGGGCTGCCGGGAATTCCGGAGGCGATCGATCGCGAGCTGCTCCTGCAGCTTTTGCTCGCGCGCGAGATGCTGGCCTCGACGGGAGTGGGCGGCGGCATTGCGCTGCCGCACCCGCGCAGCCCCATCGTGCTCGACGTCGAGCTGCCGCCCACGCTGCTCCTCTGCTTTCCGGAGCAGCCGGTGGACTTCAACGCCGTGGACGGCAAGCCCGTGTGGGCGCTGTTTCTCCTCTTGAGCCCCACCATCCAGGACCACCTGCGCATGCTCTCGCAGCTCTCGTACGCGCTGCACGACAAGCAGGCCCGAACTCTGTTGGAGGCGCGCGCGCCGCTCGCCGACCTGCTCGCCCACCTGCGCGCGATGCCGGGCCGGAGCTGAGATGCAGCTCGTGCTCGCGGCCATCGCCGGGCTTTCTGCCGCGGTGGTCTTGCCCCTTTTGCTCTGGCGCCGCGACCGGGCCGCGCTCGCCGCCGGCGGCATCCTGGGCGGGGCCTTTTGCGTCCTCGGGCTAGCGGGCGCTCTGCGCGCCTTGCTCGCCGGCTCGCGCGAGTCGTGGCAAGGACCGTGGGGGCTTCCGATCGGCGCGCTGCGGGTGGGCCTCGATCCGCTCTCCGCGTTCTTCCTCTGCATCCTCTTCGGCGCCGGGCTCGCGGCGGCGCTCTACGGCAGCTCCTACCTCGCCGCCTGGGCCGGCGAACGGCGCGTCGCCTGGGTCTCGAGCGGGCTCAATCTGCTGCTCGCCAGCACCGCGCTGGTCTTCGTCGCGCGCGACGGCGTGGTCTTCCTCTTCGCCTGGGAGGTGTTGTCGGTCGCGGCCTTCCTGCTGATCGCGTTCGAGCACCAGCGCAAGGAGGTGCAGAGCGGCGCGCTCTGGTACCTGGTCTTCAATCACTTCGGCGTCGCCTGCCTCTGGGGTTTCTTCGCGTTGCTCTGGCGAGCAACGGGCACCACCTCGCTGCCAGCGGCACCGATCGCGTTCGCGCCGCCGGTCACAGCCGCGCTGCTCCTCCTGGCGCTCCTCGGATTCGGCACCAAGGCGGGACTTGCGCCGCTGCACGTCTGGCTGCCCGAGGCGCATCCGGTCGCGCCCAGCCACGTCTCCGCGATGCTCTCGGCAGTGCTGCTCAAGTGCGGCGTCTATGGCCTACTGCGCACGCTCTTGATCGTGCGCGGCGTGCCGCCCGCCGCGGGATGGACGCTCTTGGCCCTCGGCGCTGTCTCGGCCCTCCTCGGCGCGGCGAACCTTCTCGCGACCAGCGATCTGAAGCGGTCGCTCGCGTATTCGAGCATCGAGAACATCGGCATCATCTCGCTCTCGCTCGGGCTCGGCGTGGTCGGGCTGGCGAGCGGCTCGCCAGCGGTGGCGGCGCTGGGGTTCGCGGGCGCGCTCCTGCATTGCCTCAGCCACGCGATCTTCAAGTCGCTCTTGTTCACCGCAGCCGGGTCCGCCGTGCATGCGGCGCACACCCGAAGCCTCGACGCGATGGGCGGCCTCGGAAAACGGATGCCGGTCACAGCGGCCGTCTTCCTCGCCGGCGCGGCGGCCGCCGCCGCGATCCCCGGCCTCGCGGGATTTGCTTCCGAGTTCTTCGTCTACCGGGCGCTGCTCGAGGCGCTGCAGCGACTGCGACCGGCGGGGCAAGCCGTCGCCGCGGCGGCGCTCGGTGCGCTGGCGCTCACGTCCGCACTGGCGGCGGCAGGACTCGCACGCGCGTTCGGCATCGCCTTCAGCGGAACTCCCCGCAGCGAAGGCGCAGCGCGTGCGCGCGAGCAGCCTCTGGGAATGCTGGTCCCCATGACCGCGCTCGCCGCCGCCTGCGTGCTCCTGGGCATCGCGCCCCGCCTCGCTCTCACGCTCGTGCTGCCGGTGCTCGCGCAGCTCGGCGCGGACGCCTCGCGGCTCGGCGACGCGATCGCGCAGGCAGGGCAGGCCGGCGCGATCGGGCTCGCTTTTCTCGCCCTCTGCGCCGCGCTCTGGATCCTGCGCAACCGCCTGCTCGCGCGCCGCGCGCCCGCGACCAGCGTGACCTGGGGCTGCGGCTATCCGCTGCCCACGCCGTCGATGCAGTACACGGCGCCCTCGTTCTCGAGTCCGCTCCTCGTGCCGCTGCGCGGTTTTCTCGAGGTGCGGCGCCTGGGCGGCGCGGCCGCCGACGTCTTTCCCCCGGTCGTACAGGAGGAGCTGGTCACCGCCGATCGCATCGAAGTCTCCGGCTACCGCCGCGGCCTCGCCTGGATCATCATTAGGTTTGCCGCCCTGCGCGCGCTGCATCGCCCGCGGCTGCACCAGTACGTCGTCTACGTCTTCATCGCGCTGATCGTGTTGCTCTCGTACGCGGCGCGGCTGGTGCGGACGTGACGCTCATCCTCGCAGCTCTGTCGGCGCTCGCCGTCTCCGCGCTGGCCGCAGCGCTCCTCTCGCGGCAGCGTGGAATGTCACTCGCCGTTTCGGCCGGAGGCTGCGTCGCGGCCGCGCTGCTCGGAATTCCTGCAGCGGCCGGGCAGCTGCTGGGCGCTCCGGCGGCTCGAATCCGCTGGACCACGCCGCTCGGCGCGGCGGGCGCGCTCGCGCTCGATCCGCTCGCCGCCTGGTTTCTGATCACCGTCCTCTTCGTCAGCGCCCTCTGCGCCCTCTACGGCCGCCGCTCGCTACTCGCATCGGGCCGCGCCATCTCGGGACAGGCTGCGTTCTTCCCGCTGATCGTGCTCGCCATCGCCGTGGTGGTGCTGGCCGCCGACGCGCTCACCTTCTTGATGGCGTGGGAGCTGATGACGGTGCTCTCGTTCCTGCTCGTCACCCACGAGCACGAGCGCGCCGAGGTGCGCTCCGCGGGCCTTCTCTACCTCGTGCTCACGCACGCGGGCACCAGCTGCCTGCTCGCGCTCTTTGCGGTGCTGGCGACTTCGTCGGGCACGCTGCTCTTCGCAGGGATGCGCGCGCCAGCGCAGCCGGCCGTGCTCTTCGCGCTCGCCGCGGTGGGCTTCGGCGTCAAGGCGGGCGCCTGGCCGTTCCACGTCTGGCTGCCCGCCGCGCATCCGGTGGCGCCGTCTCACGTCTCGGCGTTCCTCTCGGGGATCGTGATCAAGACCGGAATCTATGGGCTCCTGCGCGCCTCGCTCCTGCTCGGGCCGCTGCCAACGAGGTGCGGTCTGGTGCTCCTCGGCCTGGGCGTCGCGAGCGCGCTGCTCGGCGTGCTCTCCGCGCTGGCGCAGCACGAGCTGAAGCGGCTGCTCGCGTACCACTCCATCGAGAACATCGGCATCATCCTGATGGGAACGGGCGTCGGGCTGGCGGCGCTCTCGCTGCACAGGCCCGCCGTCGCGGCTCTCGGATTCGCGGGAGCGTTGCTGCATGTCACCAACCACGCGCTCTTCAAGTCGCTGCTCTTCCTCGCGGCGGGCGCGGTGGGGAAGGCGTGCGGCACGCTGCAGCTCGATCGCCTGGGCGGCCTCTTGCGCAAGATGCCGCACACGGCGCTCCTCTTCGCGCTGGGCGCGGCGGCGATCAGCGGGCTGCCGCCGCTCAACGGATTCGTCAGCGAGCTCCTGGTCTACCTCTCTCTCTTCGGCGCGCTCAGGTTGACTCCCCTGGCGCAGGCGGGCGCGGTGGTGTCGCTGGCGGCGCTTGCCTGCGTGGGCGGGCTGGCGGCGGCCTGCTTCGCCAAGGCGACGGGGGCGGTCTTCCTCGGCACGGCGCGCACGCCGGTCGACGCGCACGAGGCGCCGCGCGAGATGCTTCTGCCCATGGCCGTGCTCGGAGCGGCCTGCGTCGCCATCGGCCTCGCGGGTCCGCTGCTGGTGCGCGCGCTCGAGCTGCCGGTGGCGCAGCTCGCGGGCGTGCCGCTGTCGTCCGCCGCTCCTCAGGACACGCTGAAGTTCGTCGCCGCGCTGGGAGCTGCGTTCATCGCCTCTGCCGCTGCCCTCTGGTTCGCACGCCGCCGGCTGCTCTTGGCGCGCGCGCCGGCAGCATCGCCGACCTGGGGCTGCGGATACGCGCTGCCTGCGCCGTCGATGCAGTACACCGCCGCGTCGTTCGCGCAGCCGCTGGTCGCGGTGTTTCGGACTGTGCTCTTCCCCGAGCGTCACGCGCTGCTTCCGGTTGGGACGTTTCCCACCGCGCTCGCGCTCGAAGAACACGGCCGCGATCCGATCGACCGCTTCCTGCTCGCGCCGGCCGTCCGCGCCGGCGCGCTGGGCTTCGCCTTCGTCCGCCGGGCCACGCCCTCGCGCGTGCAGTGGTACGTGCTCGCCGTCTTTGTCGCGCTGGTCGTGCTCCTGCTCTGGGGGATCCCATGAGGACCGCGCTCCACATCCTCCTCTTCCTCGCCTTGCCGCCGCTGCTTCAGGGAATCATCAACCGCGTGAAGTCGGCGTTCGCCGGGCGGCGCGGGCCGCCGGTGCTGCAGCTCTACTTCGATCTCTGGAAGCTCCTCCGCAAGAGCGCCGTCTACAGCACCACCACCACCTGGGTGTTCCGCCTGGGTCCGCCCGCGGGGCTGGCGGCGCTGCTGATGGCCGCGCTCCTGTTGCCGCTGGGCGGCGGCCTGCCCGCGCCGGTGGCGTTCGCGGGAGACGTGGTGCTCTTCGCGTATCTCCTCGGCGCCGCGCGCTTCGCCACAGTGCTCGCCGCGCTCGACACGGGCTCGTCGTTCGAGGGCATGGGCGCGAGCCGTGAGGTCACCTTCTCCGCGCTGGCCGAGCCGGCCCTCTTCCTCTCCATCGCCGCTCTGGCGCTCGCCCGGGGCAGCATCTCCTGGACCTTTGTCCTCACGGGTCAGATGCAGATCTGGCACATCTTCGGCCCGGCGCTGGCCATGCTGATCGGCGCGCTCGTCCTGGTCGCGCTCGCCGAGAACAGCCGCATCCCCTTCGACGACCCGAACACGCACCTAGAGCTCACCATGGTCCACGAGGTGATGGTGCTCGATCACTCCGGACCCGACCTGGCGATGATCCTCTACGGAGCTTCCTTGAAGCTCTTCCTCCTCGGCGCCATCGTGGTGCGGCTCGCCTTTCCCTTCGAGGCCAGCATCCCCGGGCACGTCGCGCTCTTCCTCGCTGGAATGGTGGTGTTTGCGATCGTCGTCGGCGTCATCGAATCGACCTTTGCGCGGCTGCGCATGAACCACGTTCCGCAGATCCTGATCGCCGCCGGCGTCTTCGCCGCGCTGGCCGTCGCGGTGATCCTCATCCGGGTGAGCGCATGACCGCCGGACTCGACCTCGCCCTGGTCATCGCGCTGGTGCTCTGCGTCGCCTCGCTGGGCACCAGCCGGATCGGCGCGGCCATCCGCTACTTCTCGCTGCAGGCGGCGGCCATCGCGCTGGTGCCGCTGCTGATCGAGACCCGCTCGGGCGGAATCGGCGTGCACGCCTGGATCCTGTTCGGCGCCACCGTCGTGCTCAAGGTTTTCGGCGTGCCCTACCTGCTCAACCGGTCGGTGCGCGAGGCGGCGGTGCGCAGCGAAATGGAGCCGCTGATCGGCTTCGGAACCTCCCTGGCGCTGGGGGGCGGCCTGGTCGCGCTCTCGTTCGCGCTGGCGCAGAAGCTGCCGCTGCCGCAGAAGCCGCCGTCGGACCTCCTCATCCCCGTCGCCTTCAGCCTCTTGATGATCGGCCTGCTCCTGATCGTCAGCCGCTCGAAGGCGGTCACGCAGGTGGTCGGGTATCTGGTGATGGAGAACGGCATCTTCCTCTTCGGCCTCCTGCTCATCGACGTGATGCCGTACCTGATCGAGCTGGGCGTGCTGCTCGACCTCTTCGTCGCCGTCTTCGTGATGGGCATCGTCATCTTCCACATCAACCGCGAGTTCGATCACATCGACTCGCACCAGCTCGATTCGCTGAAGGACTGAAATGCTGGCGACGCTGCTGCTTCTGCCTGCTCTCGCTGCCGCGGGCTCGTGGCCTCTGAAGTCCGACCGCGCGCGCGTGCAGCTCTTCCGCGCCGTCGCGGCCGCGCACCTCCTGATCGTGCTGGCGATGTGGAACCTGCCACCCGGACAGCTCTTCGACGGCTCCCTCGCGCTCGACGCGCCCGGGCTGCTCATCCTCACTCTCTCGAGCCTGCTCTTCGCCGGCGTCGCAGTCTATCTGGGCGGCTATCTCGCGCGCGCGGAGCAGCGGCCGCTGCGCATCTTCGTGGCTGCGCTGCTCGCGCTGCTCTTCGCGGTGAGCCTGGTCTGCTGCTGCCAGCACATGGGCCTGTTCTGGGTGGCGATCGAGACCTCCACGCTCGCCGCAGCGCCGCTGCTCTTCTTCCACCACAGCGGGCGCGCGCTGGAGGCGACCTGGAAGTACCTGATCGTTGGCTCGGTGGGCATCGCGCTCGCGCTGCTGGGCACCGTCTTCCTCGCGGTCGCGGCGACGAACTCCGCGGGCGAGACCACGCTCTGGCTCAGCGACCTGCGTGCCGGACACGCGCTCGCGAAGCCGTGGCTACACGCCTCGTTCGTGCTCCTCTTGATCGGCTACGGCACCAAGATGGGCCTCGCGCCGATGCACGCGTGGAAACCCGACGCCTACGGCGAGGCGCCGCCGCCGGTCGCGGGGCTGCTGGCGGGCGCGGTGACCAGCGTGGCGTTTCTCGGCGTCCTGCGCGCGACCAGCATCTGCGTGCGCGCCGGCGAATCCGCCTACGCCAGCTCGCTTTTGGTCCTGCTCGGTTTGGTCTCGATGGGCGTCGCGGCGGTATTCATCGTCGGCCAGAGCGACTACCGCCGGCTGCTCGCGTACTCGAGCGTCGAGCACATGGGGATCCTCGTCTTCGGGCTCGGCTTCGGCATCGCGGGGGCGCAGGGCGCGCTCCTGCACGTGCTCTCGAACGCGCTCACCAAGGGAGCGCTGTTTCTCGTTGCCGGGAACCTCCTGCAGCTCTACGGAACCAGCGCGATGAGCAGCGTCGAGGGCGTGCTCCGGCGCGCGCCGGTCAGCGGGGCGCTGCTGGTGATCGGCCTCTTCGCCGCGCTGGGGTTGCCGCCGTTCGGGCTCTTCATCTCCGAGTTTACCATCCTGCGCGCGTCGCTCGCTGGCGGCGCGCCGGCGTGGCCGGCAGCGCTCTATCTCGGGTTCCTCGCCGTCACCTTCCTCGGCATGTGCGCGGCGGTGCTGCCCATGGCGCAGGGCGCCTCGCCCGAGAGCGGACCCGCGCGTGAGCCGCTCTCCACCATCGTGCCGCCCGCCGTCTTCGCGGCCGCGGTGCTGGTGCTGGGCGTCTGGGTACCGCAGCCGATCGCAAAGGCGATCGCCGCCGCCGCGCGGCAGTTGGGGATGAGCTGATGCAAGGCGGCGCGGAGCCAGCGGCCGAGTGCGCGTTCGCCAACGGCACGGCGGTGCAGCTCGATTCGATTCCCGGGTTCCCGGTCTCCGCCCTCGGAGAGGCAGCGCGAGCGGCGCGCGAGCAGGGAAGGGCGCTGGTCGCGCTGATGCCGCTGCGCGAAGGCGCTTGCGATCATTTGCTGCTGCTGCTCGCCGACTCAGCCACCGGCCGGCTCTCGGCGTCGTCGTTCGATCTCGGCGGAGCGAACGAGTTCCCTTCGGTCACGCAGGCGTGGCCCGCGGCGCATCTCTTCGAGCGGGAGATCTTCGAGACGTCCGGAGTGACCCCCGTCGGTCATCCGTGGCTCAAGCCGGTGCGCCGTCATGCGGAGCTGGGCGACGCGGGCGCTCCGCCGCATCCCTTCCTGCGCGCGCAGGGCGAGGGCGTTCACGAAGTGGCGGTGGGCCCCATCCACGCCGGTGTGATCGAGCCCGGCCACTTCCGCTTCCAATGCTCGGGCGAAGAGGTGCTGCACCTCGAGATCCAGCTCGGCTACCAGTATCGCGGCGCCGAGCAGCGGCTGGTGTCGGGCAAGCCCGCGTCCCGGCTGGTTGCCGCCGAATCGATCGCGGGCGACACCGCGGTGGGGCACGCGCTCGCGTACTGCACCGCGCTCGAAGCGCTCTCGGGCGCAAAGGTGCCGCTGCGCGCGCAGTCGATCCGCGGCGTCGCGCTGGAGCTGGAGCGCATCGCCAACCACGCGGGCGATCTGGGCGCGCTCTGCAACGACGTGGGCTACGTGCCGGGCGCGGCCCTCTTCGGACGGATGCGCGGCGATTTCCTCAACCTCCTGACGGAGATTTCGGGGAACCGCTTCGGGCGCGGCCTGCTGGTGCCGGGCGGGGTTCGCTTCGAGGTCACGCCCGAGCTGCAGGCGCGGATGCTGAACGCGCTGGACGAGGTCGAGCCGCGGCTCCACGCCGCCGAGCGGCTGGTCTTCTCGACGCCGTCGGTGGTCTCGCGCTTCGAGGGAGCCGGCGCCATCGAGCGGGCCCGCGCCGAGGAGCTGGGATTCGTCGGCCCCACCGCCCGCGCCTGCGGCGTCCCGCGCGACGCGCGCGCCGATCACCCGGTGGGCGCCTTCCAGTTCGCCCACGTTCCCGTCGCGGTGGCAGAGGACGGCGACGTGATGGCGCGCGCCACCGTGCGCTGGCTGGAGATCGTGCGATCGCTCCGCTTCCTCCGCGATCAGCTCAGCCGGCTTCCGGCGGGACCTCTGCGCAAGGATCCGGTCGCCTTGCGCGCGTCGTCGATGGCCGTGGCGCTGATCGAGGGCTGGCGCGGCGCCATCGCGCACGTCGCGTTCACCGACGAGGCGGGGCAGGTCGCGCGCCACAGAGTGATCGACCCTTCGTTCCGCAACTGGCTGGCGCTCGCGCTCTGCGTGCGCGGCGGGCAAGTCTCCGATTTTCCGCTCTGCAACAAGAGCTTCAACTTGTCGTACGCGGGCCACGACCTGTGAGGTGACGAAAGTGTTGCGCCTCTTCAAGAGTCGCCTGATGCAGGGACGGCCGACCCTCGACTTCCCCGGGCCGCAATCCTTGCCCGAGCGCTTCCGCGGGCGGCCCGAGGTGAAGCCCGGCCTCTGCAAAGAGGGCTGCCGCGCCTGCGCCGACGTCTGCCCGACCGAGGCCATCCAGATCGCGCCTCTCAGGGTGGACCTGGGCCGCTGCCTCTTCTGCGCCGAGTGCGCGGAGGCGTGCCCCGAGAAGGCGATCGATTTCACCGCCGGGCACTTCGAGCAGTCGTTTCGCAAGCGCGAGGATCTCATCGTCGACGGCGCCGAAGCGAAGCTCGCGGGCGCGCTCGACGAGCGGATGCGCTCGCTCTTCGGGCGATCGCTGCGGCTGCGCCACGTCGCCGCCGGCGACTGCAGCGGCTGCGCCGCCGAGCTGACGGCGCTCTCCAACGTGGTCTTCGATCTGGGGCGCTTCGGCGTGCAGTTCGTCGCCTCGCCGCGCCACGCCGACGGGCTGGTCATCTCCGGTCCGGTGACGGCGAACATGCGTGAGGCGCTGCGGCTCGCGTGGGAGGCGACGCCCGCGCCCAAGCTGGTGGTCGCCGTCGGCGCGTGCGCGATCAGCGGCGGGCCGTTCCGCGACTTGCCCGCGCAGTCGAACGGCGTGTCGCCCGAGATTCCGGTGGACCTCTACGTCGCGGGTTGCCCGCCGCACCCGCTCACGCTGCTCGACGGATTGCTTCGCCTGCTGGGGAGGATTTGAGGCAGGATGGGCGCATGGACGAGCGCGAGGGCGGACTCTTGCGGTGGCAGTGGTCGATCTATGCGGACGGCCACCACGACCGCCGGAATCTGACGATCCACGCGGTGACGAACCCGCTCTTCCTGGCCGGCACCTGCGCGCTCGTCACATTTCCTTTGACGGGAGCTGCCTTCGCGGTGGCAGGGCCGCTGGCGATGATCGCCGCGATGGCTGGGCAAGGCCGCGGGCACAAGCTCGAGCAGAAGGCGCCGGTTCCGTTTCGCGGGCCAGGGGATCTGATCGCGCGCTTCTTCGCGGAGCAATGGGTGACGTTCCCGCGCTTCGTGCTCGGCGGCGGCTTCGCAGCAGCGTGGCGCTCGGCGAAGTAGGTTTCCTCCAGCTCGGCCAGGCCGATCCGCAATCGCGCATGCACTGAACTGTGCGGAGCGTTACCCTGCTCCCCATGACACAAGCCCCTCCCTGCAGCGGACTCAAACGCGTGGCCACCCTCGACGACCTGGTGGAGCGCGACAAGAACCACGAATGCCCCGGCTTCGGCGCGGGGCGAGTTTGCGTGAGGGTCGAAGCGGTGGCCGACCTGCCGAGCCGGTTCGGGCGGTTCCGCATCGTCGCGTTCTGGAACAACCGCGACGGCAAGGAGCACGTCGCCGTCGTCCACGGCGACGTGATGGGCGAGGACGATCTTCCCACCCGCCTCCATTCCGAATGCCTGACGGGCGACGTGATCGGCTCCTTGCGCTGCGATTGCCGCGATCAACTGGAGGTTGGGCTGCGCCGGATCGCTTCGATGCCGCGCGGCTTGCTGCTCTACCTCCGGCAGGAGGGGCGCGGGATCGGCCTGATCAACAAGATCCGCGCCTACGCGCTGCAGGACAGGGGCCTCGATACGGTGGACGCCAACGTCGCCCTCGGTTTCCGCGACGACGAGCGCGACTATTCCATCGCGGCGCACATGCTCGCGAGCCTGAACATTGGCTCGGTGCGCTTGATGACGAACAACCCGAACAAGATCCGCCAGCTCGAGCAGCACGGCATTCGTGTCTCGGGACGCATCCCGCACGTCATGCCGCCCAACGAGTACAACCGGTTCTATCTGATGACCAAAGCGACGCGCTCCGGCCACGCCATCGATTTCGACGGCAAGGAACATCTGCCGGAACAGGACGAGC
>Ga0213851_1572617_pt1 | contig 12026 bp, 15 predicted proteins | sample ABR_2014_MetaT_FD_164455 | JGI IMG/M metagenome (GOLD analysis project Ga0213851, IMG submission 164455) | Metatranscriptome of freshwater sediment microbial communities from post-fracked creek in Pennsylvania, United States - ABR_2014... | ecosystem: Environmental > Aquatic > Freshwater > Creek...
CCACCATCCAGCCCTTCTCGTGCGGGTCGTCGTTGATGCCCTCGGGCGCCTCCAACAGCGCCTTGTTCACCTTGGTGACCTTGCCGCTCACCGGGGCAAAGAGCTCGCTGACGGCCTTGGTGCTCTCGACCACGCCGAAGGGTTGTCCGCGCGTGACGGTGGCGCCGACCTCGGGCAGCTCGAGGTAGACGACGTCGCCCAGCTGATCCTTGGCGTAGAGCGTGATGCCGATCGTCGCCTTGTTGCCTGCCATGCGCGCCCACTCGTGGTCCTTGGTGTAGCGGAGGCTTTCGGGATAGTTCGCCATTCTCTTCTCCTCGAAAGGCGTAAGGTGTCCCGGTTAAAGTGTCCCTGTTAAGATTTGATCTTCTCCACGAAGGGCGTCTTCGCCACCGCGGCCGGCACCGGCTTGCCGCGGATCTCCACGTCGAAGACGCTGCCCTCTTTCGACAATGCGACGGGCACATAGGCGAGCCCGATCGACTCTTTCAAGACGGGGCTCTGCGTGCCGGAGGTGACCTCGCCGACCCGCGTGCCTTGCGAGAGCACCGGGTACCCGCGCCGCGCGATGCCCTTGCCGGTGAGCTTGAAGCCGACCAGCTTGCGCTTCAGGCCTTCCTTCTTCTGGCGGATCAGCGCGTCCGATCCGATGAACCCGCCCGGTTTGTCCAGCTTGACGATCCAGCCCAGCCCCGCCTCGAGCGGCGTGTGCTCCTCGTCCATGTCGTTGCCGTACAGGCGATAGGCGACCTCCAGCCGCAGCGAATCGCGCGCGCCCAGCCCGCACGGGACCGCGTTGCGCTCGACCAGCGCGCTCCAGAGCTTGCGCGCGCCTGCGGGCGGCACGAACACCTCGAAGCCGTCTTCGCCGGTGTAGCCCGTCCGCGCGACGACGCAGCCCGGGATGCCTGCGACCGTCGCTTGGCGGAAGTGGTAGTAGCCCAGGTCGAGCACGCGCGGCTCGCAGAGCGCGTCGACCAGCGCGGGCGCCCTGGGTCCCTGGATGGCGATCTGCGCCCAGTCGTCCGAGTGCTGCTCGACGCGCGCGCCCGGGGCGGCGTGCGCCTTCATCCACTCGAAGTCCTTCTCGCGCCCGCTGGCGTTGACGCAGATGAAGAGGCGGGCCTCCGAGAAGCGATAGACGATGATGTCGTCGATCACGCCTCCCCGCTCGTTGCAGAGCGCGCTGTATTGGGCTTGGCCGTCGTTGCACTTCGAGAGATCGTTGCTGACCAGCCGCTGCGCGCACTCGAGGGCGCGGGGGCCGTCGATGGTCACTTCCCCCATGTGGCTGACGTCGAAGATGCCGACGCCCTCGCGCACGGCCGCGTGCTCCTCGAGGACGCCCTGGTACTGCACGGGCATGTCCCAGCCGGCGAACTCCACCATGCGGGCGCCCGCTTCGAGATGTGCTTCGTACAAGGGCGTGCGCAAGGCCACGGCTTCCTCCAATGCTCCGTACTTCGTACTCCGCCCGTCGCGGGCAAAGCCCGCTCCTCCTCCAATGCTCCGTACTTCGTACTCCGCCCGTCGCGGGCAAAGCCCGCTCCTCCGCGAGGGCCGCCGAACCTAGCCGCCCGATGGGGCGCGCGCAAGCGTGATAGACGCTTTGAGCTGTGGACCGCCGCCTGCTCGCCGCCGCGTACGACCGGAGCGCAGAGGAATATGATGCGCGCTTTCGCGAGCTGCAGCGGGTGAAGTTTCGCGCCGCCGCGCCGCTGCTCGACGTTCCTGAGCCGGGCGCGCTCGGCGTGGATGCGGGTGGCGGCACCGGGCTCTTCGTCGAATGGCTGCGCGACGAGGCGCCGCGGTTCACTGCCGCGCGCTGGCTGGTGCTCGATCTCAGCCTGGGCATGTTGCGGATCGCGCGCGGGCGCACGCCGCTGGTTGCCGCGGCGGATCTCGCGCACCTGCCGCTGCGGGATGCCCAGCTCGTCTGCGCCTTCACTTCGCTGCTCGAGGACGTTTCCGCATCTCTGCGCGAGCTGGGTCGCGCGCTGAAGCCGGGTGGACAGCTCGCCGTCAGCTTCCTCGCCGACGAAGCGCCCGCGGGCCGGGCCATCGCGCGCGCCGCCTGCCTGCGCCTGCAGGCGGGCCCCTTGCCGGCCGGGCAGGATCGCCTTTTCATCTTGCGCAAGGAGTCGCCATGAGGTTGCCGGGCCAGGTCGCCATCGTCACCGGATCGTCCCGCGGCGTGGGCCGCGCCGTCGCGCTGGCGCTGGCGCGCGAGGGCTGCGACGTGGTGGTCGCCGCCAAGACCGACGAGCCGCACCCGCGCCTGCCCGGGACCATCCACCAGACAGCGGAGGCGGTGCGCGCCCTGGGCCGCAAGGCGCTTCCGGTGCGCTGCAACGTGCGCGAGTTCGACGACGTTCAACGCCTGTTGAATTCAGCGCTCGCTGAATTCGGGCGCATCGACATCCTGGTCAACAACGCCGGCGCGCTCCACTTCGCGCCCGTCGCCGAGTGGCCCGCGGGCAAGTTCGACCTGGTGATGGACGTCAACGTGCGCGGCGCCTTCCTCTGCTCGCGCGCGGTGATCCCGCACATGCGCGAGAAGAAGCAGGGACGGATCGTGATGATGTCTCCGCCGGTCAACGTCAAGAAGATCGCCGGCAAGGCGCCCTACCTGATCTCCAAGATGGGCATGACCATGCTGGCGCACGCCATCTCCGAGGAGGAACGCGACCACGGCATCGCCGCCGCGGCGCTCTGGCCGGTGACGATGATCGAGAGCGAGGCCACCCGCTTCTTCCAACTCGGCGGGCCGGAAGAGTGGCGCAAGCCGGAGATCCTCGCCGACGCCACGGTGGAGATCTGCTGCGCGCCAGCCTCCAAGGCCAGCGGCCGGGCCTTCTACGATGAAGAGGCCTTGCGCGAATTCCGTCCGGCTGTCAGCCTTGCCGCCTACTCCGTGGTCCCCGGCACCAAACCCGCGCCTTTTTGCCGCGAGATGGTCGAGTAAGGTTCAAGACATGGATCGAGTTCGCATCGTGTTCCCCATCCGCTTCGCCACTCGCAACGCCGCCGTCCAGACGACCACGCGCGAGCTGAGCCTGACCGGCGTGTTCGTGCGCTGCCTCGAGCCGCCGACGGCGGGCTCCCTGCTCGCGATGACGCTCTACCTCCCGGGCTCGTCGGAAGGGTTGACCGTCGAAGGCGTGGTACGCGAGGGGGCGCCCGCGGGCGACGAGTCCGGCTTCTGGGCCGACTTCAGCGCCATGACTCCGCAGGCGCGCGGCCAGATCGCGGAGCTGCTGACGCGGCGCGAGCGGGCCGCTGAAGCAAAGCCCATCGGCGCCGTCACGGTGCACCCGCGCGAGGACGATCCGCGGCGCGCCTTTCCCCGCCACGACGCGCATTTCGGCGTGCGCTTCGCCACGGTGCAGGACTTCGTGCTCGAGTACGCGGCCAACATAAGCGCCGGCGGCGTCTTCGTGCACACGGAGAATCCGCCGGCGCTCAAGACGGTGGTGCGGGTGGAGATGGAGCTTCCCGGCGGAGGCGAGACGGTGCCCGCGCGCGGCCTGGTCGTTCACCGGGTGACTCCGGAAGAAGCGAAGGCGAAAGGCACGCTGCCCGGCATGGGCGTGCAATTCGTCGATTCGGACGACCGGTTCCGCGAGCGCATCGACGCCGCCATCGATCACATCCTGAAGAGCTAGAAGAAGAGCGATCGGCTCATCCGAGCAGCACTGCGGCTAGACGACGCGGGCTCCGGGGACGCCGGCCTCCACCACTTCGGCGCGGCCCACGACTCGCATGGCGGAGGCGGCGTCCATCATCGCCGTGGCCACGATGCGCGCCGTGTCCGGCGTGCAGAGCGCGCAGATGGTGGTGCCCGCGCCAGAGAGCGCTGCGCCGAGCGCGCCGCTCTTCAGCGCAGCTTCCAGCAGCGCCGGCAGCCAGGGCAAAAGCCCCGCGCGCGCGGGCTGGTGCAGGCGATCCTGCATCGCTTCGCCAAGGAGCTCGTACCGCCCCTGTGCCAGCGCCGCCACCAGGAGCGAGGCGCGGCTCAGGTTGAAGACCGCGTCCTCCAGCGAGACCTCGCGCGGCAGAACTGCCCGCGCCGCCGAGGTGGCCAGCTCCTGATCCGGAATGTAGAGCGCTGCCCGGAGCGGCTGCTTGATGGCGATGGGGCAGGAGAGGACGCGCCCGTCGGCGTTCTGGATCGACACCTGCGCGCCGCCGCGCAGCGACGGCACCACGTTGTCGGGATGCCCCTCCATCTCCACCGCCGTGCGCAAGACGCCCGCTTCGCCGATGGCGCCGTCGAGCAGCCGGTCCGCCACCAGCGCGCCCGCCAGCGCCGCCGCCGCCGACGACCCGAGCCCGCGCTTGAGCGGAATCGAGCTGTGCACTTCCAGCTCGGCCATCAGCGCGGTCGGATCCTTCCCGGCTTCCACCGCGGCGTGCTGCGCGGCCTGGATCACCCGGTTGGTGGCGTCGAGCGGTACCCGGTCGGCGCCCTCGCCGGAGAAGCGCGTGATCCGCAGCCGGTCGGTTCCGGGCATCACCCGCACCATCAGATCCGGCCCGCTGAGCGCGATGCCCAGCGTGTCAAAACCCGGCCCGAGGTTCGAGGTGGAACAGGGGACCATCACCGTGAACGGCTTCATCGAAGCACCGCCTCCAGCGCCGCGAGATCGTTGGCCACCGGCGCGCCCAGCGCGGGCGCGGAGGCGATGGCGGTCTGCGGATCCTTGAGGCCGTGCCCGGTGAGCACGGCGACGATGGTTTGACCTGCAAATTCTTTCCGCCCTTCCCGGGCCAGCTGCAACAGGCCGGCGACGGGGGCAGCGCTGGCCGGCTCGCAGAAGACGCCAGCCTCGCCGGCGAGCCTGCGGTAGGCTGCGAGGATCTGATCGTCGGTCACCGCCGCGAAGAGCCCGCCCGACTCCTGCTGTGCGGCGACCGCCGTCTTCCACGACGCGGGGTTCCCGATCCGGATCGCGGTCGCGACGGTCTCCGGATGCTCCACCGGCTGCCCCGACACCAGCGGCGCCGCGCCCGCCGCCTGGAAGCCGAGCAGCACCGGCCGGCGCCCTCCCAGCTCGACGAAGCCGCGCCAGTACGCGCTGATGTTGCCCGCGTTGCCGACCGGGAGCGCGAGCACGTCGGGCGGGTGGCCCAGCGTCTCCACGATCTCGAAGGCCGCCGTCTTCTGCCCCTCGATGCGGTGCGGGTTGACGCTGTTGACCAGCGCGATGCCGGTGCGCGCCGAGATCTCGCGCACGCGCTGCAGCGCCGAATCGAAGTTGCCCTGCAGCACCACGATGCGCGCGCCGTGCGCCACCGCCTGCGCCAGCTTGCCCAGCGCCACTTTTCCCTCCGGCACCACCACGTTGCAGGCGATGCCTGCCGCCGCGCAGTAGGCCGCCGCGCTGGCGGAGGTGTTTCCGGTCGAGGCGCAGACCGCCGCGCGCGCGCCGCCCTCGATCGCTTTGGCGACGGCCACCACCATGCCGCGATCCTTGAACGAGCCGGTGGGGTTCTGCCCCTCGAACTTGAGCCACAGCTCCGCGCAGCCGATGTCGCGCGCGAGCGTGGGCGCCCGCACCAGCGGGGTGTCGCCCTCGCCCAGCGTCAGCGCCGGCGTGCGCTCGGTGAGCGGCAGGTGCGCGGCCCAGCGCGCGAGGACGCCCCGCCTCATTTCGAAGCCTCGACGCGGATCCGGGCCCTCACCGCGCGGGTCGAAGGAAGCCTGGCCAATTCCTCCTCGGCGGCGGCGAGCGCGGATTCCTTGGCGGCATAGGTGAAGAGCACCACTTCGGCGGCGCCCAGCTTGCCCGGCTCGCGCTGGATCACGCTGGCGAGGCCGATCTCGTGCGCGGCGAGCACCTTGGTCACTTGCGCGAAGACGCCCGGCACGTCGTCCACCGCCAGGCGGAAGTAGCAGCGCGTGGTCACCTCGGCCATCGGCAAGATGGGCGCCTCGGGCCCGGAGTCGCGGGGCGGCGGCACCGGATCGCCCAGCGCCAGCCTGCGAGCCACGTGCACCACGTCGGCAAGCACCGCGCTCGCCGTCGCGTCGCCGCCCGCGCCCTGGCCGCTGAACATGACCGGCCCGCAGAGGTCGCCGATCACGTGCACGGCGTTCTGCGCTCCGTCGACGCGCGCCAGCGGATGGTCCGCCGGCAGGAAGGCCGGGTGCACGCGCGCCTCGACGGCGCCGCCCGGGCTCCGGCGCGCGATCGCGAGCAGCTTCAGCACGTAGCCAAGCTCGCGGCCGTAGGCGAGGTCGCGCGGGTCCAGCCCTCGGATGCCCTGCCGGTGGAGTTGCGCCGGCGTGCAAGCGGCGTTGAAGGCGAGCCGCACCAGCACGCAGAGCTTGTCGGCGGCGTCCACGCCGTCCACGTCGTCGCGCGGGTCGGCCTCGGCGAAGCCAGCCTCCTGCGCTTTGGCGAGCGCGTCCTCGAGCGTCTCGCCCTGCGCCATTCGGGTGAGCACGTAGTTGCAGGTGCCGTTGATGATCGCGCGCAACTCCAGCACGCGGTTCGCCGTCAGATCGTCGGTGAGCGGGGCGATCAGCGGAATGCCGCCGCCCACCGCTGCCTCGTAGCGCAGCTCCACCCCCTTGCTGGCCGCGAGCTGATCGAGCTGCGGCCCGTGCCAGGCCAGCACCCGCTTGTTGGCGGTGACCACGGGCTTCCCGCGCTCGAGCGCGGCGGCGATCAACGCGCGGGCCGGTTCCTGGCCGCCCAGCAGCTCGACCACCAGGTCCACGTCGTCGGCGCGCGCCACCGAAAGCGCGTCGGTCGTCAGATGCTCGCGCGGCAGCGGCCGCGGCCGCGACAGATCGCGCACCGCCGCCCTCTGCAAGACCAGGCTCGCGCCCGCCGCCCTCGACAGGACGTCGTTCCGCTCGATCAGCGCGCGAGCCACCGCGTGCCCCACCGTCCCCACGCCCAGAAGCCCGATGCGAACCGTTTTCACGCCGGCGACTCTACCAGACAGCGCGGCCCGATCTCCTTGCGCAATCGCCGCGGCGGGGCCTACAAGGTTTCCGGATGACCGGCGAAATCTCCCTGTGCCAGAAGCTGGGGATCAAGGAGGGGCGTCGCGTCCTGGTCCTCGATCCGCCGGTGGGATTCGTCAAGCGCCTCGATCCGCTGCCGCCCGGCGTGGGCGTGACCACGAAGATCATCAGCCTGGCAGACGTGATCGTCGTCTTCGCCTCCTCGCGCGCGGTGCTGGGCGAGCTCTTTCCCAAGGCGAAGCACGTGCTGGCGCCGCGCGGCTCCTTGTGGGTCGCCTGGCCGCGCAAGAGCAGCGGCTTCTTCACCGACCTGGACGAGGGGCTGGTGCGCTCGGTGGGGCTGGCCGGCGGGCTCACCGACAACAAGATCATCGCGGTGGACGAGATCTGGTCGGCGCTGCGCTTCGTCGAGAAGGAGCGCGACCGCCTGCCGCTGCCGCGCACGTCCGAGATCTCGCTGCCCGAGGCGTGAGCCGGCTCGACTTCACGCTCCGCGAGAACGCGTTGTCGCGGGCGCTCTCCGCGCGGCGCGAGCCGTACGTCGATCTCACGCTGAGCAATCCCACCCTGGCTGGGCTTCCTTACGAGGAGGAGCGGATCCTGCGCGCGCTGGCGCAACCCGAGGCTCTCCAGTACGTGGCGAACCCGCGCGGCCTCTTGGCGGCGCGCGAGGCCGTGGCGCGATACGCGGGCGTGGACGCCGGTCGCGTGCTGCTGACCGCTTCGACCAGCGAGGCGTACGCGTGGCTCTTCAAGCTGCTCTGCGATCCGGGAGACGAAGTGCTGGTGCCGCAGCCCAGCTATCCGCTCTTCGAGCACCTGGGCGCTCTCGAGTCGGTGCGGCTCGCGCCGTACGAATTGCCTTGGGATGGCGAGTGGCACCTCGAGGTCGCGGGGTTGCGCTTTTCGCCTCGCACCCGCGCGGTGCTGGTGGTGAGCCCCGGGAACCCGACCGGCGCGTATCTGAAGCTGGACGAACGCGACGCGCTGGCGCGGGCGTGCGCGCAGCACGGGTGCGCGCTGATCTGCGACGAGGTGTTCGCGGATTATCCGGCCTTCCCCGATCCGCGGCGGGTCCGGAGCGTGACGGCGTTCGACGACGTGCTGGCCTTCTCGCTCGCGGGATTGTCGAAGGTTGCGGGCCTGCCGCAGCTCAAGCTGGGCTGGTGCATCGCGGGCGGGCCGGGGTCCTCCGAGGCGCTGGCGCGGCTGGAGCTGATCGCGGACACGTACTTGTCGGTGGGCACGCCGGTGCAGCTCGCCGCCGCGGAGCTGCTCGAGACGCGCCACGGAATTCAACGCGCGTTGAATTCCATGTTGGCGCAGAACCGCGCCGCGCTGCTGGATGCGCGCAAGCCCGGCGCTCCCTGGGACCTCTTGCGCTCCGAGGGCGGCTGGAGCGCCATCCTCTCCGTGCCGCGCTCGCGCACCGAAGAGGAGTGGGCGCTGGCGCTGCTGGAGGCGGGGGTGCTGGTGCACCCCGGGTACTTCTTCGACTTCCCCTCGGGAGCGCATCTCGTCGTGAGCCTGCTGCAGAGGACAGCCGAGTTCGCACGCGGCGCGAAGATTCTCGCGGGTACCCTTGAGCTCTAGAAACCCACCAACGCGCTGGCGATTGCGAAGACGATGAAGAGCGCGCCGGCCGCTCTGCGCAGCGCTTTCTTGGGGATCCGCGACCCCAGCTTGTTTCCGGCCGTCACCGCCAGCGCTGCCACGGTCCAGAGCGCGAGGGTTGCGCCCGCCAGCACCGACCAGCGGTGGCCGAGCCGCGCCACCAGCGCCGCGGTGCCGATCTGCGTCGCGTCGCCCGTCTCCGCCAGGAAGACCAGCAAGAACGCCTCGGCGAACGCCTTGCGCCGCGACCCCCGCCTGGGCACGGCGCTCTCTTCCACCTTGGTGAGGAGCAGCCAGAGTCCGAAGGCGAGGAAAAGGCCCGCGGACGTCCAGCGCACGATCTCCGGAGAGAGCGTGGCGAAGAGCGATCCCAGCGCGACCGCCACGAAGCCCTGCAGCAGGAACGCCGCCCAGGATCCCAGCAGCACCGGCAGCGGCCTGTTGCGCGAGGCGAGCAGCAGCACGGTGTACGCGGTCTTGTCGGGAAGCTCGGCGATGAAGATCAGCCCGAAGGCGGTGAGGAGCGCGCCCAAGTGCACGCGCTCTTGGAGCGCAGGTCGAGCGCTCGCGCAAGAGAAAATTGCACGGTGGCCCGCCCCGGTCCTGCCGGAGTAGATGCAACAGTGTTGCAACTGCGGCGGCCGCGCGATAGACGGGGCGGATGGACTTCGCAGCCAGGGCCGAGGCGGCGCTGCGGCGCAACGGCGGGCGCATCACCTCCGCCCGCCGGGCGCTCTTGCGCTTGATCGAGAAGTCGCCGCGTCCGCTGGGCCCGCGCGAGCTGCACCGCGCCCTGCGCCGCGGCGGCGTGCGCATCGATCGCGTCTCCGTCTACCGCAACGTCGCCGCGCTCTTGGAGCTGGGCCTGCTCCACCGCGCGCTCGGGTCCACCGCGGTCCGCCCCTGCAAGGAGCGCGAGCCGCGCTGTCACCACGCCATCGTTTGCACCGGCTGCGGCAGCGCCCGCGAGTTCCACTCCGAGGCGCTGGAGCGCGCGCTGGGCGACGTGCGCCGCAACACCCGCTACCGCGTGCTCGGCCACCTGCTCGAGCTGCGCGGGTTGTGCCGGAGCTGCCAGGCATGATCCGGGCCGCGGCGCTCGCCGCTTTCTCCGCCCTGCTGGGCGGAGCCATCGCGCTCCTGGCGCGCAAGCACCCGGCGGTGCTGGAGCGGACCCGCACCTTCGCGTTCGCGGCGGCGGCGGGGGTGGTGGCGTTTCATCTCTTGCCCGAGGTGCTGCCCGCGCAGGGGCTTGCGGCGCTGCTCTGGATAGGGCTCGGCTTCGCGCTTCCCTGGGTGCTGGAGGCGAGCGCCCGCACGTTCGGGCCTCGCCTGTTGACGGCGCGCGGCTTCACGGGCATGCGGGTCGCGGCCGAAGTGGGCTTCGCGGCGCTGGTCTTTCACTCGGTCGCCGAAGGGCTCGCGCTGGTCGCCGCGCTGGCGCGGCCGCGCCCACAGCTCGATCTGGAGATCGCGCTGGTGGCCCATCACGCGCCGCTCACCGCCGCGGTGGTGCTGCCGTTCCTCGATCTGCGCGGTCCGCGCGCGGCGGCGGCGCGGGCGGCGGTGATCGGTGCGGCGGGCGCAGCGGGCGCGCTTCTGAGCGGCGCGTTCCCCGGCTTCACCGAGGGGGGTGTTCTCCTGGCCGCCACCGCAGTCACCGCGGGCGCGCTTCTCCACGTGGTCGGCGACGAGATTCGCGCCCAGAGCTTCGCTTCGCCGTGGGAGCGCGTGGCCGACCTCGCCGCCTGCGCCGCGGGGCTGCTGGTCGCGGGGCTGGGCGCGGCGATGCAGCACCGCGATTCGGCGGGGCCGCTGCTCGAGTTCCTGCGCGCGTTCAGCGGGTTGGCCATCGCCTGCGCGCCCGCGCTGCTCTTCGGCGTGATGGCGGTTGCGCTCTTGGCGATGCGCACGCGCGTCTTTCGCTACGACGCTTTCCTGCTCGCGCTCGCGCTTCTGGGGCCCGCTCCCGCGGCGCTTTTGGGCGTGCTCTCGGTGCTCCTCCTGTTGCCGGTCGCTCCCAGGTTCGCGCCGCCGCCCGACGCGTCCGGCGTCTGGCCGGAGCTGCTCGCGCAGATCCGCCAGCGGGCCCCGCCGCTGCTCGCTCTCTTGGTGGTCGCGGCGGGGATCGAGGTGAGCGCGCCCGCGCTGCCCCAGGGGCTCGTGCCGTTGGTGGCGTTGGCGGCTGCCCTCCTGCTCGCGGCCCGCCTCGACGACGCGGGAGCCGTCGCGGTGGCGGCGGTGCTGGTGCACAAGGGATTCGATCCGGGGGTTGCCATCGCGCTGGTGGCGCTCGGTCCGCTGATCCGCACGGCGTCGATCCGCGCTCTCGCGGCCCGCTTCCGCTTCAACGGCGTCGCCGCTTTGGCGATCCTCGCTCTCTTCGCCCTCGGTGCGGGGTGGCTGGTCTCGATCTCCGGCGCGCTGGCGCGTGCCAGGCCGGCCGCCGACGGCGCCCTTGCGTCGCTGCGCGATTCCCTGCCCGCGCAGTCCGCGGCCGCTCCGCTAGGGGCCGCTTCGGCCGTCCTGCTCATCGGCATCGGGCTGACCACGCTCTGGACGGCCGGCGTGCGCGGCTGGTGCGCCCCGCTGCGCCACGGGCCGAAGGCTGCGTAGCGAGCGCGCGCCGCAGCCGTTACCATCGCAGCATGCGCATTCGCGCGACCTTCTTTGCTCTGGCGCTGGCGGGCTCCGCCGCAGCGGCCGAGCAATCGCTCACTCTCAAGATCGACGGCTTCCACAGCAAGGGCGACGCGTACAAGGTCGAGCTGGCGGTGCGCAGCGTGAAGGGCGTGCGCAGCGCGACCGCCGACGCAGCCTCGAAGGAGCTGGTCGTCGTCTTCGACGACGCACAGACTTCAGAAGCCGAAGTGCGCAAGGCCATCAGCGCCGCCGGCTACTCCAGCCACCGCTGACGCCGTCATACCCTCAGCCGGAGAACCGCCGGATCAAGCCGGAGAGCAGCGCGTAGGCGATACGGGAGTGCGCCGCTCCTCGCAGCGCTGCCTCTGATTTGCAGTGGCCCGCGACCAGCGCGATATCGAGCGCCGCCCCCGCCTCGCAGGCCTCTCCTCGCGCGATTGCAAAGACGCGAGCCTTGTCCGCGGCCCCGCTTCGCCCCGCGGCCTCGGCAATATTCAGGCAAACGCTGGTCGCCGCCCTCAGCGCCTGATCCCGCAGCCTGGAATCTGAAATGCCTGCCTCGCGAACACATGCGAGCAGCTTCCGGGCCTCCTGATACGCATCGAGCTTTTCGTGTGGAAGATAGAATTCCGTCATCGCCGTCTCCTTTCAAAAGAAAACAAGGAGACGGCGATGACGGAAAACTTCGAATCAAGAAACAGCGGCGCCGAAGGCAAAAGCTCGCAACTCCCCCGCAGGCGGAGTGCCAGCCGAAAGGCTGGCGCGAGCCTGCATTAGCCGTTCACCTTCA
>Ga0213851_1653517_pt1 | contig 11992 bp, 9 predicted proteins | sample ABR_2014_MetaT_FD_164455 | JGI IMG/M metagenome (GOLD analysis project Ga0213851, IMG submission 164455) | Metatranscriptome of freshwater sediment microbial communities from post-fracked creek in Pennsylvania, United States - ABR_2014... | ecosystem: Environmental > Aquatic > Freshwater > Creek...
CATCTTGGTACTGTAACGCGCGAGCCGGAGGAAAGTTTCAACGTGCCCGATCTCCTGGTCGTCGGAACGCTGCACACCATGGACACCTCGCGGCCGCGGGCCGGAGCTGCGCTCGTGCGGGATGGGAAGTTCGTCAAGGTGGGCTCCCGCGACGAGTGTGAAGAGGAGGCGCGGCCGGATCTCAAGTTCATCGAGCTGGGCGAGGGTTGCGCGACCCCGGGGATCATCGACGCGCACGGGCACCCGCTGCTGCATGGGCGCATGCTCGCGGAGGTGCGGCTGAACGGCGCGAAGAGCGAGCAGGAGTGCGTCGAGCGGGTGGCCCGCTATTCGCAATTCGTGCCGGCGGGACAGTGGATCCGCGGCGCGGGCTGGGACCAGAACCTGTGGCCGGGGCGCAGCTTTCCAGAGGCGGCTCTGCTCAGCGCGGCTACGCCGCGGCACCCGGTGGCGCTGAGCCGCATCGACGTGCACGCGCTCTGGTGCAACGAGCGCGCGATGAAAGCAGCCGGCATCGACAAGCGCACCGCGGATCCGCCGGGCGGAAGAATCCAGCGCGGGGAAGACGGATCGCCGACCGGCGTGCTGATCGACACCGCCATGGACCTCGTGCGCCGGGCGATCCCCCCGCCTTCGCCGCGCGAAGCCGAAGAGACCCTGATGCGCTCGCTGCAGGCGCTCGCCGTCGTCGGCATCACTTCGGTGCACGACGCCGCCGCCGGCCCCGAAGTGCTGGCCGCCTACCAGAGGCTCGCCGAGCGGGACGCGCTGCCGGTGCGCATCTACGCGATGATCGACGGGCAGGGCGCGGACCTCGATGAGCGCCTGCGCGAGTGGCACGGCAAGCCGCCGCTGGGCCGGCTCACCGTGCGCGCGGTCAAGCTCTTCGCAGACGGCGCGCTGGGCAGCCGCGGCGCGGCGATGTTCGATCCCTACGAGGACGACCCGGGCAACAAGGGCCTCTGGATGATGGACCCGCGCGAGCTGGAAGATCGCATCCGCCGGATCGCCGCCGCCGGCTTCCAGCCCTGCGTGCACTGCATCGGCGACCATGCTTGCGCACTCGTCCTGAAAGCGTTTGCCAGCGTGCCGCGCGACCTGCGCCCGAGGGCGGAGCACCTCCAGATCTTGCGATCGCGCGACGTGCCGCTCCTGAAAAAGTCGGGCGCCATCGCTTCGATGCAGCCCACCCACGCGACCAGCGATGCGCCCTGGGCGGAGGCGCGCCTCGGCCACGGCACCGAGCGGCAGCGCGGCGCGTACGCCTGGCGGCAGGCGCTTCAGGCGGGGGCGCCGCTGGCGTTCGGAAGCGATTTTCCCGTCGAGGGGATCGATCCGCGCGAGGGCCTCAAGGCCGCCGTCGCGCGCAAGCCGGCGAGCGGAGCGGTGTGGATGCCCGAGCAGCGGCTGACTCGGATCGAGGCGCTGCACGCGTTCACCACCGGCGCTGCCTACGCGGAGTTCGCAGAGGGCAGGCGCGGGCTCATCCGCGAAGGGTTCGACGCGGACCTGACCGTCTTCGCGAAGGACATTCTCGAAGTCCACGTCGACGAGTTGCCCAGGGTGTCGGTGGTGGCCACGGTGGTCGGCGGCAACGTCGAGCACGCGGGGCCTTGACCCGGCCCGCCCCGCGGCGGAACTTACCCGGTCCAGATGCCGCAACCCGCCCCGAAAGAGAACTGCCCCGACGTGGAGGACTGCATCTCCGACCCGTCGGAGATCGGCCACGTCTGCACCTACGGGCCCATCTGCGGCACCTGCATCGTCTATCGCGTGATCGAGACGCGGCGCGGGCTCCTGCTCGGCACCTGCCGCATCCGCACCGATCGCGGCGAGTTTCCCTGCACCGCGCCGATCTGCGACTCGTACGTCCCGCGCGCCGGCGCGCTCGATGCGAAGGGGCGCCCCACCCAGTCCGGCGAATCGACGGTGGTGCAGATCGCGCGGGCGCAGAAGACGCAGGCGGCCCGCGCCCGTCGCGAGCAGCCCGCGCCCGCGCCGCGGCCGAAAGTCCCCGATGGACCCGTTGGAGTCGTCGAGATGAATCGAGAAGAGCTCAAAGCGCTGATCCGCGAGGCGATGGACGAGGAGCGCGGCGGAGGCATCGCGCCGCTGGCGCCGAAGTGGGAGGGCGGCGTCGCGCTGCTCAAGCCGGCGGACCCGGCGCTGGCGCCGAAAGAAATGCCGCTGGAGGCGCTCTTCCACAAGGTGGTGATGATTCGGGACAAGCTCCGCGTGCTGGAGCAGAAGATCAACGCGAACCCGAAGCTGACCGATGCGGAGAAGGTCGATCTGCAAGCGTACATCACCGGCTGCTACGGATCGCTGACGACGTTCAACGTCCTCTTCCGCGACAAGGACGACGGCTTTCGGGGCGCGGGAGGCAAGGAGTGATCGCGCTCCTGCTCGTCGCGCAGCTCGCGGCCGATGCGGGCGCGGTAGCGCCGGCCGACGCGGGCGCGCCTGCGGCCGCAACGCCGCCGTTGGTTTCGCCGGCGAAGGCTACCGGCCTGAGCGCCCCGCGGCTCGCGCAGATCCAGTCCGCGCTGCAGCGGCAGAAGCTGGACGGCTGGCTGTTCTTCGACTTCCGCCGCTCCGACGAGATCGCGTACCGGATTCTGGGCCTGGGCGATGGCGGCGTGCGCTCGCGCCGCTGGTACTGCTTGATCCCCGCGCGCGGTGCGCCGAAGAAATTGCTGCACGCGATCGAGCCGGAGGCGCTCGACGGAGTGCCGGGCTCGGCGGCGACGTACGCGTCGTGGCGCACCCGCGACCGCGAGCTGGGCGCGATGCTGCGGGGCTTGAAGCGGGTGGCGATGGAATACTCGCCGCGCAACGAGCTGCCGACGCTGGGCCGCGTCGATGCCGGCACGGTGGAGCTGGTGCGATCGCTCGGGCCGGAGATCGTCTCGAGCGCGGAGCTGGTGGCGGAGCTGGTCAGCACGCTCTCTGCCGAGGAGCTGCGCTCGCAGTCGCGGGCCGCCGAGTTGCTCTCCGGGGATCTGGAGGCCACCGCGCAGGAGGCGGCGCGCCGCCTGCGCGCGGGCCTTCCCGCCACCGAGTACGAGCTGCAGCAGTTCGCGCGCGCACGCTGGGCGCCGGAGGGGATCGTATCCGAGGGAGGGCCGGTGGTGGCCGCCGACGCGCACACCGCCGACCCGCACTATCTGCCGCCCGCGCAGGGATCGTCCGTGGTGGCTCGCAATAGCGTGCTGCTGCTCGACTTCGCAGCCGCGATGGGGCCCGGCACCATTCCCGGCGATCTCACGCGCGTCTACTTCCTCGGCGAGAGCGTGCCCGAGGAGGTGTCGCGCATCGCCTCCATCGTCTTCCAAGCGCGCGACGCCGCTCTGCTCCTCGTGCAGCAGCGCGCCGAACTGGGCAAGCTCCCCACCGGCGCCGAGGTGGACACCGCCGCGCGCAGCGTGATCGACAAGGCGGGCTACGCCGCCGCCTTCCTGCACCGCACCGGCCACAACATCGGCCTGCGCACGCACGGCGACGGCGTGAACAACGACGACTTCGAGACGCACGACGCGCGCCGCCACCTGCCGGACACCTGCTTCTCCATCGAGCCGGGCATCTACCTCGCGGGGCGCTTCGGCATCCGCAGCGAGATCGACGTCTGCCTGCCGGGCGGCAAGGTGGAGGTGCGCGGCGGCGCAGGGCAGACCGCCGTGCCCGCGCTGCTCGCGCCGTGACGGTGAGTCAATGGGGAGAGCTGCACGGTCGCCGGTCGAGCGCATCGTTCCCCCCGGGCGCTCCTTTCGATCGGCCCTCGATCCGCGGAATGTCAGTTTGGAGGGATTTTAGATCCCGCGGCCGCGATGCGCGTTCACGGAAGCCTCACAGGGAGGTTTCCGATGGTCGCAGCCCTCGCCGTCCTCTTCGCCGCAGCGCCCCTTCACGTTTCGACGCAGCTCGAGCACACCTATCTGCCCGAGAGCGCGGGCGGAGAGGTGTACCTCCAGGTCGATCTCGTCGCCGAACCGTCTCCCGAGGAGACGCATCGGGTGCCGGTGAACGCGGTGATGATCATCGATCGGTCCGGATCGATGAGCGGCGTGAAGATCGAGCGCGCCCGCGAGGCGGCCCGCGCGCTGATCTTCGCGCTGGGCCCGAAGGATCGCTTCTCGATCATCGACTTCTCCGACTCCGCGCGGGTCGTCGTCCCCTCGACGGAAGCGACGCCCGGCGCAAAGGAGAACGCGCTCGCGTCGATCGCGCGCGTGCAGGCGATGGGGGGAACCAACATGTCCTCGGCCTTCGAGGCCGCAGCGCCCCAGCTCAGCGAAGGGCGGCAGCGCGGGCGGATGAACAAGGTGTTCGTGGCGAGCGACGGGCTGGCGAACCTGGGCGTCTCCGACCGGCCTTCGCTCCTGCGCCTCGCGCTGGCGCGGTTCGGCTCGGCGACGGTGAGCACCTTCGGCATCGGCGAGGACTACGACGAGCAGTTCATGACCCGCCTCGCGACCCAGGCCGGCGGGCGGGCGCGCTATGTCGGAGCCGGCAGCGGGCTCGCGCAAGCCTTCGCGGCGGAGTTTTCGCGCGCGGCGGCGGCGGTGGCGCACGACGTCCGACTCGATGTCCGCCCATTCAAGAACGTGCGCGTGGAGCGGGTGCTGGGCTTCGATTCCTCCTCGGGCAGCGTGCGCCTGCCGGACATCTCCGCGGGCGAGGAGCGGCGGGTGCTGGTCAAGCTCTCGGTGCCGCCCGGGCGGGGCACGGCGGAGCTGGCGGACATCCACGTGACCTGGCGCGATGCCGCGGGCGTCGAGCAGAAGATCCGCACCAGCGCGCAGGCCCGGTACACGGCGGACGCGCGCAAGCTCGACGCCGAGCGCCCCAACAAGATCACCTGGCAGGCCGCGATGGACGAGATGGCCGACGCGGCCACGAGTGCGCTGCGCTACCAGGCACAGAACGAGCCCGAGCTGGCCAGGAAGGAGGAGGCGCGGGTGCAGGCGGTGGCACAGGCAGCGGCCCGAAGCGCGCCGCCCAAGGCCGTGGAAGCGTTCCACAAGAAGGCAAAGACCTACGGGAGCCAGCTCTCAGCGAGCGGCGCGGGCTCACAGCCGGAGCGAAAGGCCCTCTCGGCAGAAGCCGCCGACGCGATCACAGCGCCTGCCGAGTTCTAGAATTGGGGACACCTCAAGCGGGGCACCTTAAGCGCCAGCAGCGAGGCCTGGTGCGTGACCGGATTCGCCGCGATGACGGAGGTCTTCAAAGGCTCTCCTCAAGGGGGCGCGTTCTAGCGCGGCGGCGGGGCGAGCGCAATCCATGACTGTGCGAAGGCGCCTGGGAGCATGTCGCCGCAAGCTCCGGAGCCGCGACGCGACCGTGCCGCCGCCACGGCTGCAGGGGTTCGGGGACGCAAGGCGGCGGCCTCGTTGCTTTCCGCCAGCGCCGCGGGTAGTTTCCGCGCCCTTCGGGAGCGCCGGGCAAAGTGGACGACAAGCTGCAGGAGATCGAGCAGAGGTTCGAGCGTCTGACCGCCGACCTGGGAAACCCCGAGGTGATCGGCGACCGGACGCGTTTCTCGCAGATCGCGAGAGAGCGCGCGCAGCTCGAGCCGCTGGTCGAAGCGTTCCGCGAATACCGGCAGGCGAGGAAGGACCTCGACGCCACCCGTGCCGCGCTCGACGACCCGGAGCTGCGCGAGCTGGCCACTGCCGACCTGGCCGAGCACGAGAAGCGCGTCTCCGGGCTGAACGAGAAGCTCAAGATCCTGCTGCTCCCCAAGGACCCCAACGACGATCGCAGCGTCATCCTGGAAGTGCGCGCCGGCGCGGGCGGCGACGAGGCGGGCCTCTTCGCAAACGAGCTTCTGCGCATGTACCTTCGCTACGCCGAGCGCAAGGGCTGGAAGGCGTCGCTGATGGACACCAGCGAAAATGCTTCGGGCGGAATCAAGGACGCCAGCGTCACCATCGAGGGCGAGGGCGTCTTCAGCTACCTGAAGTACGAGTCGGGCGTGCACCGGGTGCAGCGCGTTCCGGCCACCGAGGCGCAGGGCCGGATCCACACCAGCACCGCGACGGTGAGCGTGATGCCGGAAGCGGAAGAGGTGGACATCCAGATCAACCCTGCCGACATCCAGATGGACGTGATGCGCTCCACCGGCGCCGGCGGTCAGAGCGTGAACACCACCGACTCCGCCGTGCGCCTCACCCACAAGCCGACCGGCGTGGTGGTGAAGTGCCAGCAGGAGAAGTCGCAGCTCAAGAACCGAGCCCAGGCGATGAAGATGCTCCGCGCAAAATTATACGAAATGGAAAATGAGAAACGGCAGAGCGCGCGCGACGCCACTCGCAAGTCGCAGGTGGGCTCGGGCGACCGCAGCGAAAAGATCCGCACCTACAACTTTCCTCAAGACCGGCTCACCGATCACCGGATCGGCCTCACCCGGCACAACCTCGCGGCGGTGATGGACGGCGACCTCGAGGACGTGATCGTCGCCTGCCGCACCTTCTTCCAGGCCGCGGCGCTGCGGCAGCAGCAGGCGCAGGCCTGAAGATGAATCCGCGAACCGTCGAGGAGTTGTTGCAGCACACGGCCAGGCACCTCTCCGCGCCGGAGCTGGTGAGCGAAGATCCGCAGTTGGAGGCGCGCGAGCTTCTGGCGCACGCGCTCGGCACGGTGCCGGCGAAGCTGCGCCCGCACGACCGCGTCGACCCGCATGCGCACGGCGAGTTCCTGCGGCTGCTCGCGCGCAGGCTGGCCGCCGAGCCCACCGGCTACATCGTCGGCGCGGTGGAGATCGACGGGCTGCGCTTCAAGGTCGATCGGCGCGGGTTCATTCCGCGGCTCGACCTCCCGGTGTTGATCCACGCGGGCCTCGACGGCGTGCCGCGGGACGCGCAGGGGTTCGCGCTCGACCTCGCCTGCGGGATCGGTGCGGCGGGGATCTGCGTGGCGCAGGCGCGGCCGGGGCTGCAGGTCGATCTCGCCGACGTGTCGGTGGAGGCGATGGAGCTGGCGCGCGAGAACGCCGAGCTGCTGATCCCGGGCCGCTTCCGCTGCTTCGCGGGCGATCTCTTCGAGCCGCTTCCGCGCGGGCGCAAGTACGCCATCGTCACCGCCAACCCGCCCTGGGTGCCCGACGGCACCACGCTGCCCGAGGAGGTCTTGAACGAGCCGCACCAGAGCTTCTTCGGCGGACCCGACGGGCTCGACGTCGTCCGGCGCCTGGTGCGCGAGCTGCCCGAGTGGCTCGCGCCCTCCGGCCTCTACGCCCAGGAGTGCGATCCGTCGCAGGTGGAGAGGGTGATGGGCCTGCTCTGGGCCGCGGGCCTGCGCGACGCGTGCGCTCACGTCGACAACGAAGGCGTGAAACGGGTCGTCTCCGCGAAGAAGACATGAACTGGACCGTGAAGTCTCTCTTGGCCTGGGCGCGGGAATGGCTCGCGAGCAAAGGCGTCGAAAACCCGCGCCTCGACGCGGAGCTGCTGCTCGCCTCGGCGCTGGGCTGCGACCGGGTGCGGCTCTACATCGACCTGGACAAGCCGCTGGGCGCCGGCGAGCTCGGCCGCTTCAAGCCGCTCATCCAGCGGCGAGCCAGCCGCGAGCCCGTCGCCTATATCCTCGGTTCAAAGGAGTTCTACGGGCGGCCGTTCGAGGTGGGGCCGGGCGTGTTCATTCCGCGGCCCGAGACGGAGCTCCTGGTCCAGATCGCCTTGGAAGCGATGCCACGCGGGAAAAGTCTGCGCGCGCTCGATCTCTGCGCGGGCTCCGGCGCGGTGGGCGTCTCGATCGCGGCCGAGCGGCCGGAGGTGGAGGTCGACCTGGTCGAGCTTTCGCCGCAGGCTGCGCAGTTCACCGGGCGCAACGCGCAGAAGCACGCGCCGGGCCGGGCTCGCGTGCTGCAGGGCGATCTCTATGCTGCGCTCCCCCACCTCGAGCGCTACAACGTGATCGTCGCGAACTGTCCCTATATTCCCGCCCGAGACGGACGTGAGCTCGCTCCCGAGATCCTGCAGCATGAGCCGCACCTGGCGCTCTTCGGCGGAGACGACGGGCTCGCGGTGGTGCGCAGCGTGATCGCGGGCCTGGCAGATCGGATCGAGCCCGGCGGGCTCTTCGCCACCGAGATCGATCCGGCGCAGGGCGAGCGGGTGGCCGCGCTCTGCTCTGCCGCGGGCTTGACGGCGGTGCGGGTGGAGAAGGATCTGGCCGGACTCGATCGCCACGTGACGGGCAAAGCGGCCGGGCCGTTGGCACCCTCAAAAGGTGGGCCGTAAATGGACGCCATCGAGATCACCGGCGGCAAGCCGCTGCGCGGCGAAGTGACGGTCTCCGGCTCGAAGAACGCCACCCTTCCGCAGATCGCCGCGGCGCTGCTCTCGCCCGGCCGCTCGGTCTTCCGCGGAGTGCCCGACCTGGCCGACATCCGCACGCTGGGCCGGCTGCTCGCGCACATGGGCGCGCGCATCGAGCGCGACGGGACCAGTCTGTTTGTAAACGCCTCGGAGGTGGCGCTGCCGGAGGCGCCCTACGAGTTGGTGAAGACCATGCGCGCGAGCGTGCTCGTGCTGGGCCCGCTCCTGGCCCGCTTCGGCAGGGCACGGGTCTCGCTGCCGGGCGGGTGCGCCATCGGAGCGCGTCCCATCGATCAGCACTTGAAGGGGCTCGAAGCCTTGGGCGCGCAGATCGAGCTGTCGCACGGCTACGTCGAGGCAAAGGCCGAGCGGCTGCGGGGAGCGCGGATCCTCTTCGATCTGCCGACGGTCACCGGCACCGAGAATCTGATGATGGCCGCTGTCCTCGCAGAAGGGCATACCACCCTCGAGAACTGCGCCCGTGAACCGGAGGTGACTGCGCTCGCCGACGCGCTCAACGCGATGGGCGGGCGGGTGCGGGGCGCCGGCACCAGCGTCATCGTCGTCGACGGCGTGACCTCGCTGAAGCCGGCGGACATGGCGGTGATCCCCGACCGGATCGAGGCGGGCACGCTGCTCGCGGCGGGGATGATCACCGGGAGCGAAGTGCTGGTTCGCGGCGCGCGGGTGGAGGACCTCGACGCGGTGCTCGCCAAGATGCGCGAGGCGGGGGCGAAGATCGCCGTGCGCCCCGAGGGCCTGCTGATCACCGCGCCCGAGCGGCCGGAGGCGGTGGACTTCATCACCGCGCCGTTTCCCGGGTTCCCCACCGATCTCCAGGCGCAGTTGATGGCCTGCCTGTCGGTAGCGCGCGGGGCATCCCGCGTGGTCGAGACCGTGTTCGAGAATCGCTTCATGCACGTGCAGGAGCTGTCGCGGATGGGGGCGGACATCGCCATCGACGGGCACACCGCCATCGTGCGCGGCGTCGATCACCTCTCCGGCGCGCCGGTGATGGCCACCGACCTGAGAGCCAGCGCCTCGCTGGTGCTGGCCGGCCTGCGGGCCGAGGGCGTCACCACCGTCCAGCGCGTCTACCACCTGGACCGCGGTTACGAGGCGCTGGAGAAGAAGCTCACCGCGCTGGGCGCCAGCATCCGCCGCGTAAAAGGCGCGTTCTAGAGTAGTACGCCGTTGCCCTTGCGAGTGGCGGTGGGCTAGGCTTCCCCTCCAACCTTCAACGGAGTACGCAACCCCATGGATTGCCCGCGCGACAACACCGAGATGACCGAGCTCACCGACGGCGAAGAGCGAGTGCTCTTCCGTTGCGCCGAGTGCGGAGGTCTCTGGCTGGACGCCGCGGATCTGAACCGGATCCTGCTCCACGCCGGCTTGCCCACGCTGGAGGCGATGGGCGGGCGGGCCAACCCGGACGAGGACGCCGGCGAGTGCCCGGTGGACAACGTGGGGTTGCTCGCCGTCGAGAGCCAGCACAAGCGCAACCCGCTCGTCTACGAGACTTGCGAGAGCTGCGGCGGCATCTGGCTCGAGTCGGCCGACTTCGCCGAAGAGGGCGACAGCGCCGAGGAGCTGACCAAGGGCATCGTCGATTTCTACAGGGACTTCGGGGTGAACATCTCGCAGGGTCCGCACAAGGCCGCGCGCAAGTAGACACGGCGCGTCCCGTGCGATACGCGCGCCCCATGCAAAAGCTGCTTCTTGTCGCCGCGGTTTGCGCGGCCCTGGCCTGCAAGAGGGAAGCGCCCGGGGAGCAGCCGCAGCTTCCGGTTCGGATGCCCGTCGAGGCGCATCCGCCCCCGCCGCAGCAAGTGCAGGAGCAGGAGCCCAACGACTTCCAGCACGCGCAGGCGATTCCGTCGCGCGCGGTGGTAGCGGGGAGCATCGCGCCGTTGAAGGCGCGCGCCGCCGACGACGACTGGTATCGCCTCGAGCCCAAGAGGACGATGGCGCTGCGGATCGACCTGCGCCAGGTGGGCGACGCGCCGCTCGACGCCTGGCTCGAGCTGTACGATCGCGATCGCAATCGCCTCTTGCGCGTGCACGCGGGCGGCGAGGACAAGGGCACCATCCCTGCGGCGGCGTGCGTGGAAGCGTGCTTCGTCAAGGTGTCCGGCACGTCGCCCGCGAAATACGAGCTGACCGTGCTGGGCGACGACCCTTTGCCCGGGCAGGAGCTGGAGCCGAACAACCGCGCCGTCGATGCGACTGCGCTCCAGGCCGGAATGCCGATGCGGGGGACCTATCTTTCCAGCGACGACGAGGATTGGTACCGGCTCGAGCTGCCCCAGCCCGTGCCCGGACTTTTCCTGCGCGTCGAGGTGACGCCGGTCGACGGCGTGCGCCCGGAGCTTGAGGTGCGTGCGCTGTCGGACGGCGCGCTGCTCGCGGAGCTGCGGGCGGGCGCCGCAGGAGGAGGATTGTTCGTGCGCGACCTCTCTCTGCACTTGGGCGAGGCCCACCCGGTCCCCGACGCGGGCGTCGCCGAAAACTCAAACCCAAACCCAAACCAAATCCCAGACCGAGACCGAGACCCAGACCGAGCACGGGACGCAGGCAGCGCGGACGCGGGCCTGCTCGGCGCTGGCGCAACCACCGCGCCTCCCATCGACGCAGGCTCTGCAGAGGTCGCGACGGCGACGCATGCAGGCGCCGCCGACGCGTCGGTGGCAGCGCCACCGCCCGCTGGCTACTACCTCGTGCTGAAGTCCGGCTGGTACGCCGGCGCCAAGGGCAAGTCCGTCCGCGGCGCAGCCCCGCTCGCGCCCTACACGCTGACGGCCTCGCTCGAGGCGGGCCCTCCCGATCTCGAGCAGGAGCCCAACGACGATCCGCAGCACGCCACGCCCGCCCAGACCACCGCCACGGGCTACCTCGCGCCCGCGGGAGATCAGGACTGGTACCGCATCCACGCCGACGCGCCCTCGGTGCTGCATGTCGAGCTGAGCGGCATCGAGCGCGCCGACCTGGAGCTTGCCGTCTACGCACCGCCGGCGAAGCCGGGCGAAAAGCCGGTGCTGCTCGCGCGCGCCAACGAGGGCGGCGTGAAGGAGGGCGAGGTGCTTCCCGCGGTGGGCGTGCCCGCCGGCGACAGCTGGGTGCAGGTGCAGGCGGCGGCGCGCGATCTCGACGGCAAGCGCGTGCGCGACGGCGAAGATCGGAAGAACGCCTACAAGCTCGCCTTCGTCCTCTCTCCCGACGACGGCTCGACCGAGCGCGAGCCCAACAACGACGTCGCCTCGGCGCAGACGCTGCGCGTGCCCGCGACGGTGAAGGGCTGGATCTGGCCGCGGAAGGACGTCGATGTCTTCCGCTTCCACGTCGGCGAAAGCCATGCTCCGGTGAGCATCAACCTGAGCGCGGTGCGCGGCGTCGACTTGCAGTTGCGCCTGCTCGAAGTGCGCGGCTCGACGGCCCAGGTGATCGGCTCGAGCGACTCGGTTCGCGGCGAAGGCGAGGAGAAGCTGCTCTCGGTGCCCTTGAAGGAAGGCGACTACGCGGCGGAGGTCTCGAGCCCGCGCAACAAGGACGCCAGCGCGACGCAGTCCTACACGCTGACGATTCAATAGCGCGAGGCGAGCGCAGCCGCTCCTTGACGCAGCGGGAGGCCGCGACTAGCTTCACGGCCGGGCGGGAATAGCTCAGTTGGTAGAGCA
>Ga0213851_1325426_pt1 | contig 11907 bp, 1 predicted proteins | sample ABR_2014_MetaT_FD_164455 | JGI IMG/M metagenome (GOLD analysis project Ga0213851, IMG submission 164455) | Metatranscriptome of freshwater sediment microbial communities from post-fracked creek in Pennsylvania, United States - ABR_2014... | ecosystem: Environmental > Aquatic > Freshwater > Creek...
CCCCTCATTCTAAACCAACTTGTTCTGAATATTTTGAGTGTATAAATTTATGATTTTGGATATAATTTGAGTATTTAATTGAAGATATATGTATAATATTCCACATATGAAAGCATATATAAACTTGGGTATTTTGTTTGTCTTATCTCTTTGTTCTAAGTCAGTAATCTCTCCCATTTAGTTATATACACCTATTACGAATTAATCTGAGCTAAAAGCCATTCATCTCTGATCTGAGTAGTAACAACTTTGAGTTTTGATTGTTACCAATGCTTCGCCCTGATTTTCAATGTTCCTTCATTGACTTTTCCTCTGCTGTATCATTTTCTCTTGTGATTATATGATTAATATGCAGTTGTTAATCATATCTAGACAATTTGTCAAGCATATCTAGTTCTTCATCTGAGTTCAGCTCCTCCTGTTGAAGGTTAGAAGAATTTTGCCATTTAGCTATAAATTCAGAAAAGTTATCTTCATCTGAATCTGACTCTTCATCTAGATCACTTTCCTCCTCTTTTCTTTCTTCAATTTGACTAATTATGCTAGAGCCTCTCTCCACCAATGCTTTTAGGTTACTGTTACTCTTAAGATCAATATCAATTAATAGGTCATAGTAAATATTTGATATTACAGATACCATGTCAACTGTTTCTGATGTATCAAATATTTCTGATTTGTAATTTTTTGGGAACAGTTTGGTCAAAGTATATATCGGCCCTAAAGTTGAGATTAGCTCCACTATGTCTATTTCAATGCATCTCACCTCTTCTGAGTCTCTTACTGACCTTACAATCTTCTTAAAATCTCTTTTGTTCATTTCTAGGATTATCTCTGTATAAGGAGACATCCTCAAGATATATTCATTAATTTTGGTTGACTTATCAGGGTCTTTGGAAAATTGTTTCCTGAGATATGTCTTGAATGTTTTAGGTATCGTCATAAAAACATTCAAAGTGAGTGGATTCTCTGCATCTAATTCCCAGGATGCTGTGCCTTTTTCACAAATCATTCTAGTGACGCTGTTGTTTAAGTCGGATTTTATTTTGTCAAATAGAAAATTAACAAAGTTGTGACTATATGATTCTATAACATCCATATTAAAAAGCACTGAACTAGTCATAACATTAATGATGAGCATAGACATAGAGAATAAAGTTTTAGTACACCTTTTGCTTTTAATGTAATTAATACAATCATAAAATCTTTGATAACCAGATGTTATAGGCCTTTGTTTGCTTAAAAGGTTTATAAACAATGGGTCAAAGTTATCTTCAGAAACATTAACAAATGTTTCTAACAATGAATTAGCACTCTGTAAACTGCTACTTACTTCTTCCTCAGACCTTAAAACCCATTGAAGTTTATTATTATCTAATATTATACTATCAACCCATACATCATAAAGGCCAATCTCACGAATAACTTTTGTTATTACATTTATATCCTTAAGTGTATTAAATTTTGATGCGTTTAGTTTCAATTCAATATCCTGAATCTTAACTGTGTTCAAATATTCCTCTGATGAAACCATTTCCGATATTAAGTCCTTATGAAGCAAACTGTAATTATTATCACATCTGAGCATAATGTTTACTGTATTCTTAGCACCCGTATAATTTATTAATCTTGAAATATCCTTAGTGGCATTCAAGAGTCTTCTTATGTCTGTAGACTGATGGTACATAAAGCAATGGAATAAGGTAAAAGATTTTCGTGAAAGAGCATGAGGCATTGGTATTCTTCCTACTATCTGGGTTATGAATTGTGACTTATCTGTTGCTACAGTTCTTGCTCTGACACTTTTCCCTGATAATTGTTCAATTAGGTCATATAGGTCACTAATTCCCTTATAAGTTTTTGACTGATTTGAACCACTTGTAACAGTGAACACCAGTGAATCAGACTTAAAAGAGACTTTTGGGGAGTCTTCTAATCTTTCTTTCCTCTGTTTATATCTGACATACAGTCCTTCATCAACTGAAAAGACCTTTACATTAGACTGCAAATTTAAAACCTTATGTATTTCTAAAAATAACCCCTCCCTATTTCTAACAGAGGCTGTGTAAATTTGACCACCTAGCAATGATCTAAATTTGCTATTAGCTTCAGGCAGAAGATCAAAAAACGTATTAAGGGAAGTGGCATGTGCTTCAGTTTTAACACCTGTTATAACAGAGAGAACTGAGCTCATTACATCGCTAAGAAGACCAACATTATCTCTATTCATATGGAGATACAGTATTCCATTTATTATGGAGCCAATGGCTGTTCCATTGTAAGAATATAATTCAAAAGAGCCTGTGCCTTGGAGGTTTCCATAATACTCAAATCTAAACTTGGTGTTAAAGGCACCAGATTCTGATATAAGCACTGAAGGTTGATAAATGTAATTGTAAAGTATATCAATTCTTCTCTTCACAATCTGACTTTTGACCCTTGACTGTTCCTCTTTAAGACACATTAACATAGACCTTCCAGAAAATAATGCTAAAATGGCTTCTTCAATATTATAATCTTCACATTCTTCTGGTGTTGAAGTTAAAGGAGGACTCCACATAAGAAAAGAAGTGAAAAGATTAACCTTCATGTCATATGAGATAGTTAGTTTTGAAATAATACTGAGTACCTCAAAAATAATATAATAATTATCTGAGAATGTCATTTCATTCTTTTTTTCAGTATTGAATTTTAAGTTCATACCTTCAATAACTCCATTGGATATCATAGGGATGAATGAATCTTCCCAAGGTGTTTTGGTAGGTTTAAGAACATAAACATCTACACTGTGACTTGTATTACCTTCAATAAGCCTAATAAGTGATACTATATCACTAACATACTTATTGATATCACGCACTTGTAACAGGTCTTGGTCTTTTTTGATTTTTTCAGTAATTAGTTTAACTGTGTTTCTTAGTTGTGGATAACTAGCATTCAGATTTAATGTATCTGATATGAGCATTTCAAACTTCATAAATTTGGGTCTTATGTCTTGAAGAACTTTTGGGTGTATTAAATTTGCAAGTATAACAGATATTCGGTTTGAAAATTGCCCTCCTGTTGAAGCAGAGAATATTTTTGATTTTTGCGTTGTTACAGTCGGTGCGACTGAATAACTTAGCACTTCAGATTTTTCTATTATTGATACTTCAGACCTATTTTTATCTGATATCATTTTGAGAAGCATTTCTAAATCTGATATAGCAGTCTGGACATAGTCAAAAACTAACTCAATTCCACCAGTAGATGTTATTATTACTGGTCTCTCATACTCACTAAGGTAATTTGGGTTACCTGCTTTTATTTTTTTTGATCTATCGACCGAAATATTGCTTGTCATTATCTCTATCAAAGCAGAGATCCAGTTAGTAAACCTGACCCTTGGGTACATAGTTTTGGATGTTGTTTCTTTGACTGATAAAGTTTTTTGGTCTCTCTTCCAAGTATCTTTTTGGATTATACCTATTCTATCTTCAAACAGATATGATCTCATCATCTGTCTGAAAATTGGAAGGCTCAATTCATTCATAGAGGAACTTAGGCCCCAGATTATTGTGTTACTGCTAAGGGCCTGAACAATTCTACTTTGCTCAGATTGCAAATTCTCCGTTAAAACAGTTTTTTCAATTATCTGTTCTGATATTTTTTTAAGTACATCATCTGAATTCAAATCAACTAATTCATCATTTCTAAGATCTTGTCTTATCGTATAAAGTTTTGAGTATTGTTGCCTGACTGATTCAGGTAATGCTTGACAAAATGGATTATCTAATAAGCTTGTGTCATCTAGATTTTTCTTTATTCTAAAAGCAATTTCTTCAATCTTAGTTTCCTCTTTTTTTTTATAATATGAATATAATATAACGGAATACATAGACCTTAAATAAAATTCTAATAATGATTCTATGGAATCAAAACGGTTTGTTTTGGCATTATAATCTTTCAATGTTTTGAAAAGAATTCTCCCGTCTGACTTTACCGTTCTGTTTTCACCAAATTTGAGTTCACACTTCTCATCTAGAAAAACCTTCCCTTTATTCTCAATCCAATTTAGTAGTTTAGACTGCACACCTTGTGTTTCCTCAGATTTATGATCACAAGTTGAAGAATGTCCAACAAAATTCTTGGTTTCGTAATCTTTGTTGCCACCAGAAGATAATGATACACTATATGTATAACCCATTAGTTTGGTTAGTTCTTCTGATGACTCGCTATCAGAACCACTGTCAGAACTTTGATCTTCCATTATTGGGATATAAGAAATTAAATCATAAATAAATTTAAGACCGTTTAGAATATTTTCTATGTCAATGGTAGAGACTCCACCATTACACAGATGACTATATTTAATAGTATTATAAATTGATGTTATGGAAATGTTATTCATCAATAAAAATCCATAATCATCCGTTACATATTCAGCCTGAGACACAAATGCTTGACTTCTAGCCAGGTTTGTACTTTGTATTGTCAACATTGGTGTTGACATATACATTGCTTGTTGAGCGGCTGTAAGATTACTTTCACATATACTGAGAGGCGAAGTGCAACTGTAATTTATTAAAATTGAACTATTATATTTTATTACAGCAGGGTCTATTCCTCTAAAAAAATCATAAGAACTATAAAATTCACATACCACATCACTTACAACTGTTTTGTCTGAAACAAATATTTGACAGGTTCTCATAATAGCAAACATAAAATCTTGGATATCTTTTAACTTACCAAAATAAAGCTCTTCTGCCATTTTTAGCTCAGACTGATCAACTTCAAATGAGACAGTTACAATTTTGCAAAAATCATCAGACGAACCAGCATGCGTAACAGTTACTATACAGCCAGGGAAAACATCTTCCCAATACATTTTTGTGTACCTCTCATAGATAAATGATACCATAAGCGCTAGGACAGATGAAGTTGCGTGATGAATCCCTTGACCCATGTGGTTATATGATTGGAAAACTTGCTTTCCTTTCAACAAACACTCTTTAACCATGTATTTCATAAAAGGTTTCCATTCCCATCTAATGGAAAATTTGTTTAGGGCTTCATCTAATGTTATTGTATTTGGGCTTGACAAGTGGTCCCTATACTCATTAGAATTTAAAAAAGAGTTTAACACTTTTTCAATTGCTGCGATTGGAATTTCAATTATTTTATCTATCCCTTTTAGCATCACCAATGACATGAAATTTCTCCAATCAGGCGCATCCGATAATAGTTGAACATACATTGCATAAAAGAAAGAACAGCAGTGGATTGGTCCCCATTTTGTGCTATCTCCAGATATACAATAAGTTTGCCTAAAAAGAACTTTATATGACTCAATACATGCTTTATCTATAATTTGAGTGCCATGAAGCCGAAAAGATTCTTGTTTCTCAATACTTGATTTTTTTAATATAGACTCCTTAAGATTAGGGTTAGTTAGGCCATCACAATTGAACTGGGCTAAAAGTGATTTAGAAAAGGACTCAGAAGTTGCATTTATTATTTTTGTTTTAGTTTCTTGTACAAGCAAATCTCTTGTTCCACCTAGTTGTGCTTTAGGTGCTAATGTGGAAAAAATTCGATGATTTGGATCCATCAGATATGAGAAAGCAATTTCTTGGACACATGCAGTGCCTGATGAATTTAAAACCTCAATCATTTCATATATCACTTTTGATCTCACAGATCTAGGAATTCTTTCTCTTTCATTCCTTCCAGTGAGTCTTCTGGCAAGTTCATAATTTGAATTCCTTATGGTTAAAACTGTTAAGAAAAAGTCTGACCTGTTCCCCTCGAGCTGAGCTCTACCCATTAAAATCCTGGTTGCATTCAATATGTCAACAGCTGAAACATTTGTTTTCAAATATTTACTATGATACATATACCTCATAGGATAATCATTGCATGCAAATAGCGCACAACAATAACTTAAAACTGATTCTTGTGGTGTATAGTTATACACTTTGGAAACAAAGCTTTTTACAATTCTTAATGGGTTTAATATTTTAAGGAATTCGGTGACTTTATTTTCAGCTATGTCATGGTCACTGTCCTCAAAGCCTGCGATCATATTTAAATACTGCAAGAGTTTTAAATCTGTTCTACCAAACATTGTTATCCACGGACACGTTAGGCAACTTAAAAATAGAATATTAAGTGTTCTCATAAGTTGATTTTCATGTCTGTTGACAAATATGGACTCACTAGTGCTGAGGCTAGATTCTAAATCCATGTAATTTACTTCAGGAGATTCCTCCTTTTTTGCAATTATTTCTCTGTACTGTTCATACAATTGGTCAAAGTCCATGTCCATCAATTCGAAATCACATTCCATTATGGATTTATATTTATCACTAAAAAGAATCATGTTTTCCAACCAGCAGTTATCAAACTTTTCTTTACAGGCTGTTATATTATCTATAACTTTGTCATAATCATTTTCATCTAAACTCAAACCAAAGTTTTTATGGAATTTTTCTTTAGTCTCATTAGAGTTAAGATTTATAACTTTCTTTATATCTCTCTTCAATGACTTTATCCAGTAGTACACAGTGTTAGCATTGTGAGTCATAAGACTAACTTTGACTCCAGTTTCAATGACTTTATCCCAATTGCAACTTTCAGTAACTTTTAAGGACTCCATCAAAGGTTTTATTGAATTTCCGGTTAACTGTAGCAATGGTGTTGCTCCAAGCATCAGTGTCTCCATATAGTTAAAGAAGGCTTCTCTAATTTCTTTAGAATTTTCATTGTTTTCTAAGGACATAAGCTTAGATTTGATCATTTTAATTGATTTTTTCTGAAAAGACTTTATTTGAATTTCTATTGATTTCCGAAGGTTAAAATCTTCGACTGGAGTTCTTATTGAAGAAGTTGTTTCAGTAATCTGTGATATATTTAAATTGTTCCGTTTGTCCCGAAAAGCAGAATTCAATATTCCTGAATTGACGTAGTTGTCTTTTGCATATTGAGTGACAGACTGTATCATTTCAAAAACTCCGAATGTGAATTTTGGGTTTATAGTACACACATTTTTACAGGAACTAATCACTTGATTCACACTAGGTATATATTCTCTTAAAACTTCTAGATCTTCATTTGATCTAATCTCAGACTGAGAAGTATTGAACCATGGTCCATCATCTGTGACTGTCCAAATACCAAATGCACTGCTCACTGTATCAACATCTGACCTATCCCCTGAGAAACTGATCGGGAGCACCAGCTCTTTAATACTGTAGGTTTTTGCTGTTGTATTTGAAGATTGGCTTTCACTAATACTGCTAACAGATCCTGCTGAAACCTTAGGTCTTTTATTAGGACCATGTACCTCTTTAATGTTTTTAAGAACATCTAGCTTTGGAATTCCCAATAGAGATCTACAATTCATTTTGTTATTCTTCTTTTTTCTTGAATTGCAGGATTCTTCTAACATTGATTCCCACAGAAAGTGCCTCTCTCCCATTTCTTCTAATACATTAATTGTTCCGCTGTCAAAATCGTCCATCTCTTTATTGTAAAAGTGACAAAGATAAATTTCGTATAAAAATTGTCTCCCACTGCACACTGTGAATCCGAATAGATTCAGAGAAGGAATTGATGTATGGGGAAAAGTGTCTGTAGACTTCCAAGAAGATCTATTAGCTTCAATACTTGATGTCGCACAGTAAGAACACATCATCAAGTAATTTCTCATTAGGTAAGCTTCAATTCTTCTGCAAGGAGCAGAGAATTTTTTTCCAAGATTGGTTTCATAACCTCCTATTGATAAACTAAGCATATATGAATATCTTATAGTTTGCACTTGCTTATTTATTACTGCAGAATTTAGTAGAAAAGCAGGTGTAAGGTAAATTCTGTGAGCTACACCAAAACTATACAGAATGTGAGCAAGGCCCATCGATGGGTGTCTCAAGAAATCCTTCTGTTGCTCCGAATTGCATCTAACTATTTGCTGGTAGTTTAAAACATCCATGTTAACTATTGACTCAAATGTTTTAGAACAGTATGACTTTGAATTCAAATAGATATCATTGTAGCATCTTTCAATGTCATTTAACCCAGACATTAGTCCATCTATAACTTTATAATTCTGACAAATTTGAATTAATGTAACAGCCATTAAACTTGGATAAGACTTCCCCAAAACTGCTTGTCTTCGACTCATAAAGAAAATATCAGTAATTGGTCTGAATTTAGAATCTGTTATAACACATCTCAAATTTGCATTTTTCTTCTTTGACAATTTGCAAAAAAGATTTGTATTGGTGTGTGGTATCTTCATCACTTTCAGACCTGGCTGATTGAATTCTGATATTATATTGACAAAGATTTCACACATCTTTGAATAATAAACTAATTTATTAAACCAATTTAATTTTAATAAAAGAACGCATACCCGTTCAAATATAACAGGATTGTACTGATATACAGTTCCTGAAGCTTCTTTTAGGAATTGCTGAAATAGCTCATTATTTATTAAGCAATTAAAAGAAAACAGCTGCTGAGATTCCATGCAGAAACTGAGATCAGTGTAGCAATCCCTAAAATAGTTTTTTATAGAACTAGCACGAAAGCTTTGAAATCTATCATCTCTTGTATCGAAGTTTGATCTGGAGTCTAGGGTGTCTTTAATTTCTTTCATTTTTTGCTCTGCTGTTTTTCCATATCCTAAGCTCACCAACACTGGCTTGATGTCTTCATAAGGAAGGACACAGAAAGATTTAGTGAGGTCTTCTTTAGAGATATCCAGATCTTTAATAATGTCTTTGAGATATTGAGATAAGATTGAAGAAGAACTACAAAGTTTTATCTTTTCAGTTTCGAATATTGATTGCACTCTTTCAGCCTTTGGGGTTTTAACATCCTTAGGATTAATTGTTATGTCTGAACTAGTTAAGACTTCTCTATTAGTCAGATCCTGCTTTGAAATAAACAGCTGTCCCTTAGAGTTCTTTATGCACTGTATTCCAACTATTTGCATTATACACATTATAAATCTGCTTAATGAAGATTTAAATCCTTTCTCCTTCTGTGTTCTATTTGGTACGATTGCAGAAACCAGATAATCTAAACTAGTCCTATTTAGGAGAGACTTTTTCTGAATTTCTTCCACTGGGAAGATTGTTGGGATTCTATTTAAATATAGTGGTCGATCTGTTGTCACCCAATGTAGGTTGAACTGTACATCACATCTGTTACACTTTCCATGAATTCTTAGCCTCAAATTTAGATCTGAGATAAATTTGCATTTGGTGCCATTATCACCTCCACTTAACTCGAAAGAGTGTTTTACCAGAAATGATTCCCTGCATTCATTACATAGTTTCATTTTAGAATCCTCTAACAACCAACTACTGACGAAATTAAATTTGGTTTCCGACGAACAGAGTTCAAATCCACAACCTGATTCTCTTATGATTTTGGAAAATTCATCTCTATTTTTATAGAATTCAAGTAAAATGTCCTCTGATCTATCTTTATTTATTACAACTCCTCTTTGCCATGTTTCTTTGAAATCTTCTCTAATGTCTTCTGGAAGCAGTCCAGCTAATGGTCTGTTCAATATTCTTGGTGCAGCTACAGAGAAAAACTTCCTTATATCACTCTTCAATATCGGTGGCTTCATCTGATGAGAACTTTTAATCAACATCCTTACGCGATGAGTGGATAATTCTGAGATTACCATATCAGTGATTCTGGGAGGAGTGTTTTGACCCATTTCAAAAAAGAGTCTCCCAATTGAAGGCTTTAGAATATCAACACTTTCTTGACTGATCCACCACATACTCCTATCCCTTTGATCAGAAGAGTCTGTTGCAACAATTAATGAACAGGATATCCCTAGGCCAGATAATATTGTTCTTAAGATTGACCACTTCTCTTCATCAGACCTGATTTTTGTTTCATTATCTGTTACAAAGCCAACTTCATATATAAGTAAATCAGGCTTATGTATCCTCAAATGTTCCACTTCGCTAAAAGTTCTGCTTTCATTATCATGGGAAAAAAGAACCTTTTCATCTTTGTAAATGTATCCGGTGGGGATACAGTCTAAAACTTTCTTGTTTAATGTTATTCTGTCTATTGCGTTTTCAAAATGAGTTCTAGTGTTGGGAAGAAATAGACGCCCTTCAAATTGATCAAGAGATTTCATAGAGTAATTAATATCAACCGTTGTTCCACTTTTACTTGACCCACTGCCAGTGTAATCTTTAGATTCCTCCTTTTCTTTCTCTTTTATCCTTCTTTCATCAGGAATGTCTCTATTCACAACAAAAAAATCTGGTGTGATAAATCTTATTTCCGGATGTTTCAGAGTTCTGAGAAGAAACTCTGAAGCCTTTTCAGGGAAATAGATATTTACTATGTTTGTTATATTCAGCTTTAAGTGTTCAGGTACAAATACAAGTGAATATTCTTTGGCGAAAAGGCCTTCGTACATAAGCCCCTTAAGTCTTAATGCTAATGACCAAGCATTCCGTTGATTATCACAATAAAATAAACTTTCAAATTTGACTCTACATTCTTCAGCGCATGCTAGAGGAAGATTGGAAAACACTTTTTCAAAATTAGGAGCTAATCTTTTTGCAAGTTGATAAACTGGTGTGAAGTTCTGATTTTCTGAAAGTTCAGAGAGCTGTAAATAACAGTCATCAATTTTGGATCTCTCAGTTAAGGGGGTATTTTCCAGGAGAGTTATACAATACTGAAACAAGACTTCTAGCCCTGACTGTTTTCTAGTTTGTCCCTGTGTAGAAATAACTCTTCCAATGTCATCCGTTATGAATTTTGAAACTACATTTTCTATCTTATTGCTCTTTTCAGTTCTACACATTATGTACTTTCTTTCCCTTTCTTCAGAACTAAATATAGGATTCCGCTTGACTTGTCTTATGTTATATTCCGTATCAGATTGTATGACTCGGATTTCCTCTATGGCAAGTTGAAGTTTTAATACTTCAGAGTTATAGTTTAATCTGTTTATTTTCCTCTCAAGTTTGTTTAATAGACTCAAATACTGGTTTCGAGTAAGGTGATCCCAAGTATGAGTTGCAATAAAATAGAATTCCGGGATTTCAAGAAGCATAAGATGTAATTTTAGTTTCCTGATGTAATCTCCTGTTTCAAACTTAAGTATACTTTCAAAGAGTTCTTTGAAATTACTGTTGTTCTTAAATCTCATTAGAGTACTTCTTCTGTCAGAAACTGAACATGATGAGCCTGACTGATCATCGTCTGTATTAAGGATATTTAGTGATAGCATATCTGATATCCCCCAATTGGCCAGATGAGCATAACTCAAAAGTAAACACTGTAACACCACAAAGAATATATTCACAAAATCTCTATTTCGAATTGCCTGGCAATACCTGGTCCAAGGCTGTTCAGGTATTAGGCTCCTCCAAATGAAAGGTTTATTTACCTTATCTATCAGAAAAGAAGACACAGCCCAACTCTTTGAGGCATTGCCTACATAGGTGAACTTTTTGTAGTTTTCGATTGTGTGTTCTATCGACATAGCCCGCCCGCCTAAAACAGTTAACTCCCACCTGTCGTCTATAGACTCGACTCCAATTTTAACATCTGAAATGTTGTACTCAATCTCATGTACTGAATTCTTTAATTCATGTAAAAGTCTTTTATGGTGGGACATATTGTCAAATGTGCTTCTAATTTTGAATTTACACTTGGTAAAAGTTGCCGAACACTGAGTTCAGAAGACTTTATCAATATGTGGGTGTAATAAGACCTTGTTAAAGACAAGTAGGTAATAGTTGGTAGAAGGCCTGATCCTGATCACTTATGTATGAAACCACAATCGGAATTTAAAATGATAGCTTGAAGTGATAATAGAGATAGAGTTTTACCGCTTGATTTCAAGGTGAGCAAAAGTAGGTAAGAATGGGGGGC
>Ga0213851_1024137_pt1 | contig 11723 bp, 7 predicted proteins | sample ABR_2014_MetaT_FD_164455 | JGI IMG/M metagenome (GOLD analysis project Ga0213851, IMG submission 164455) | Metatranscriptome of freshwater sediment microbial communities from post-fracked creek in Pennsylvania, United States - ABR_2014... | ecosystem: Environmental > Aquatic > Freshwater > Creek...
CGGGGCAGCTCGCCCGGCAAGTTCAACATCGTCGCCGGAATCGCCGCCGACGAGTCCGGGCACATCTTCGTCGCCGACACGCTCAAGTGTGCGGTCCTCATTTTCGACAAGGACCTCAAGTTCATCGACCAGCTCGGCTACCGCGGCGACGACGATGAGGAGGGATTGATCTCACCACAAGACATCACGGTCGCGCAGGGCCGGCTCTACGTTTCGCAGAGCCGGGGTGGAGTGAAAGCTTTCGACATTCTTCTGGAATGAAGGAGAGGAGTCTACGATGAAGATGTTCAGGCTGATCGCAGTGGCCGCGATGATCGCGTTCGGGTTCGCCCCGAAGGCCTTCGCGTTCCACGACGGCGGCGTCGCGTACTGCGAAGGCTGCCATACGGTGCACAACTCGTCGGGCAACAAGGCGGTGGCGAAGAAGGGCGCGTCGACGCAGTTCGTCGGCTTCAACTACCTTCTCCAGGGCTCGGACGACAGCTCGACCTGCCTCAACTGCCACGCCAGCAATGCCGGCGGCGGCTACCACATCATGACGTTCCCGATTCCGGCGGCGGGAACGGCCCCCCTCAACTACAACCCCGGCGGCGACTTCGCCTGGCTGGGCATCTCGTCTCCGCCAGGCACCGTGGCGACCTACGGCGCTCCGATCTCCGACAAAGGCGAGCGGCACGGCCACAACGTCGTCGCTGCCGACTACGGGCTCGTCGCCGACACCACCCTCCTGACCGCGCCGGGCGGGACCTACCAGGCGAAGGACCTCTCCTGCGCGAGCTGCCACGACCCGCACAGCCGCGCGCGCGTCGTCGACGCCCTCGGCACCATCGCTTACAGCAAGCTGGGCACCGCGACGCTGCCCATCGCGGGCTCCGGCTCGTACGGCGCGGTCCCGACGGCGACCGAGGCGGTCGGTGTCTTCCGCCTGCTCGGTGGCAAGACCTACTCGCAGATGTCGGTCAATGACGCGAACGGCAGCGTGACGCCCTTCGTCGCCGACCCGCCGAGGGCGGTTGCTCCCGGCACCTATAACCGCGTCGAGACCGCGACCGACACGCGCGTGGCGTATGGCTCGGGCATGTCCGAGTGGTGCGCGAACTGCCACACCGCGATCCACAACAACAACTACCCGACCACGCTCCTCCACCCAGCTGGCAACAACGAGAAGCTGACCATGACGGCGAACGACCTGATGGGCAAGCCCGACGGGACGACCATCGCCACTATCTACAACGCCTACAAGAAGTCGGGCAACCTGACCGGCACGCAGGCCACCTCGTACACCTCGCTGGTTCCCTATGAGGAGGGCACCAACGTGGTCGCGACGCTGGCGGCTGACGCCGTGATCGACGGCAGCAAGACGCAGGGTCCTTCGACGGGCCAGGAGAACGTGATGTGCCTCTCGTGCCACCGCGCGCACGCGGGCGGCTTCCTCCACGGGACGCGCTGGAACAACTCCGCCGAGTTCCTGACCATCGCCGGCGCATGGCCGGGCTCCGATGCGGCGACGACCGAAGGGCGGGGTGGCCAGTATTCGCGAGGATATACGCAAGCCCAGTATATGGCTGCGATGTATGGCCGCCCGGCGACGGCGTTCGCCACCTACCAGCGGTCGCTCTGCAACAAGTGCCACGCCAAGGACTAGCAGCAGTCCCGCTGTTTCGATGAGCGAGGGCCCGCATTCGTGCGGGCCCTCGTCATTTTTCGTGGAGGCATGAGGCGTGCACGAGACGTCAGCATGATCCCCGGTTCTGCAGATGCGTCGTCTCTGAGGCGCGCAGCGATTGCGCGCGTTTGCAGCGTTTGCGCCGCGTTCCTGGCCGGGTGCGCAACGCTGGGTCGCGCCGCGGTCGAGCTGCAGCCGCTCGAATCCGAAGGCGAGCTGTACGTCGAGCTGAAGCCGGACGCGTCTCTGCAGTTCGAATCGATCTCCGCCCTCCGCGCCGACGGCACCGCGATCCCGCTGCAGCCCAACGCAAGCGGTACGGATTCGATCCGCTATCAGCACCTGATCGCCGCGGGACGCCTGGAGGCCGGCACCTACGCGGGGCTTCTGGCGGTGAGCGGCAAGACCGAACAACGCATCGAGGCGCCGTTCTCGATCTCGCGGCGCGCCGCCACCGTGCTGGAGATCGACGAGAAGACCGGCGCGATCCCGCCCCGGACCCTGGTCTCGCTCCTGGGCTTCTGCACCAACTCGGCCTGGCACTCGCTCTCGGTTTTCGACAAGCACGCTCGCGTTGTCACCGGCGTCATTCCCACTGCCCGCGCGCCGTGGGGTATCGCGCTCGATCCCGTCTCGAACCGCGCGTACGTCTCGCTGGCGGAAGACGATCAGGTCGCGGTCGTCGATCTCCTCTCCGGACAGGAGCTGGCCCGCGTCCATCTCAACGCCGGCGACTCGCCGCGCGAGATCATGCTCACGCCCGACCGGCGCTTCGTCATCTCGGCCAACGCCGGCTCCAACACCATCAGCTTCCTCGACGTGCGCGGGCTGATCGAAACCGCGCGGGTGCAGGTGGGCGAGGAGCCCGTCTTCCTCCTGCCCGATCGCAGCGGCCGCCGCCTGTTCGTGTTCAACCAGCGCTCGAATTCAATTTCGGTCCTCGATCTCTCGACGCGCGCGAAGGTCGCCGTCCTGTCCACCGACAATTCGCCCCTTCGCGCGCAGATCGATCGCGCCAACGCGCGCCTCTTTGTCGCAAGCTCCAGGGCCGCCTATCTGACGGTTTATTCGCTCGCCGACTTTTCGGTGCAGCAGCGCGTCTACGTCGGGCTGGGCACCAGCGCGCTCAAGGTCGATCCCGACACCGACCTCCTCTACGTCGCCAATGCGGACGGCCACCTCTCGGTCTTCGATCCGTTTTCCCTGATTCCCATTGATCAATTCGATTTGCCGGAGGGTCCCTCCTATTTGGCCATCGACGCGGCCGAGAGCGTGCTCTTCGCGCTCCTCCCGGAGCGTGGCGCTGTCGCAGCCATTCAATTGACGACCAAGAGCACGCTGGCCCTGTTCGACGTGGGCAAGGCGCCGCGCGTGCTCGCGCTGATCGGGGAGCGGAACTGAGACGCCGATGCGGGCCCGCACGCACATCGCCGCATTGCTCGCCGCCGGCGCGGCATATGGAGAAGGGATCACGGGGTACGTGGAAGAGGATTACTCCCATACCAATACTCGTACCGACGCGAACGGCGTCGAGACGCGCTCTGCGCAGGACGCAGTCCTGCAGCGCTATCATTTGAACCTGGAACGCGCCTTCTATCCGCAACTGCGCTTTAGCGGCGGCGGCATCTTCGAGCAGCAGAACAGCTGGAGCCGCCAGCTCGGCAATCCGTGGTCGCGCACCGTCGGCGGATTCGGCCAGCTCACCGCGGGAAGCCCGATCCTGAGCGGCTCCGCCGCGTACAACTATCGCGTCGAGCGCCAATCGGTCAGCACCGACCGTCTCATCCTCGAGGAGCCGAGCCTGATCGTCGGCTGGCGTCCGAGCCTGTTGCCGCAGTTCTCGCTGCGCGTGGCGCGCACGCACACCTGGGACGTCGATCGGCATCTCCAGGACCTCGCCATCTGGACCGCGCTCTTCACCGTCCGATACGCCGTCAGCTCCGATCTCACGCTGCAGTATTCGGCGATCTATGCCAACCCCAACGACCGTCTCAACGATACCGACACGAAGTCGATCTCGCAGACCGGCCGCGCCGACTACCTGCGCAATTTCTGGGGGGGCCGCGCCAGCGTGAGCGCAGGCTTGACGCTGAACGACCGCCGCACCGAGGTCACCAGCGCCGGCGCCGGGGGCACAATCGCGACCCCCCAGACGCCTCTCGCCACCCTGTCGCTGGTCGAGAAATTCCCTGCCGCTGCGCAGCTCGACACGCTCAACGACAATGCCGCACTCTCGGATGGAAACACGACCCAGGGCATTGCCGACCTGGACCTCGGAACTTCACAGTCTGCGGGCACGGAGATCGATCCGCGCGACATCGGCGCGCGATTCGCCGACATCCTCACGCCGGTGAACACCCTCTACGTCTACGTCGATCGCCAGCTTCCGGCGCAGATCGCCGCATCGCTCGCGTGGACCGCGTGGCAAAGCGACGACAACCTGCACTGGACGCCAGTCGACATCACCGCTCCGGTCGTAATCGGGACGTTCCAGAATCGATTCGAGATCACCATCCGCACCACCGCTGCGCATTACCTCAAGGTGGTGACGAGCCCGCTCGCCCAGTCGGTCACGACCGACAAGCGCTTTGCCAGCATCCTCGTCACCGAGCTGCAGCTTTTCCTGGTCACGCCCGCCGTGCGGACCACGGGCTGGAACGCGGCCACGCGGACCCTGCTCAACTCGGCGGCCCGCGTGCAGATCACCAACGCCCTGTCCTACGATTTCACCGGCCTCTTCGGACACGGGACGCAGACCGGCGCCGCTACCCAGAATACCTATCTGATCGGCAACGGTCTTTCGTACGCGCAGAGGCTCAATCCGATCTTCTTCGTCAACGCCCGCGTCGCGCGGCAGGACCAGGATCAATCAGCTGGCCACCAGGGAGTGTTCCTCTACGGCGGTTCGCTGGTTGCGACACCGCTCTCCACGCTGAGCCATAACCTGGTCTACAGCGGGCAGATCGTCTCCGATTCGCGCGGGAACACGATCACCAACTCGTTCTCCTTCTTCAATCGGGCGACGCCCTACCGCGGGACGGGTTTGCTTGCGGGGGCTGCTTACAACCTGGTGCAGCAGCCGAGCGGCCTGTTGCTCCGCAGCGCCCAGCTCACGCTCGGCGCAAACGCGCAGCCGCACCGCACGCTGACGCTCTCCGGCACTTTCGCTCATTCCGATTCCGTGTCTTCCGGAAACGGGTCGCCTCGCCTCGCGCAGGCCACCAATCGCGTCGATGGCACACTGAGCTTCAATCCAGTCCCCGCGCTCTATCTGGCGGGCACCGTTTCCCGTCTGGTCACGGACGGCGCGGGTCGCACGCTGGCGAACGCCACCGGAAGCTTCTCACCCTTCCCGGGCGGCGATCTGCAATTTACGCTCAGCTATACGGAGACGTACCAGGAACCCAATCTGCTCTCGCGGCTGATCGTGCCCACGATTAGGTGGAACCTGCGCCCGGGCACGCTGATCACGGTCTCTTACACGGTGCTCGACACCACCGGGCTCGGGACGGGTACGCACACGCGAACTTTCGACGCCAACTTCCAGACGACCTTATGAAAGGACGGACCCACATGCGCAAAAGCCAGCTCTGGCGATTCGGCCTCGTCGCGTTGCTCGCGGGATGCGCTTCGGGGCGGAGGTACCAGGACCAGAGCATGGACTTCGCCGCCGTGCGCACCGTGGCGGTGATGCCCTTCCAGAACCTCTCGCAGGTGGGCACCGGGGGCGAGCGCGTGCGAGACGTGTTCTCCAACATGCTGCTCTCGACCGGCGCGCTCTACGTTCTGCCTTCGGGCGAGGTGGGGCGCGGGATCAACCGCGCCGGCCTCGCGAATATGGCGACGCCCTCGAAAGAAGAGGTGGTGAACCTGGGCAAGCTGCTCGCCGCCGATGCGGTGATCACCGGCGTGCTCAAGGAATACGGCGAGGTGCGCTCCGGCAACTCGAGCGCCAACGCGATCTCGGTGAGCTTGCAGATGATCGAGACGCAGACGGGCAAAGTGGTCTGGGCGGCTTCCTCCACCAAGGGCGGAGTGGGCTTTCTCGACCGGATGTTCGGAGGCGGCGGCGAGCCGATGAACAAGGTGACCGAGGATGCGGTCCGTGACCTTCTCAACCAACTGTTCCATTAGAGCCGCGCTGGCGGCGCTGGTCGTGGGCTGTGCCGGGCCGCGCGCCGGAGTGCTGCGCGAACCGCCACCGCCCAAGGGGTCACTCGCGCTTCTGCCGCTCGTGAACTTGAGCGGCGTGAGCATTCCGTCGCAGGAGATCCAGAGCTCAGTCGAGGCGGCGCTGCGCGGCCGCGGTGTCGCGCTGGTCAGTGGCGAGCCGGTGGACGCGTTCCTGGCGCGCCACCGCATGCGCTACACGGGAGGCATCGGTCGCGACGACGCCAGCGCCGCGGGAAGAGAGCTGGGCGTTACCGGGGTGCTGATCACGACCATCGAAACCTATGGCGCCGGCTCGCCGCCGCGCGCGGGCATCGCCATGCGCCTCGTCTCGGCCGACGGGCTAGCGGAGGTCCGCTGGATCGAGGAGGCCGCTCGCACCGGCGACGACTCGCCGGGCGCCTTCGATCTCGGCATCGTCCGCGACTACCCCACGCTCCAGGCCGACGTGCTGCTAAATATCTCGTCATCGCTGGCGCTCTATCTGGACGGCAAGGGTCCACGCGCGACCGCATGTCCCGCCGAAGGGCGATTCGCTCCCAAGGAGCTGTTCGTCTCGCCGCAGCTCGACGCGGGCCGCACCTATTCGGTCGCCGTGCTGCCGTTCGTCAACGAGACGCCGAGGCGCAACGCGGGAGACTTGATGGCGCTCCAGTTCGTCCGGCAGCTCGAGGCCTCCGGACGCTTTCATGCACTCGAACCCGGTGCCCTGCGCGACGAGCTGCTGCGTTTTCGCATCGTCATGGAGGGCGGTGTTTCGCTCGACGGCGCGCGCATGATTCTCGATCTGGTGCAGGCCGACCTGGTGCTCGCGGGTTACGTCCGCGAGTACGAGGATCCGGCCGGGCCCGGCGCGGCGCCGCGGCTCCAGTTCACGGCGCTCCTGCTCGAGCGCAAGAACAACGAGGTGGTCTGGGAGTCGACGTCCTACAGCCAGGGGGACGATGGGGTCTTCTTCTTCGATGCGGGGTTCATTCGCACCATGTCCGGCCTGGCCTGCCGCATGGTTCGCGGCGCGATCGTCGCGATGCTCGAGCCATCCCTGCGCAAAACATTGGGCCGTAGCGCAAAACCTGCGCCCTGAAGCTCGCGCCCTCGGGCCGGGTGAGTGGTGCATGGCTTGCACCAGCGACGGGTACACCCGAGGGGGCGCGATGAACGAACCCACATTGCTCTCGATAGCCTTCGCTTGCTGCTTCGCTGCCGGACCCGCGACCGCCTCGGCCAGCGAAGCCTACGCGGTGGTGAAGGGCCCGGGCGGCACCGTCAAGGCCGCTCTCTTTTCGGAGGATTACGCCTCGCTTCCAGTCGCGCGGGTCGAAGACCAGGTGGTCACGCTGCACGACTTCGCGGACGCGCTGGCGGAAGTCCACGGCGCCCATGGTGAAGAGATTCCCGGAGGCAAGAAGGATTTCAGGCCGGTGCTCGACCGCCTCATCGGGGCGCGCCTGATCGCGGTCGAGGCGCACGAGATGGGTATCGATGAGTTGCCCGGCATCAAGAAGGCGGCGGCCGACTTCTCCGTCACGCAGCTCCGCGAGACGCTGCAGCAGCGGCTGACCAGGGGCATCGGGTCCGACCCAAACCAGGTCGAGCTCTATTTCCGCGACGCGGTGCGGGAGTGGAAGCTCGAGTCGGTCCTCCTTGCCAAGGAAGCCGACGCGAAGGAGCTCTCCGCCGCGGTCAAGGCGGGCAAGAGCTATGACGAGCTGGCGGCCCGGGCCACGGCGGCGAAGAAGGCCACGGCGGGACCGGCCGGTGATTACGTCGCGACAAAGAAGATGCTTCCGCAAGTCGCGGCCGCGGTGGAGGGTCTGTTCACGGGGCAGGTGAGCGACGCCGTTCAGGTGCAAGAGGGCTGGGCCGTCGTCAAGGTGGCGGGGATCCGCTATCCGGAAGATGCCAGCGCCCGCGGCGCCGCCGAGGAGCGCTCGCTCGACGAGCAGCGCGAGAAGCAGCTCAAGAAGATCTACCAGGGGCTGGTCAAGAAGTACGCGGTCATCGAGCAGAAGCTCCTCGCGAGGCTCGACTTCGAGGCGAAGAAGCCCGGATTCGGCGCGCTGCTCAAAGACAAGCGTGTGATCGCCCGCGTCAAGGGAAGCAAGGAGGTCACCGTCGGGGAGCTGGCGCAGGCCGTCCAGATGACCTTCTTCCACGGCATCGAAGAGGCCATCAAGCTGAAGCACGTCAACGAGGCGAAGTACGCGGCCTTCAACAAGTTGCTCTACCGTGAGATCTTCGACGCCGAGGCGGTGCGGCAGAAGATCGCTGAGTCCGACGAGTACAAGCGCGCCGTTGCGGAGTACCGCCAGGGCCTCATCTTCGACGAGTTCGTCCGGCGCGCGGTGCTGCCCGACCTCAAGATTTCCGAGGACGAGGGCCGCACATATTACGAGCAGCACAAGGCGGAGTTCACCTATCCCGCCTTCTATGCGCTCTACAGCATCTCGTTCTCGACCGCGAAGGCGGCCGAGAAGGCGTACGACAAGCTCAAGGCGGGCACCGATTTCAAGTGGCTGAAGGCGAACGCGGAAGGCCAGATCGCCGAGGACAAACGCGCCATCGATTTCGACGGCGCCACGCTCAGCGCCAGGGCACTGCCGGAGGACCTGGCTGCGAAGCTCAAAGCGACGAAACCGGGCGACTACCGGCTCTACGGCTCCGGCGGCCAGCACCACCTCATCGTCGTGAAGCAGGTGACTCCCGAGCAGCAGCAGCCCTATCTGTCCGTACGGCCGGTCATCGCCAGGAAGCTCTCGGGAGAGAAGGTCAGCAAGGCGGTCGAGGAGTGGGTCGCGAAGTTGCGCAAAGCGCACGATGTCAGGGTCTACCTCAGCCAGATCGGAAGCTGACGCCATGCGGGCAGCGGCACTCCTCGCCTTCGCGTTGATCGCGTCGGCCGCGCGGGGCGAGAGCTTCGCGCGCAAGAGCTGTCTCGATTGCCACAGCAAGTTCGCGGACCGCATCCACAGCCTCAAGAACGTCCATGCTCCGGTGAAGCAGGAGAAGTGCGAGGACTGCCATTTGCGCCACGGCATCGTCCCCAAGCTCCTCCTCAAGGAAGGCGGAAACCAGCTCTGCCTCGGTTGCCACAAGAAGGAGAGCATCGGGCTCGACAAGCCGAACGTGCACAAGGTGCTCAAGACGGGCGCGTGCACGCAGTGTCACGACGCGCACGGATCGAACGCGAAATTCCTCCTCAAGAGCGAGGGCAAGCAGGAGTGCTTCAGCTGCCACAAGCCCGAGCCGTTCGAGCGCAAGAACGTGCACAAGGTGCTCGCGACCGACGGCTGCATGGCGTGCCACGCGGCGCACGCCTCGGCGCAGCCAAAGCTGCTGGTGTCGACCGAGGGTCAGCTCTGCGCGAAGTGCCATGCGGCGACGTCGGCCAGCTTCAGGAAGTCACACGGCGACATGCCCGTGGGCAGCGCGAGCTGCAGCACCTGCCACGATCCGCACTCGTCGGATCGGCCGGGGCTGCTGAAGGCGTCGCTGCACAAGCCGGTGGCCGCAGGCGACTGCGCGTCGTGCCACGCGCCGGCGCCCGGGAAGCCCTTCGCGGTCAAGTCCGATGGCAGCAAGCTCTGCTACGGCTGCCACCTGGCCGAGGGCGTCGCCGGGAAGGATCAGATCGCGCACGCGCCCGTCGCCAAGGGAAACTGCCTCGCCTGCCACGATCCGCACACCTCGGCCAACAAGGGGCTGCTCAAGGCAGCCGGCAACGACTTCTGCTTTTCCTGCCACAAGGAGAAGAACCAGATCTTCACAACCAGGCACGCGGCGGTCGCGCAGGGCTGCACCACCTGCCACCAGCCGCACGCGGCGGCAAAGAAAGCGCTGCTCGACGACAAGGTCGACGTCCTTTGCGCGAAGTGCCACTCAGCGTCCACCTCCGATCAGTTCAAGGACAAGACCGTCCACGCTCCGTTCAAGGACGGCAAATGCACGACCTGCCACGACGCGCACGGCTCGAACGTCGCGGCGATGCTCAGGGCGCCACAGCAGACGCTCTGCTACGGCTGCCACGCCGGGGCCGAGACGAAGTTCGTCAAGTCGCACACGCACAAGCCGGTGCAGAACGGGCAATGCACGGGGTGCCACCAGGGCCACTCGGCGGACGTCCCGAACCTCCTCAAGGCGGACGGCGCTGCGCTGTGCGCCACCTGCCATGGCGAGCTGATGAAGGATCCGCCGCAGGGCGGCTCGCGGCACAAGCCCTCCGCGGCGGGCGAGTGCCTGACCTGCCACGATCCGCACGGCTCGAACGTCGCCGGCATGATCGTCGCGCCGCAGTCGAACCTCTGCGTCCGTTGCCACGCGCAGCAGATGAAGAGCGCGGAGGGAGCGAAGAGCGTGCACGCGCCGTTCGCGAAGGCGGACTGCACGGCTTGCCACAACCCGCACAAGTCGGCGTTGCCGGCGCTGCAACTCGCCAAGGGGGCCGACGCGTGCCTCACCTGTCACGCCGCGTTGAAAGAGAAGATGGCGGCGGGCACGGCCCACACGCCGGCGACCAAGGATTGCCGCCAGTGCCACAAGCCGCATGCGGCCAATTTCGCGAAGCTGGCCACGGCCGATGCCGCGACGCTCTGTGGCGGGTGCCATGACCAGCGCTGGGACAAGCTCAAAGCTGCCCACCTCGGCCTGGCCGTCGACGACTGCACCAGCTGCCACGACCCGCATGCGGGCAAGGACGCGCGCCTCTTCAAGAGCGTCACGCACGGACCGTTCGAGCAGGGCAAGTGCGCCGCCTGCCACACCACCGGAGGGGCGCCATGATCTGGCTCGCGTTCCTTCTGGCGGCGGCGCCGGCGACGCACTTCAAGCTCCTGCCGGGAGCGCAGGGCAAGCTTTGCCTCGAGTGCCATGCGGACTTCCAGGCGAAGCTCAAGAAGCCGTTCGTGCACACGCCGGTGAAAGGCATGGACTGCACGGGCTGCCACAACCCGCACGCGTCCGGGCACGGCAAGCTCCTCTCCGCCGAGCCTTCGCAGATCTGCGCGACCTGCCACAAGGGCATCGTCCCTGCGCAGGCGAAGAGCGTGCACAAGCCGGCGGCCGAGGGAAACTGCACCGCCTGCCACGACCCGCACGCATCGGCGACGAAGTTCGAGCTGGTGAAGTCCGGCATCGAGGCGTGCGCGACCTGCCATGCCGCCGTCACCGACGCCTGGAAGCGCGCGAGGCACAAGCACCTCGTCGGCGGCGGAGAGACGTCGTGTACCGCCTGCCACGACCCGCACGCTTCGGCGAGCGGCGACCATCTGCTCAAGGGCGCCGATCCGGGCTTGTGCCTCTCCTGCCACAAGCCGGACAAGGCGTTCGCCGCGCGCCACCAGGGCTACCCGGTGCAGAAGGCGCGCTGCGCGAGCTGTCACGACCCGCACGGATCCGACCAGCCCGGCATGCTCAACGACACCGTGCACAAGCCGGTGGCCAATCGGCAGTGCGCGGAGTGCCACGTGCCGGGCTCGCTCGCGACCAAGGGAGCGGCCGCCGCGCTCTGCACGACCTGTCACGCGCAGCAGATCTCACAGATGCTCGACCAGCCGCAGGTGCACCAAGCGATCGCGGACCAGAAGGGCTGCCTCAACTGCCATACGCCCCACGCCTCGCGTCAGCGCGGCCTCGTCAACGGCAACCTGCGACAGGTGTGCGGGACCTGCCACACCGACACCATCGCGCGCCAGGAGCGCTCGCCGACCAAGCACAAGCCGGTTAACGAGGGCGAGTGCACCGCGTGCCATAGCCCGCATTCTTCCGACGTGCCTCTGCTGATGAAGAAGGCCGACACCATCCAGCTCTGCGGCACCTGTCACGACTGGCAGAAGCACTCGACGCACCCGATCGGCCCGAAGCTCGTCGATCCGCGCAACCAGAACCTCAC
>Ga0213851_1152286_pt1 | contig 11721 bp, 12 predicted proteins | sample ABR_2014_MetaT_FD_164455 | JGI IMG/M metagenome (GOLD analysis project Ga0213851, IMG submission 164455) | Metatranscriptome of freshwater sediment microbial communities from post-fracked creek in Pennsylvania, United States - ABR_2014... | ecosystem: Environmental > Aquatic > Freshwater > Creek...
CGTGGATAAGAAAAAGATTAATAATAAAGATAACAAAGAATTTTCATTTTGCACAATAAATTTTAAATTTATAAAAATTATTGAAATGGCTAGTAAACTATATAAACTTAACATTTTATAATATAATATAATATATTATAAAATTTGTATTAAATATTCTATATCTACAGTAGATACATCCTCTGCATATATATTTATATCAAAATCTCTATCTAAATCTAAATCATTCTGTGATGAATCCTCACTAACATCTATATTGAAATCCCTTATATTATCAATATTACATAATAATTCTGATAATAATGTTGTAAAAATTAAATTACCCTTTACTAATTTAAGTACTAAATCATATGTAATTAATTCTAAAGCCAAATCAGCTTCAGTTAAATTTAAATCTTCAAATAAATTTATTTCATTAGTCTCAAGATAATAATTATAATTAAAATTAATAATGTAATTTTTTGTTATTTTATTAAAAATACCATATAAAGAATTTGATGTTTTACTTATATCTACAAGAGGATCTAATGTTACTGCTTTATATAAATACATATTATTTATATTTATTTTACCAGATTTTCAATCATCAAATAAAACTTTAAATTCCTTCATAGGTCTTAAAAAAAATTTAGGTATTATATAATTATTTTTTTTTAATACTAAACAATATAATTTATAATTCTCTAAAAATTGATTTAAAATTATCAAATGTCAACATTGCGCAACAAATTCATAATAAGTATCTAAGCGATTTTGTAAATGTTTTTTACCTCCACCTTTAATCCCTCTATTACTAAAAAAATTAAATTTTGGGTATAAGTAACTATAAATACGATCCAAATTAAACTCAATTTCATATATTGTTACTACATTTAATTGAAAAACAAAGCCTTGTTCTACTTTATAAACTTTGTCTCATTTAAAAATCATATGCAAGATTAAGAATAAAAATACAAAAACACCAAAAACAGATACTAATGAACCTACTGAACTAATATAATTTCAATTAGCATAAATATCTGGATAATCAGGTATTCTTCTAGGCATTCCTGCTAAACCCAAAAAATGCATTGGAAAAAAAGTCATATTAACTCCTGTGAAAGTTAATCAAAAATGTATTCTACCATAATGTTCTGAATATTTTATACCTGTTAAAATATCAATTCAATAATAAAAAGCTGCAAATAAACCAAATACAACACCCATTGATAATACGTAATGAAAATGCCCTACAACATAATAAGTGTCATGTAAAGCTATATCTAACCCTGCATTAGCTAATACTACTCCAGTAACCCCTCCTAGAGTGAATAGAAAAATGAAGCCTGTAGCAAATAACATAGGAACTGTCATATAAATTATACCTCCAGCCATTGTTAATAATCAACTGAAAATTTTAATACCTGTAGGTACAGCAATTATCATTGTAACTGCTGTAAAATAAGCTCTAGTATCTACATCTAAACCAACAGTATACATATGATGAGCTCAAACTATGAACCCTAAAAAACCTATAGTCATCATAGCATATACCATACCTAAATAACCAAAAATAGCTCTATTAGAATATTCTGCAATTACATGACTAATAACACCAAAAGCTGGTAATATTAAAATATAAACTTCAGGATGTCCAAAAAATCAAAATAAATGTTGATATAAAATAGGATCACCACCTCCTGATGGATCAAAAAATGATGTATTAAAATTTCTATCTGTAAGTAACATTGTTATAGCTGCTGCTAATACAGGTAATGACAGCAATAATAAAATTGCTGTTATAAAAACACTTCAAACAAATAAAGGTATCATTGACATCTTCATTCCAGGTACTCTCATATTTAATATTGTAACCATAAAATTTATAGCACCTAAAATTGAGGATAAACCTGCTAAATGTAAACTAAAAATAGCAAAATCTACAGCACCACTTGAATGATTAGTTATACTACTTAAAGGGGGATATACAGTTCAACCTGTACCTGCACCTGTTTCTACAAAAGCTGAGCCTAAAAGTAATATAAATGCTGGTGGTAATAATCAAAAACTTAAAGCGTTTAATCTTGGAAATGCCATATCAGGTGCACCTATTAATAAAGGTACAAAACAATTACCAAAACCTCCTATCATTGCAGGCATTACCATGAAAAAAATCATAATAAAGGCATGTGCTGTAACAATTACATTATAAAACTGTCAATTACCATTTAATATTTGTACACCAGGATAAGCTAATTCTATACGTATTAATATACTGAAAAAAGTTCCAATGATACCAGCAATAAAACCAAAAAATAGATATAAAATACCTATATCCTTATGGTTTGTTGTACTTAATCACCTACTTATACTTAATATTATATATTTAAAAAATTTAAAAATGGTTCTTAACATTAAAATACAAAATATTTTTAAATTTATTCATCCTTACAATTTTAATTTTATTGTTCTGTATATTCCTAAAATCTTGATTAGATAAAAGATTTATATCTCAATTATCAAAAGATTTTTTTCCTTTTTTAATATTAATTAAATTTTTACTACATTTTAAATAAAAATCTTCAAAAAAATATTTATCAGTTAATAAATAATTAAAATCTTCAATTATATCTACAGTACTATAAATATTTATAAAATTTTTAATATCAAAAATTTTATAATTATTACTTAAATAATCAAATTCATCTAATGTCTTATCCCCTCCGTAAATATCAAAGTAAAATCTACAACGATAATATAAATATGAAAATTGATTATCTCATGTCTCAATATCTATATTATCTACATCATTATCACTATATATTAAAGTATCCTCATCCAAAGTTTCATAACTATCTAAGTCAAGCTCCATTATATTTTCTTTGCCAACATTATAACTTACTTTTGCTATCAATAATAGAAATAAAATTGCATCTAAACGAAGAATTAGACATAGAATAAGAAAAAGAACTATATAATAAGTATTTATATAATTTACATCCATTATAGAATATTTACATAATTATAATGATTTTAAAAATATATTTTTATTTGTTAAAAAATATATTTTAAAATTTTCTAAAATAAAATTTACTAATTCAAAATCTAAAGAATCTTTTAAAACTATTTTAAAAGGTTCATAAAAAACTGTACTTCTTATAAATTTATAAAATTCTTTCTCATATAAATTTACTAAATTTAAAGGTATTTCATCTAAAAAGCCATTTAAAGCTGCATATAAAAATAAAGTTTGTTCAGTTATATCCAAAGGTTCATTACGATTTTGTACTAATAATCTTGTTAATTTTTCACCTCTATCTACTAATTTTTTTGTTACATCATCTAAAACAAATCCTAATTTAGTAAAATCTTCTACTTCCCTATATTGTGCTAATTCTAATTTAAGACTACCTGCCATTTTTTTCAAAACCTTATTTTGTGCTGCTGAACCAACTCTACTTACAGATAAGCCTGGACTTACAGCAGGTCTTATACCTCTAGTAAATAACTCTGATTCTAAAAATATTTGACCATCTGTTATAGATATCACATTTGTTGGAATATAAGCAGAAACATCCCCTTGTATAGTTTCAATTACAGGTAACGCTGTTATTGACCCTTCATTATTGGCCATATTAGCTGCTCTTTCTAATAATATGGAATGTAGATAAAACACATCACCAGGAAATCCTTCTCTACCTGGTGGTCTTCTTAATAATAAAGATAATTGTCTATAAGACACTGCATGCTTACTTAAATCATCATACACTATTAACACCCTTAAATTTTTACTCATAAAATATTCAGCCATAGCACAACCAGCATAAGGTGCTATATACTGTAATGAAGCAGCTTCTGAAGCTGTCGCTGCTACTATTATTGTATAATTCATACATTCCATATCCTTCAATAATTTATAAATACGAGCAACGGAAGATCTTTTTTTGTCCTATTGCAACATAAATACATATAGTATCTTTATTTTTTTGGTTTAATATAGCATCTAAAGCTATAGCAGTTTTACCTGTCTTTGAATCACCTATAATAAGTTCTCTTTGACCATGACCAATGGGTACTAAACTATCAACAACCTTAATACCTGTTTCTAACGGTACATTAACAGAAGCTCTTACTATTATTGACGGAGCTCTAGTTTCTACATTATTTCTATCCACACATGAAATTAAACCAATATCATCTAAAGGTTCACCTAGGGGCGATACAACACGACCTAGTAATGAATCGCCTACAGGAATACTCATTAATTCGTTAGTCAAGGCTACAAAAAGACCAGGCTTAATAGCGGCATCTGATGCTAGACTCACTACACTTACTCATTTATTGCCTAAATTTAATATTAGAGCTTTTACTATATTGGTTGAACTAATATAAATCTCAACCATTTCTCCGTTGACGGCATTTTGTAAACCTTTTACGTTTACAATGCCGTCACCAACACTTTCTACTATGCCTAGTTGATTAAAATACTCTTTACTTGCATTCATCCTATACTTTATTAATTTATCTTAAATAATAAAATATAGGAAAATGCAAATAAAATAGCAAATAATATAATTATATTTGTACTTGTTGAAAAACAACTTAATATATATATCGCAAATAATGTCATAAAATAATATGCTACTAAAATCATTATTATGCTATCTATTCTATACATACTTCTATGTTTTCATATATATATATATAGTATTAACCCAAGACTTAAAAAAAAAATTCTAAACGAACCTATTTCAAAAAAGCGGTAATAGTATTCTTTCCGCTTATCTACTTTCAAATATCCATATCTTATTATCTTTCTATACTTCTTATAAATAACTCCAATTTTTACTAAATTCTTATAAATGAAGAAAAAATAAAAATTTGTTATAAAAGGTCATACAAAATTTCCTATATACTGTTGTATCTTTACTTTCCTATATAATTCAATATCCATAAAAACTTTAAATAACATATAATATATATTTAATTTTAATGACATTAAATATAAATATATATTATTATTACTAAAGAATAAAATTATATCTGTAGTCTCCAATGATATATTTAATATATTTAACATAACAAGAATTATTGAATATATATATATACCTTTATCAAAAAATTAAAATGAGAAAAATTACCAAAATTTAATATGAAATCATACTTATAAAAATAATTAAATTTTATTTTTAATTGTCTTACTATATTAGAAAAAATAGCTAGACGTGTAACAGCAACACTATGTATTGCTGGTATTAAAAAACTATAATTGATATAATAAAAGACAGAAAAAAAAATGAAAAATCAAAATAATATCGAAAAATAATTTAAAATATCTACTTGAGCCATAATTGTCTTTTACTATCAACTACCTCAACAATACAAAGTTAAAAAAAGTAAAATTCAAACAATATCAACAAAATGTCAATATCAAGCAGCAAATACAAAACGTGCATAATGCGTACTTAAATAATGATTATGTAATAATGCGTATAAACTGTAAGATAGAAAAACTACACCTACAATTACATGGAAACCATGTAACCCTGTTAACATAAAAAATACTGAAGAATATACACCATCACGCAAATTAAAAGTAGATTCAAAATATTCTAAACCTTGTAACATTATGAAAAATAAACCTAAAAGAATAGTTAAAAAAAAACCATCTGCTGCAGTTTTATAATTACCCAACGCTAAACCTCTATGGGCTCATGTTACACTTAATCCTGATATTATCAATATAATAGTATTTAATAGAGGATAATCAAATGCTTTAATGTTCAATAGTCCTACAGGGGGTCATAGAGTACCAACATCTACTGCTGGACATAATGATGAATGAAAAAATGCTCAAAAAAAACCTAAAAATAACATTACTTCTGATGCTATAAATAATAAAAAACCTGCTTTTAAACCTGCGCGCACTATTCTAGTATGATCTCCTAAATTAAATGCTTCTTTAATTACATCAATAAATCAATTAATTGATGTAATTAATATAATAAATAAACCTAGAATAATGTAATTAAAACCACCTATACTAAAATGTACACTATAACCTATTCCTGTTACAAACAAGAATGCCCCTGAGGCTATAAACAAGGGCCAGTAACTAGGCACAAGTATATGAAATAAGTGCTTGTTACTAACCCCCATAAGTCTTAAGTCTAGTGTATTATATTTCTCTCTGTATCTGATAAATAAATGCTAATTAAAACAGTAAATACATAAGCTTGTAAAAAAGCTACACCAAATTCCAATATTAATATGAGTAAAAGAGGAAACATTGCTATTAAACCCATTATAAAATCTATTTTTATTATCTTTGATATAAAAGTAATAATAATATGTACTAAAGTATGACCAGCTAATATATTAGCTGCTAATCTTATTGATAAACTAAATAATCTTATTAAATAAGAAAAAATTTCTATAGGTATTAATATGGGTAATAAAATAAAAGGGCTTTGTGGTATAAATATATATAAAAATTTTAAATTAAATCTTAATAAACCTATAGTAAAAATTGATACACAAATGGTACAAGATAATCATAATATTAAAATTAAATGACTTGTTAAAGCTATACCAAAAGGTATTAAACTTAATAAATTACAAAATAAAATTAAATTAAAAATTGTAAATATAAATGGAAATCAATAAATACCATAATTACCTGCTTGTTGCTTTATTATTTTTAATATAAAATTATATAATAATTCCAAAATATTTTGTAAATATTTTGGAATTATATGAAATTTATAAATATCACTATAAATATAAATTACTATTATTAATATTAATATTAATAACGGTACAATTATATTATTTAATGATATATCAAAATTCAATATAGTTAAATTTTGAATATTAATAATATCAAATTGTTCTAGAGGCGAACGCAACTTACTTTTTTAGTCCTACCTTACCCCCTAAAAAAAGGTAATAGTAATCCTTCATCGTGATTACATTAACCTTTATTGGCATGAACCCATGCGAAACACCACATAGCTCTGAACATTGTCCATAAAATATACCTAAATTATTGGTAGAAGTTACAACTTGATTCAATCGCCCTGGTACTGCATCTACTTTAATACCAAATTCAGGTAATGCTCAAGAATGTAGTACATCTGCTGATGTAATCAAAAACCTTATAATCATATTATAAGGTAAAACTAAGGCTGTATCAGTTTCCAATAGTCTCTTTCCTCCTCTACTCAATTTTTTCACATCAACCATTACACTATCATAATTATAGTCTATAACTAAGGCTTTTCTTGAACCCTTAACATCCATAGCACTACGTGCTTGATATGTTCAATATCACTGATGTCCTATTATTTTAATTGTCAAATTTGGATCTATTTCACTCTCATTTGAATATAATAAATACATCGAAGGTACTATTATATATCATATAATTACTGTTGGAAACATACCAAAAATATATTCTAATTTAAAGCTGTGTTTAAACTTTAATGTATTTAAATAAGCTATACCACTAATTTTTCTGTCATTGTAATATAAGCCATTAGTAGTTTTATTATACATATAATTAGCAAAAAAACGCTCTATTAAAAGATCCCTTATATAACTTTCTTCTACATAATTTCATCAAATTTTGTGAAAAGAAATATCATAAAGTTCTTGTTTTTTAAATTTATCTATATCTACTCAATTTCTCTTATTTTCAATCAACTCTATTATCGTAAATTTTTTTTCAATATCAATATCAATATCAATTTTACTTTCTTCACTTTCACTTTCTTTACTTTCTCCTTTTCTAAAATATTTGAAATATTGATCACCTAAAAAAAATGTGAATAAATTAACTACATAATAACCCTTAAAATTCAATGCAAAAGATTCACCTACATTTATTATTTTCTGTACTATTTCAAAATAATATTTTATAGTCCTTCTATAGAATATATAAGACGTTAAAATTATATATACTTGTAAATTTCACAAAAATTTATAATTGTATAAGATAGATAAAAAGCCTTCTTGTTTATTAAATACACTTCACAAAAAATCCTTTAATATTTTATAAAGAACCCAATAAACCAAACAAATAATTAAAATTATATATCACATTACATCATGATGTAATGATATTAGATTATACGCAAAGGTTGTTGCTGGTTCCTTAAAATTCATTACTTTTTACTGTTTATACTCTCTTCCACCATCACATAGATTAATATTATAATATAAATACTCTTAATAAAAAATAAATTATCTAGTATTATAAATAATATTAAAATTATCATAAATGCATAAATCAATAATAAAATACTAGTTAGAGTATAGGGACTTATATATCTAAAATTTAAACTTAAATTTTTGGCTAATATGTAAACACCGAAAGGTCCAAAAAATTCAAAAAAACCCTTTTCTAAATTACATACAAAAATGTAATAAAATTTTTTATAAACTCATAAAAAAATTTTATTATATAAATTATTAAAAAATCCAGCATTGTAAAAAAATATATATATTTTTTTCTTATAATCATAAATAAAATTATAATAAGAACTTGATAAAAAATTGTGCATGAAAGTTAAATAACTTATATATAAACCTAATATTGTAAATATAAATGGAAAATTTTTTATCAAAGGATGTATAAATTCTGTACCCATCAAATCAAATTTTTCTATGTTGTAAAAAATACTATTACTTATATACGCACTACCAATGCCTGTAAAGATTTCTGCTGTTATAAAACCTATACTTACTGATAATATAGATAAACTAAGTAAAGTTAATATAATACAAATTTCCTTTTCAAAAATAATTAAATGACGATTATAATTATTTGTTTTTATTATAAAAACAAAAAAAATTAATTTAAATGAATATATAGCAGTAAAAAATGCTGTTAATACAGCCATATTATAAACGAAAGTGGAATCCAATAGTATACTTGTATAAGCTAATTCTAATATTAAATCTTTTGAATAAAAACCTGTTAGAAATGGAAAACCTAAAATAGCCATTGAACCTATTAAGATTGCTATATAAGTTAATGGTAACTTATGTATTAGGGAACCCAAACGACGTATATCTTGCTCATCTGATAATGCACTTATGATACTCCCCGCACCTAAAAATAATAATGCTTTAAAAAAAGCATGATTAAATAAATGAAATAATGTAATATTATAATTTGATAAACCAGAAGAAAAAAACATATAACCTAATTGACTACATGTGCTATAAGCTATTATTTTTTTCAAATCATATTGAAAAGTTGCAACAATGGCAGAGAACAAGGCAGTACATACACCTACTACAATTATTAATGCTAAAATTATATTTGAATTTTCTAGAATAAAAGAACAACGTATGAGTAAAAATACACCGGCTGTAACCATAGTAGCTGCATGTAGTAGTGCTGATACTGGTGTAGGTCCTTCCATTGCATCAGGTAATCACGTATGCAACCCTATTTGTGCTGATTTACCCATAGCTCCTATCACTAAAAAAAATAAAATTAAATCTATTGCGCTGAGAGATTTAAAAATTATATAAAAAGGCTCCATTACCATAGCCTCTATTATACTAAATACTAATAAATAATTTACTGTTTTAAATTGATATAATATTAATACTATTCCAAAAAGAAAAAAAACATCAGCTATACGATTCATTAGCATTGCTTTAATTGCTGCTTTATTTGCTTCTATTCTGTTAAATCAGAAATTAATTAATAAATAAGAGCATACACCTACACCTTCTCAACCCATAAAAAGTTGTATAAAATTATCTGCTGTGACTAAAAGTTGCATAAAGAATGTGAAAAAACCCAGAAATGTGTAAAAACGTACGATAAAAGGATCATGACTCATATAACTTACTGTAAATAAATGTACAAACAATGATATTGATAATATTACTGAAAGCATTATTATAGTCAATTGATCATATAACAATCCAAAATTTATTTGCACATTTTGTAAACTAAAAAAGTTATATGCTGTAATATTTATTACATAATTATGAAATAAAATTTCATCAGCTGCTAAAACTAATATTATTATTAGTACCATATAAGTTAATATGGTACTAAATAGAACTGCTTGACGACCTATGAAACGTCCAAAAAGACCTATTAATATTGTATTTATAAGTCCACCTAAAAGTAGATATAAATACATTCTACTTTACAATCTTTTGTTATAAATAATTGTTTATATTTTATTTCCATTTCTATTTACATTTTTATTTTCGTTGTCACCACATAATTTTTTTTGCTCTTTCTTCTTGATATAGCTTTATACGTAAATCACGGGCAAGTATGCTTTCACCTTCTTGCCTTTCTCAAAAAAATTTCTTTTCTACGTATCTACCCAAATAGTAACTCATTATAGTTTCTTCTTTAATTTTTGCCTCCCTTCCAAAGCTTTTTGAATAATACATTGTAATAATACGATTTAAATCTCTCATGAAACCATACCCTAAAGTTATATATATTTGTATACTCTTAGTATTTTTACAAACAATATCCAAAGTAATTTTATTCTCACTTTGTTTCATCATATTTTTCTTTGCTACTTTAAATTTTGCCGGTGTATATTTACCAACAACCTTAATCTCAGGTACTTCTATATCTTTTACAAAAAAATTAAAAAAAATATTATATTTATGTCTTTTTAATATTTTATATTCCAATAAATTTAACTTTAATTTAGATAATAATTTTTTTCATGCCGCTTTATACATTCATGTTGACATATTTAATACATCACCATCATTTATTAAATATCTATTTTTTTTCAAATTTGAATTACCCAGATTTCATACATCTAAATTTTTTAAATTTTTTTTAGCTTCTAAATTTATACTTATATTATAATTTTTTGGTCTTTTTTTAAATCACCGTAAGATTTGTTTAACGAATCTTACTTTCACTTCACTACCTAAAATAGAATTACATATTTGTGTACGTGTGAAAAAACTAATTGGTTTTATTAATTTTCTATAATATTTTCTCCTATGTCTATATTTATAACCTGTACAGGCTCCATAAGGTTTTATACTTTTTTTCATTCAAAAAAATATTATTTTTCATCACTTTCAACTGTATGACCTAATTTTATAATATACAAAGGTCCATTATTTATTTTTTTATTTTCTCCTTTTTTAATCACCTCTTTTATTTCTGTAAGTCTCTCAACATTCCTCTTCAATTCTATCTTATTTTTATATTTACCACTTATTATACCTTTAATATAACGATTTTTTAATTCAAATACATCCCTATAAATATTATTAATATTTTTTGTTCAATAAGATGCAAATTCAATTTTATCTCTTACATTTATAGTATCTTTGCCTCATAAAGCTGTAGTGTTTTTCGCTTTCTTCTGCGTCTCCATAAATTCTTTGTATCTTTCTATTCCATACTTAGCTCTATATCTACGATCCTTCTTCGACATAGAATCACTTCATATTGTATTTATTTTCGCTATAATAGCTTTATCTTTCAAATATCTATGTATAACTATTTCATTCATCGCCGCATTATTAAATTTTAAACTTCTTTTCTTTTTACAGTTAAAAAGATCATATAAAAAAGCTTCAAGACTTCTATTATTTATTGCTTTTGGATCAAAATTAAATATAAATTGCTTATTAAAGTTATCATAAAATAATGTTTTTAAATCTTTCTTCTCGCAATAATTGTAACAATGAAATCAATATCATATAATTTTTTAAGATTAAACATTC
>Ga0213851_1426073_pt1 | contig 11704 bp, 11 predicted proteins | sample ABR_2014_MetaT_FD_164455 | JGI IMG/M metagenome (GOLD analysis project Ga0213851, IMG submission 164455) | Metatranscriptome of freshwater sediment microbial communities from post-fracked creek in Pennsylvania, United States - ABR_2014... | ecosystem: Environmental > Aquatic > Freshwater > Creek...
CTCTGGCGCTGCTGGGAAAGCTGACGCCGCGCACCGCGGTCAGCGCCCTGCTCGGTTCGATCGCATTCGCCGGCGTTGCCCGGCTGATCTGGCTCGCTTCCATCCGCCGCTATACGTCCGCCAGCTCGTAGAGGTCTGGTGATATGATCGCAATGGAATGGATCCGCAGGCGATGGGCGGCCGCCCTGGCGCTCGTCTTCATCGTCGGATCGGTCCGGATCGCATTCTACTATTTGATCTATGAACCTTTCGTCGATCGGCGCGGCTCGCCGGTCGGCGTCGAATTCGAGCCGCTCCGTCCGCTCCTGGTGCGCGTCGCGCAGGTCGAATATCTCTCGGACGAACCCCTCGACCACGATCCGCTGCTGCCGCGGCAATTCGATCCTGGCGACATGATGTACGCGCGCGCTCAATATGCGTTGGCTCCGACCATCCTCGTGCATTCGGGTGGCGCCCTGCACCTGGTGCTGGCGAACTTCGCCAGCGCGCCCGGCCTGGAGCGGGCGATCGCATCCGGCCACTATGACGTCCTTTTGCGGCCCGCTGGAAACATTGCGCTGTTGAGCCGCAAATGAACGGGATCGTGGCCGGTATTGCCGCGGTCACTTTCTCCTGGGCCGTGCTCCGGCAGGTGGCGCTGCCGAGGCATCTCGCCTACGCGGTAGCGCCTCTGGGCATGCTGGCGGTGCTGTCGGCCTCGTGGGTCATCGGCCTGTTCTTCGGGATTCCCGTCGCCGGCATCGACGTTGCCCTTCTGGTCGCGGGCCTTGCGCTGATCGCGACCACCCCCGTGAGGCTGAGGCAGGAGTTCGTATCCGGCGGATCACCGCTGCTCAAGGTGGCCTTCGCCGTCGTCTGCGCCATCGCGGCGTCTGCCTTGATCGTCCATCTGCGCCGGTTTCCGGACGGCGGAAACGACGCGTTCATCATCTGGAACTTGCGGGCGCGGTGGCTGTTCCGCGCGGGCGCCGATTTCCGCTCGGCCTTCTCGCCGCAGATCCTGTTCTGGACGCACCCGGACTATCCGCTCCTCTTGCCCGCGCTGGTGGCCCGCGGCTTCGGTTTCTTGGGGCGCGAAAGCGCAGCCGTGCCTGCCGCGATCGCATTCGTGTTCACGGCCGCGTCGGTTGGCGTGGTCTTCGCGGGAGCTCCGGCGACAAGCCGGTGGCTCTCCGGTCTGGCCGTGGTGACGACGCCGGCGCTGGTGATGCTGGGGGCGACCGAGCAGGCCGACGTGCCGCTGGCAGCGTTTCTCACCGCCGCGATCGCCATCCTGATCGCTCGCGAGCCGGGGGACCTGCGCGCCGTCGCCCTCGCCGGGGCCTTCGCCTCGATGGCGGCCTGGACCAAGAACGAAGGCATCCTCCACCTGCTCCTGATCGCGGCGGCGATCACGCTCGACGAGCGGCGGGCCCGGGCGGCGCTGGCGTTTGTCCTCGGCGCCCTGCCGCTCCTCGCGCTGCTGGTGTTCTTCAAGGTCTCCTACGCGACGCCGAACGCTCTTCTGCCGAGGGCCTTCGAGCCTGCTCTCTCGCGCGCTCTGAGCCCCGAGCGATGGTCGGCGCTCTTGCCGCTCTTGCTTCGCAGGATCGTCCTCTTGCAAGCTTGGGGTTTGCACCTGGCCGGCCTTCTGGTCTGGTTCGCTGTCTTTCGACGGCTGACCGTCACCCGGCCGCATCTGCGCGCGTTGTCGTGGGTGCCTTTGGCCACGATCGCCGCGCACTTCTGCATCCTGCTCTGCCAACCACACGATCTGGTCTTCATGTTCAAAGTGACGATCGATCGCTTGTTGATTCAGATCTGGCCGTCCATCCTGCTGCTCTTGTCCTGGCGCGTGCCCGCGCGAGAAGCATACCTGGTAGGGGCTTCCACCTGATCGCGCAGCCGCGGATCTCTAGAGGCGGAACCCCACGCCGATTGCGAGCCGGAGCGCGAAGGACGGCCCGAACGACGTGCGCTGCGTCAGCGAATCCTCGCTGCGGAAGAGGTAGGTCGAAGCGGACGCCCGCAGGTAGACGTACGCGCGAGTGCCCAGCTCGCGCGTCACGCCGGCGGCCGGAGAGAGTTGCAAAGCCGCGCTGGTCCGCCGGGGCGCGACCCCCGCCGTGCTGAAGCGCTGCACGAGCAGCGCACCGCCTGCCGTAAGCCCGATCTCCAGCGAAACCAGGCGCAAGTCCCAGACGTGCGCCGCCGAGAGCTCCAGGTCGTACTGATCGACCGACGTGCGAATGCCCGGATTCGCGAAGCCGCTGCGGCACCAGCCGAAGCGCGGGGTCAGCGTGATCTGTTGCAGCGCGACGGCGACGCCCGCGGCGGCGCCAGCGCAGACGCCCGCGTCGTCGACCAGGGAGCTGCGCACGCGCCCTTCGGCTTCCACCGAAGCGACCGCGTCCGAAGGGCCTCTGCCCTTGCGGACGAGCCGCGCATACTGAGTGCGCTCGAGGCGCGATTCGTCGAGCAGCACGCTCGCGCCGGCGGGTGCGTCGAGCATTCCTTCGAGCAGCATGTCCGGGCCGCGTCCGCGAACGAAGTACTTCCCGGCCCGCACACTGAGCCTGCGCGACTTGTCGTGCGCGCCGACCTCGCCGACGACAGAGCCGTCCTGCGATCCCTGGAAGAGCAGCCAGGTGCGGCCTTGCGGAAGGTCGATCCACGCCCGGTTGGGCGCCTTCGGCTCCAGCGTCGCCAGCACCAGATCGCCGGAGCCGCGCACCTCGTACTGGAACGTCGGATGCTGCATGCCGGCCAGCGTCCGGCTGGAGGCGCGCAGCGTGGTCTCGTACGCATAGCGATATGCCTCGTCGAGCGTGACCCGCCCGTCGCCGTTCTCGTCGGCCGCGCCGAGCAGACCCGACAAGAGCGCGTGGGTGAAGAAGCTGCCCTTGATCTCGTCGGACTCCTGGCTGTCCTCGGAGGCGGAGCTGGAGGTGAGGAACACCGCGCCCTCGCCGGCGACGCGCTCGCCGAGCCGGATGTCGAACGGTGGAATGGGCGCGCCGCCCTTGACGCGGGTGAGCGCTCCCGATCGGCAGGCGTCGAGAATCAGCAGTCGAAAGCTGGCCGCGGATCCGCGCACCAACTGCTCCAGCTCGCCCATCTCGAGCTGTGTATTGCCCAGGTGCAGCGCCGCCGCATCGGCATGGCCCGAGTAGTAGACCACCAGCACCGTCTGCGCAGAGGAGGTGCGCACGCGCTCGTTCACGGCGATCAGCGTGCGGCGCACTGTGGCCGCGTCCTGGCCGCGCAGCACGATGAGATTTTCCGGCCGCACGCCGCCCACCTCTTGAAACACCGACCCCACCCGCGCCGCGTCGGTCTCGGCGTAGCTGAGCACGACGTCGGGCGGCTGGCCCGCGTCGTTGCCCACCACCACCGCGAAGCGCTCCACCTGCGCTGCCGCCGCCGCCGGCAAAAGCGCTGCGAGCGCGATCAGCGCTTGACGAAGCTCCACCTGGTCTCCTGGCAGCCGTCGGGCAGGGTGCCGCGCCCGCTCTCCAACCCAGCCCGAACGGGTTCGAGCTCCACCGGCGCGGAGCAGAAGAGGCCGACGATGCGTTCCTCGCCCACCGTGGCGTCGAGCCGTGTGCCGATCGGCAGCGGCACTTCCTGGCCGGCCGGCAGGAGCTCCGCGCGCGCACCGAGAGGGAAGTAGACGGAGCCGTGGCCCTGCGGATCGATGCTCAGCACCGCGACGTACGCGGCGACCGGCGTGGTCACTGCGAATCGCAAGGCGTCGCCGGCGGCCACCGTTTCGCCTGGCCCGGCGCGGCGCACTTCACCTCCGTGCTGCACGTACATGCTCAACGCCGGCGCCGTGCCTTTGCTGCGCACGCCTGGCGCGGGACGCAGTACGAAGAGCAGCGAAGTCGCCGCGGCGACGCCCACTCCCGCGGCCGCTGCGCGCCGCCGCCAAAGCGAGCTGCGGCGCGGCTGCAGCGGAACCACGCGCATCGGGGGGAGCGCTTCGTCGACCGAGAGCACCCGGATGGCTTCCGCGCAACGCGTGCATCCCGCGACGTGCGCACGCACTTCTTCCGCCGCCGCGCCCGAAAGCTCGCCCATCCGGAAACGATCGAGTTGCAGCGCCGACAGGCAGGCCGGCCACAACCGCTGTGCGAGAGGAGTGCTCATGCGCTCTGCTCCAGGCGCTGCAGCGTTTGCTGCGCGCGCTCCAATAAGTAGCCCACCTGCCGGCGTGAGCAGCCGAGCATCTCGGCCACTTCGGTGTGTGTCATTCCGTCGAGGTGGTGGTACACGACCGCGGCCGCGACTTGCGGCGGCATCTGCGACAACAGGCTGCGCACTTCGGCCAGCGCCTCCGCGCGCGGACCCGCTGCTTCAGGCTCGGGTTTCTGCTCGAGCAACCTCGCCGAGGTGCGCCGGTTGCGGAGCTGGTTGAGGCAGAAGTGGGTGGTGGCCTGGTAGAGCCACGACACGATCGACCCCGCGTTGCGCACGCTGCCGGGCGAGCGCAGGAGCGAGGCGAAGAGCTCTTGGAGAACCTCCTGCGCATCGTGCTCGCTGCCGAGCAGCGTGCGCGCGCGCCTCAGCACGATGTGCCCGTGGGTTCGATAGAGGCGATCGACCTCGATCACGGGCATGCGCCTCCCGCTGGGCCGAGGCCGACGCTGCCCAGATCGAGCACCAGCTGCTCGCCGGGCGGCGCCGGCGACAGCTTGTACGGCTCGAGGCAGAAGGACTGCGCCGTCGTGTTGTCGGCGACTCCGCGCTGCGCGAGATCCGCCACGCAGGCGTTCAATTGGTCGGAGGTGATGCACCTCGGATTCACCGCGGCGACGGCCATGAGGTGAAACCCCGCCGGCAGCGCGGCGCCCAACCACCACTCCATCAGCGAGTGCTGAGGCACGTCGGCGGCGAGATAGACGATCCAGTGATTCGCATCGATGCCGTAGCCGGGATTGGCCGTCCTAGGAAGCGAGTCAACGCCCGCCGACGCAATCCCGTACGGGATCGCAGCGGCGTTGGCGCGGGCATAGGTCACCTCGCCTGGCGCCAGCGTCTTTCGCGCCGCTGCAGGCGGCGGCTGGTAGAGGTGCACGGTGAACGTCGCCGGAAAGCCGGACTGCACCGGCGCCCGCGTCGCAAGGTCCTCCTGGTCGGTGGACGGCGGCGGGCCGCGCTGCCAAAGCATCGCCGCTTCGAGCGCGGTGGGCAGCGGGCGGGAGCTGATCACCTGCCCATGCAACGTCACCAGCGGCTCGCCCGCATAAGCCGAGTCCACCTGCGGATCGCAGGACGCGACGACCAGCAGCAAAACCAGGGCGCGCCTCATCAAATAACTCCTCACAGAACAGGACCGCGAGCGTTCGATCCGTGGCAAAAGCGTCCCCATTTTGCCCGAAACGGCTAGCTTGCGGTCCTTAAGGGTCGGAGATTCCACCAGGAGCCCTCGATGCCGCGTTCTCTCGCCGTCCTGCTCGTTCTGCTCGCGTGCGCGAAGCAGAGGTCCGAATCCGCGCCCGCACCCATCCAGACCCGCGTCGCGCTCGCCAAGGCCGCGAGTTGCGATGAGTTGTCGCAGAACGTCCACGACACCGCCGTGCGCCAGATGCGCATGCAGCTCGAGCAGTCGCAAATCGGCATCCTCAGGGCCGAGGGCGACGCCGCAACGCCGGGCCCTTCGGGCTCGCCGGCGAGCTACACAACCACCAACACGCAGGTGGCCGGCGTGGACGAGGCTGACTTCGTCAAGAATGACGGCACGCGCATCTTCGTCCTCTCGGGCCGGCGCCTCTTCACCGCGAAGAGCTGGCCGCCGCGGAGCCTCGCCGTCGCGGGCAAGCTCGACCTCGAGGGCTGGCCGGGCCAGATGTTCCTGGACGGCAACCAGGTGGTGGTGTTCTCGAGCATCTGGACGCCGCCGCAGGGCGCAGGGCCGCAGGGCGGTGGTGTGAGCAGCGCGCCGGTGTGCGCGCTCGGCAGCGGCTGCTCCTGGGGATCGAGCACGACCAAGATCACGGTCGTGGACGTGAGCGATCTCTCGGCCCCGACGGTCGCCTCGGAAGTCTACCTGCCCGGCTATGCGCAGGGAGCGCGGCGGGTGGGCAGCTCGGTGCGCCTGGTCATGAGCGACAGTGTCCGCTGGCCCGACAAGATCAAGCGGTGGCCAGACTACGATCCGGCGCTCTACCAGGACAAGGACAAGCTCGCGGCGGCCATCGCGGCGCTGGAAGACGCGAACGAGGCGATCATCCGCGCCACGCCGCTCTCGCAATGGTTCCCGAGCGGCCAGCGCAAGCTCGCCGGCGGCAGCGTGGTCGAGATCGGGTACCAGTGCAGCGACTTCTACATCGCCAACTCCCCGGAGCGGCTCGGCCTCGTCACCATCGCCACGCTGGATCTCGCGCACCTGGACGCGGGCGTGTCGCGCGCCAGCATCGTGGGCGAGGCCGGCGTGCTCTACGCGACGCAGAAGCACCTCTATCTCGCGAGCCGGCATTGGTGGTGGTGGCTGCGGGCGGGCCAGCACGACTGGACGTACGTGCACGAGTTCGACATCGAGGATCCGGCGCGCGCCGCTTACGTCGGCTCGGGCGGCGTCGAGGGGATCGTCGGCGATCAGTTCGCGATGGACGAGAAGGACGGATACCTCCGCATCGTCACCAACACCTTCGAATGGACGAACGATCCGCGGATGACGGGAGCTCCCTGCCCTTCTTCGGGATGCGGGTTTCGCCTGATACCGGGCAGCAGGCTGAGCGTGCTCGCCCCGCAGGCGGACGGCGCGCTCAAGCTGCTGAGCGAGATCTCGCCGCTGGTCGCCGGCGAGCGGCTGATGGCCATGCGCTTCACCGGCGACAAAGGCTTCGCCGTCACGTTCCGCTACGTGGATCCCCTCGTCACGCTGGATCTGTCGGACCCTGCGCATCCAAAAAAGGTGGCCGAGCTGACGCTGCCTGGTTTCTCGACGTACTTGCAGCCCATCGACGCAAATCACCTGCTCGCCATCGGCATCGACCTGCCGCTCGACTCGGCCGGTCACCCCATCTCGAACAAGCGCGCCATCCAGCTCTCGCTCTTCGACGTGAGCGATCTTGCGCAACCCAGGCGGACGGCGCAGGCGCTGGTCGGGACGGCGTGGTCGACCAGCGAGGCGCTCTGGGATCACGACGCGTTCAACTGGTATCGCCCTGACGCCTCGAAGCCGGGCCTGCTCGCGATTCCGTTCAGCGACTGGCAGTCCGTCGCACAGGGCCAGCCCTGGTGGAACGGGTTCGTCAGCGACGTACGCGTGTTCTCGGTCGATCCCGCGGGCAAAATCCTTCCCGTGGGCTCGCTGGGAATGAACGACGTCTACGTCCAGCAGGGCACGGGCGAGTGGACGTGGTGGTACCGGCCCTGGGTGCGGCGCAGCGTGATGGCGACCGACCAGGAAGGGAACACCTTCGTCTACGCCGTCTCCGACGCAGGTTTGCGCTCGGCAGCGCTTTCAAACCTCGACACGCCGCTCGCCACCGCACTGTTCCCGCGCCACTGATCCCCGGAAGCGGCTCTATATTCCGGCCGCGTGAAAGAAGCTCTGCCCATCGACGCGGTGTTGCCGCAGATCCTGGCTGCGCTGCGGACGGGTCCCACGGTCGTGCTCGAGGCGCCGCCCGGAGCGGGGAAGACGACGCGAGTGCCCCCGGCGCTGCTCGAGGTCGTGCAGGGTGAGGTGGTGGTGCTGGAACCGCGGCGGATCGCGGCGCGCGCTGCTGCGCGGCGGGTCGCGTCGGAATTGGGCGAGCGCGCCGGCGAGACGGTCGGGTACCAGGTGCGCTTCGAAGACGTCTCCGGGCCAAAGACGCGGCTGCGCTACGTCACCGAGGGGATCCTCGCGCGGCGGCTGCTCAGCGACCCGGAGCTTCGCGGCGTGGGCGCGGTGGTGCTGGACGAGTTTCACGAGCGCCACCTGCCGGGCGACATTGCGCTGGCGCTCGTCCAGCGGCTGCTTCCGCGCCTGAAGCTCGTGCTGATGTCGGCCACGCTCGACGCCGCGCCGCTAGCGGAGCTCCTCGCGGCAAAGGTGGTGCGCAGCGAAGGCCGGCGCTTCCCCGTCGAGATCGAGCATCTCGAGAAGGCGGACAAGCGCAGGCTCTCCGAGCAGGTCGCGGCTGCCGTGCGCAAGCTGACCGTGCCCGGCACGTTCGGCGACGTGCTCGTCTTCCTGCCCGGCGCCGGCGAGATCCGCCAGTGCGAAGGCGCGTGCGCCGAGCTGGCGCGCCACCGAAATCTAATGATCGTCCCGCTGCACGGCGAATTGCCCGGAGACGAGCAGGACCGCGCTCTTTCCCCGGGGCCGCGGCGCAAGATCATCCTCAGCACCAACGTCGCCGAGACCAGCGTGACGGTGCCGGGGGTGACGGCGGTGATCGATTCGGGGCTGGCGCGCATCGCAGCCCACTCGCCCTGGTCGGGGCTGTCGTCGCTGGAGCTCTCCCGCATCAGCCGCGCCTCGGCGCTGCAGCGCGCCGGACGCGCGGGCCGCACCGGGCCGGGCCGGGCGCTGCGCCTCTACACCAAGCACGACCATGATTCCCGGCCCGAGCACCACCCGCCGGAGATCGGGCGGCTCGATCTCGCCTCGACGCTGCTCGATCTGCGCGCGGCCGGCATCGACCCCGATCGTTTGCCCTGGCTCGATCCGCCGCCACCCGGCGCGCTGCAGAATGCGCAGGCCCTGCTGCGCCGCCTCCTGCTCCTCGACGCGCGCGGCGAAGCCACCGAGTTGGGGCGCGCCTGCGCGCGACTGCCTTTGCACCCACGCCTCTCGCGGCTGGCCGTCGAAGCGGCCCGCCGCGGATTCGGCGCGGACGGCTGCGCGGCGGCCGCGCTGCTCAACGAGCGCGATCTGCGGCGCGACGCCAGCGCGCCCACCGGCCCTTCGGACGTGCTGGAGCTTCTCGACGTGCTCCAAGAGTGGCGCGAGCGCCGCGACGTGGATCCGAACGTGGCCCGCCGCATCGAGCAGGCGCGCGAGCAGCTCCAGCGGCTCGCGCCGCCCGATGGAAAGCGCGCGGGCTCGCGCGACGAAGCCATCCTCTTCGCGGTGCTGGCCGGCTTCCCCGATCGCGTCGCGCGGCGGCGCGCGCCCGGAAGCGACGAGGTCCTGCTCGCTTCCGGCGGAGCGGCGCAGCTCTCGCCGGCGTCGGCGGTGCGCGAAGCGCAGCTGATGGTCGCGGTCGATGCGGAGGAGCGCCGCGCCGCCGGCAAATCGCGCGCCATCGTGCGCCTGGCCAGCGCCATCGAAACCGAGTGGCTGCTCGACCTGCACCCGGACTCGGTGCGCGAGGAGACCGAGCTGGTCTGGGAGCCGTCGCGCGAGCGAGTCGAGGCGGTGAGCCGGCTGCGCTACGACGGGCTTTCGCTGGAGGAAAGCCGCCGGGCGCCGCGGGAGGCGGAAGCGGTCGAGGCGGCGCGCATTCTCCTCGAGCACGCGACCGGCGTTCCCGATCCGGATCTGGCCGCATCGCTGAAAGCGCGCAGCGCGCTGGTGGCGCGGCACTGTCCGGAGGCTGGCATCGCGGAGCTCACCGACGCCGGGATCGCAGCCGCGCTGCGCGAAGCCGCGACCGGCCTCACCTCGCTGAAAGAGTTGCGCGAGGCGCACCTGCCCCTGGTCGCGCCGCAGACCGCCGCCACGCTCGATCGACTCGCGCCCGAACAGATCGCGCTCCCGGGCGGGCGCAGGCTGCGCGTCGAGTACGCCTTGGGCCAACCGCCCGCGGCGCGCTCGCGGCTGCAGGATTTCTTCGGGCTCTCGCGCGGGCCCGCCATCTGCGGCGGGCGCGTGCCGCTGGTGCTTCACCTGCTCGCGCCCAACGGCCGCGCGCAGCAGGTCACGCAAGATCTGGCCGGCTTCTGGGAGCGCCACTACCCCGCGGTGCGCCGCGATCTGATGCGCAAGTACCCGCGCCACGCCTGGCCGGAGAACGGCGCCACGGCGTCGCCGACGCCTCCGCGCCGCTGACTCCTACGGCGTCGTGCTGCCGGTCTACTCCGCCACGTTGGCAGCCATGTCGAGCAGCCCTCCCGCTCCCGCCCCCTCCGCTGAGAGTGCTAAAGAAAAAAAATTAATTTTTTTTCGCGACCAGCCACGCCCGTTTGGCGTGATGTCAGATGCGTGTGGCAGGCTTGAACCATGGCTGAATTGCGAGTGAGTGCGTCCGAACTGCGCGTCCATTTCAAGGACCTCGCCAACCGGGTGGCGCGCGGGGAGGACGCGGTGATCGTGTCCCGACATGGTTTCGAGATGGTGGTGATGGTCAGTCTCGGAGACTACCAGCGAATCCAGAAGCTGAAACCGGCCGAGTCCGAGGAACCGCTCTATCTCGAGCACCCGGATACGATGCCCCTTGAAGAAGTTGAGCGCCTGTATGAGGCGACGAAGAACTCGACCGATGACCGGACGGTGACCTGGCGTGGCAAGGCGGCTCTGTCGATCTGGGTGCGCAGAGACCGCTTTTGCGCGACCGACCCGCCCTCGTGACGGTCGCGCCTGCGCTCTAATGAATCGCCGCGCGGAGCGGCAGGTCCGCTATCAGCTTCGCTTCCTCGCGGGCCAGCTCTCCCAGGCGCTGACCGCACTCCGGCGAAACCGAGCGGGCCAGCCGCAGGAAGAGCGCGCCGTGCCCGCTCTCCGACCGCGCCAGTCGCGCGTAGAAGTCGCGCAGCTCGCGCTCGGGCAGGTTCTCGGAGAGCAGCCGCAGCCGTTCTTCGCTGCGCGTTTCGATCAGCGCCGAGACCAGCAGCCGGTCGAGGAGCCGCTGGCGGGCCGGCTGGCGCACCCGCGCCTGCAGGGCCTGGGCGTAGGGATCGCCGGGATCGCGTCCCAGCGTGAGCCCGCGCCTCTCCATCAACGCCAGCACCTGCCCCAGGTGCCCGGCCTCTTCCCGCGCCAGCCGGGCCATCGCGCGGGCGAGGCCCGTTTCTTGTGGAAACGCCGAAAGCAGCGAGAGCGCCTGAGCCGCGGCCTTCTTCTCGCAATGGGCGTGATCGACCAGCACTTCGTCGAAGCGCTCCACCGCCAGCGGGGCCCACTTCGGGTCGGTGGCGCGGAGGAGTTGCATGCCGCCGCTAGTAGTAGGCGAGCGCGAGTTGCAGGCCGACCACCTGCACGCCAGTGTTCCCGTTGAGCGTCGCGTTCCGATAATAGAGCTCGGGCGATAGGAACAATCCCGGCGACAGCCGGAACTCCACGCCGATGCCGCCGTTGCCGGCGAGGCCGACGGCGTTGGAGCCGTCGCTGCTGAGAACGGGCATGCTGTTGCTCATGCCCACGCCGATGCCGCCGCGGACGTAGACCATCACCTTGGGCTTCACCACCAAGTGGTACTGCACCACGACGGTGAAATGCTCGACCCGGTAGCTGGCGGCGGCGGTGGTGAGGGTGCCCTTCGTGCTTGCGCCGTCGATGGCGCCCGAGAAGTAGACGATGAGCGGGGCCCCGAAGCTGTAGCCGAGCCGCGCCTCGACGTCGTAGCCGAAGTCGTTCTCGCCGGCGATCACGTTGAGGCCGCCGCCGCCGCCCAAGGCGGCATAGATGCCCTCGAGAGCGCTCTCCTCGTCCTCGGTCGCTGCCATCCGCGACCGCAGCGCGGCAGAGGCGGACAGCGAGGTCAGCAGCACCGCAAAAAATAAATTTTTTTTCATGCGCGATACCTTAGCGCAGTTGCCAGCGGCGCAGCAGATAGAGGTCGCCGGC
>Ga0213851_1405437_pt1 | contig 11636 bp, 9 predicted proteins | sample ABR_2014_MetaT_FD_164455 | JGI IMG/M metagenome (GOLD analysis project Ga0213851, IMG submission 164455) | Metatranscriptome of freshwater sediment microbial communities from post-fracked creek in Pennsylvania, United States - ABR_2014... | ecosystem: Environmental > Aquatic > Freshwater > Creek...
CCGGTGTCCCGCGAGGCTGATTTGGCGGAACCAAGTGCGCGGCTGGAGCTGCTGGACAACGATGGTGCACGGACGCTCGCCGGCGGGCGGAGCGAGAACCTCAAGCTGATCGAGCAGCGCTGCGGGGTTCAGATCGGACAACGCGGGAACGTCTTCCTGATCTCGGGTGCTCCCGACAAGGTGGGGCTGGCCGAGAACCTCCTCGGCCAGTTGAACCAGCTCATCCAGCGCAAGTACCCGCTGGGGCTGGAGGACGTGGAGCAGGCGTGCAAGGTGCTGCTGGCGGATCCGGAGGCCGACCTCAAGGAGATCTTCCTGGACACCGTCTACGTCACCAACCGCAACCGGCCGGTGACGCCCAAGGGGTTCAACCAGAAGGCGTACATCGACGCGATCCGCAAGTTCGACATCGTCTTCGGCATCGGGCCCGCCGGCACCGGCAAGACGTATCTGGCGATGGCCATGGCGGTGGCGTCGCTGGTCGAGCGCAAGGTGAAGCGCATCGTGCTCTGCCGGCCGGCGGTCGAGGCGGGAGAGAAGCTGGGCTTCTTGCCGGGCGATCTGGCGGAGAAGGTGAGCCCGTACCTGCGCCCGCTCTACGACGCGCTCCACGACCTGATGGACATCGACCGCGCGCAGGAGTTGCTCGAGCGCGGTACCGTCGAGGTGGCCCCGCTCGCCTTCATGCGCGGGCGCACGCTCAACGACGCCTTCGTGATCCTCGACGAGGCGCAGAACACCACCTCGGAGCAGATGAAGATGTTCCTCACCCGCCTGGGCTTCGGGTCCAAGGCGGTGATCACCGGCGACGCGACGCAGATCGACCTCCCCAGCGGCAAGGCTTCCGGCATGAACGAGGCGCGCAACATCCTGCGCGACGTGGAGGGCATCCGCTTCTGCGAGTTCACCGACCGCGACGTCGTGCGCCACCCGCTGGTGCAGGAAGTGGTGCGTGCCTACGACGCCGCGCAGGCGAAGCGCGAGGCGGAGCAGGTCGCCCGCAAGAGTGCTGCGGCCGCGGAGCACCCGGGTTAGAAGTCAGCGCCATGCTGGCTACCCTCGCGCTGATCGCCGCCGCGCACGGCTCGCTCCACTTCATCGACGACGACTACCCGAAGGCGCTCGCCGTCGCCCGCGCCGCGCACAAGCCCCTGTTCGTCGATTTCTGGGCCACCTGGTGCCACAGCTGCCTCTCGATGCAGCGCTTCGTGATGAGCGATCCCGGCATGAAGCCGGTGGCGGACGAAGTGGTGTGGGCGTCGATCGAGACCGAGACCCAGAAGAACAGGCCCGCGGTGGAGCAGTTCCCGCTCGACGTGTGGCCGACGTTTCTGGTCGTCGATCCGGAGAGCGAGAGCGTGCTGGGGCGCTGGCTGGGCTCGGCCAGCGTGAAAGATCTGCGCGCCTTCGTGCAGGAGGGCGTGCGCGCGTACCGCGCCAGGGGTGCGAAGCCGGAGGCGGCCGAAGCCGCCCAGCGCGAGGGCGATGCGGCGCGGATCAAGGGCGATCAGGAGGCGAGCGCCGCCGCATACGCGCGCGCGCTGGAGCTGAGCAAGCCCGGCGATCCCCAGCGGCCGGAGCGGCTGGCGCTGCTGGCCAACGCGCTGCGGAAGGCGCGCACTCCCGAGGCGGCGCGGAGCTGCGTGCAACTTGCGCTCAAGGAGCTGAAGAACACCGGCGACAGCTCGATCGCCACCGACTTCCTCGGCTTCGGCCAGGCTTGTGCCGAGCAGCTTCCCAACGGCGATGCCGAGGGGAAGAAGCTGGTCGCCGCCAGCATCGACCGGCTGCGCGAGGTGCTGGCGAAAAAGGACGCCCCGCTCGCCGCCGATGACCGCAGCGACGCGCTCGCGAACCTGGCCGAGTTGCTCGACCAGGCGGGCCGCCATGAGGAGGCGGTGAGGACCATGCAGGAGCGGGCCCGGCTGCTCGAAAAAGCCGCGGCGGCAGCGCCCGATGCGACCATGGCGTCCACCTTCGACCCGCACCGCACCGACACGTACCTCTACTTGAATCGAGCGCCGAAGGCGGAGCAGCTCCTCGCGCAGCGCGAGAACGAGATGCCGTCAGACTACAACCCTCCGGCGCGCCTCGCCCGCGTCTATCTGGTGGAGAAGAAGCTGCCCGAGGCGGAGGCGGCCGTCGATCGCGCGCTCGCCAAGATGCCCCGCTCGCAGCGCCGCATCGGGATCTTGGGGCTGAAGGCACAGATCCTCAAAGCCGAGGGCAAGCCGGTCGACGCGGTCCTCCGCGAGCAACTCGACGTGCTCCGCTCTCTCCCGTCTCCGCAGCGCAACCCGGAACAGGAAGCGAAGCTCGAGCAGCAGCTCAAGACCGCCGCCCGCTGAGAAAAGCAACTGCACACCGCGAAGGCGCGAAGTTCGCCAAGGGGCGCGAAGTCTTCTGTTTTGTAAGAGCCTTTCTTGGCGAGTCTTCGCGTTCTTCGCGCCTTCGCGGTGTGCTTTTGCATTTGCAGTTGCCGTGGGTTGAGAGGAGAATCCGCGGCCCGGATGGCGGACCCCCAGACAGCGACGTGGACTTCGCGGATCTTGCGGTTCCGCCGGGTCCGGCAAGCGCTCGCCCTTTCGCTTTTGGCCTTGGTGGCGGTGAGCGCGGCGTTCCTGCTCACGCCTTCGCGCTTCACGCCCACCATCCCCGCGGACGACGCGCTGGGTACTCTCTTTTCCGGCACGCTGAAGGCCAACCGCGATTACGACGTGCTCGACCCGGAGACCACCGAGGAAAAGCGCGAGGAGGCCGCGCGCTCGGTCTGGCCGGTCTACGACTTCGACAGAAGCGCGGCGGCCCTCTTGCAGCGGCGCATCGCCGAGGCCTTCGCCGGCGGGCGCGACGCGCTCAGGCTCTGGAAGCGCGCCAACCCGTCGAGGGCCGCGCGGGCGATCTCGAAGCCCGAGCGCAAGCTCGATGCCGACGTGCTCAAGTTCTACCTCTCGCAGCGCGACGAGTTCTGGAAGGCGCTGCAGGCGGTGGTGGACGACGAGGACTACCTCGAGCTGGCCCGGACCGGATTCGACCCGTCGGTCGAGCGGGCCGCCGAGCGGCTTGCCGCGCTGGCCGCGGCCGGCTTCACCGTCGAGGAGCGCGGGCTCCTGGCCGCCGATCGCGAGCGCGGAATCATCGTGCGCACGGTCGGCGACGCGCCGGCGCCCGAGCAGGCGGTGCGCGACATCGATCGGATCCGCGATCTCTTCCGCGCCCGCGCCGACCTGGAGCGGCTCGCGCAGGTGCAGCTGGCCGACCTTCCGCCGCGGACGGCCCGGGCGGTGGCCATGCTGGTGCGGCGCGCGCTGCGTCCGAACCTCGCCTACGATGACGCGGAGACGCGCCGGCGGCAGGATCTCAAGCGCGAGCAGGTGAAGGACGTCCTCTTGCAGGTGCGCAAGGGCGAGAAGATCATCGGCGACGGCGAGCAGGTCACCAAGACACACCTGCTCATCTTCCACGCCCTCCGGGCGGCGGGGCGCGCCTCCGAGGCGGAGCAGGTGCGCTGGGGAGGCGGGCTCTTCGCGGCGCTGATCTGCGCGGTGGTCTTCGAGTTCGGGCGGCGCAACGTGCGCAAGTTCCGGCTGCGCAGCCGCGACGTGGTTTTGCTCGCGGCGCTGCTCGTGTTGCAGCTTCTGCTGGTGCGCGGCGCGCTCTTCGGCGCCGATGCGCTGCACGACTTCGTGCGCGATCAACTCCCGCCGCGGCTCGCCGCCATCGTGGCGCAGGCGCTGCCCGCCGCCGTGCCCTATGCGCTGGGATCGCTGCTGGTGCGCTTTCTCCTCAACAGCGAAGCCGCCATCCTCTGGACGGTGGCCTTCGCGCCGCTCTGCGGACTGCTCGCCGGCGGATCGCTGCAGGCGGCGGTGGCCGCGCTGGTGGGCGGCGTGGTGGCGGCCGATCGGATCGGGCACGCCGGCAGCAAGGCAGCCGTGTTCCGGGCCGGCCTTTTCACCGGCCTCGCGACCGCGGTCGTGTTCGCGGCGTTCGCCATGTTCCAGGGGCGCTTCTGGAGCTGGGAGACGGCGGCCACGGTGGCGGGCGGCATCCTCTCGGGCGCGCTGGTGCTGCCACTTCTCGCGCTGGTGATCGCGCCGGCGCTGGAGGCGAGCTTCGGTTACGTCACGGACATCCAGCTCCTCAAGCTCGCCAACTTCAACCACCCGGTCCTCAAAGATTTGATCGTCCAGGCGCCGGGCACGTACCACCACGCCATCCTGATCGGGCAGCTGGTCGAGGCGGCGGCGCGGGAGATCGGCGCGAACCCGCTCCTGGCGCGGGTGGGCGCGTACTACCACGACATCGGCAAGGGCAAGAACCCGCTCTTCTTCGGCGAGAACCAGAAGGGCGAGAACCGCCACGACACGCTGACGGCGCTGATGAGCGCGCAGCTGATCCAGCGCCACGTGGCCGACGGCGTCGAGCTGGCGCGCGCGAGCAAGCTGCCGCGGCAGGTGATCGACTTCATCCCCCAGCACCACGGCACGCGGACCGTCGGCTACTTCTTCCATCGCGCGAAGCAGGAGGCCGAGCGCGCCGGGCAGCCGCCACCCAGCGAGCAGGAGTTCCGCTATGCGGGGCCCAAGCCGCAGACGCGCGAGACGGCGCTGGTGATGATCGCCGACATGGTGGTGGCCACCGCGCGCAACCTCGCGTCGGTGGTGCCCGACAAGCTGCGCGGGCTGGTCGACGGCGCCATCCAGTCGGTGGTCACGGAGGGACAACTCGACGAGTGCGAGATCACGCTGCGCGACCTGGAGCTGACCGCGCAGAGCTTCCTGCGCTCGCTCGAGTCGCTCTACACGCCGCGCGCCGACGCGCCCCCGCCGCCCGCGCCGCGCCTGCGCGTGCTCGAGACCTCGGCGGATCTCAAGCGGGCATGAAAACAGCCGCATGAAGAAGCTGGCACGGAACGTCGTGCTGCTCGGCGTGGTGTCGTTCTTCGCCGACGTGTCGAGCGACATGGTGATGCCGCTGTTGCCGGCCTTCCTGGTCTCGCTGGGGGCGGGAGCGGCGTATCTGGGCGTGATCGAGGGAGCGGCGGAGGCCACCGCGGCGCTGCTCAAGTACCTGAGCGGCAGATGGGCGGACCGGGCGCGGCGGCTGCTTCCGCTCGCGGTGGCCGGCTACGCGCTGGCCGCGATGGCGCGGCCGTTTCTCGCGGTGGTGCGCGCGCCGTGGCAGGTGCTGCTGGTGCGGAACGTCGATCGAGTGGGGAAGGGCATCCGTACCTCGCCGCGCGACAAGCTGCTCGCGGAGAGCACGGAGCCGGCGCGGCTGGCGGAGGCGTTCTCGTTTCATCGCGGGATGGATCACGCGGGGGCGGCGCTGGGGCCGTTGCTGGCCGCTGCGCTGTTGATGGTGTGGCCCGGGGATCTGCGGCGCGTCTTCTTGCTCGCGGCGATTCCGGGAGGTCTCGCGGTTCTCGCGCTGTTCGCAGTGCGGGAGCGGGACAGTGAATCGCGGTCGAAGGTCGCGGTCCCGGTCGCGGTCGCGGTCGAGGGCCCGACACGCGTGCGAGGTGTACGCGAGCTCGCCGAAGGCGTTCCCCTCCGGCTGCTCGCCGCGATCGGCCTCTTCACGCTCGGCAATTCGACCGACGCCTTGCTGGTGCTGAGGGCGCAGATGCTCGGGGTGCCCACGCCGCAACTGCCGCTGCTCTGGGCGCTGCTGCACGTGGTGCGATCGACGCTCTCGTGGCCGCTGGGTCGGGCCGCCGACAAGCTGGGCCGGCGCGGCGCACTGGCTGCGGGATGGCTCTGGTACGCCGCCTGCTATGCGGGATTCGCTCTGGCCACAGGGCCTGGGCAGATCTGGATCCTCTTCGCGGCCTACGGCCTGGTCGCCGCGCTGACCGAGGGCACCGAACGCGCGCTGATTGCCGGGGCGGTTGCCGGCGAGCGGCGCGGACGTGCGCTCGGCATCTACAACCTGGTCTCGGGGATCGGCCTGCTCCTGGCCTCCGTCCTCGCCGGCGCAGTGTGGGAACGCGCGTCACCGCAGGCCGCGCTGCTGCTCGGCGCGGCGCTCGCCTTCGCGGCCGCCGCGCTCCTGGGAACGACTCGCCGGCCCGCCGCTTGAGCGTGTTTCGTGCGGCACGAGCACGAGCACGACATCCAGCACGAAAAGGAGAACGAGCACGGCAGTTGGCATCGCCCTCAGCGCAGCCGCGCGATCCAGCGCTCCGATTCGAGCGCGCGTCCCGGCGGAGCGTCTTTTCCGAGCGCGGTGAAGGCGTCGCGCGCGGTCGCGTCGTCGCCCAGGTGCCAGGCCGCCACGCCGCGCATGCGCAGCGCCTCCTGTACGAAGAGCGGACCGGGCAGCTCGCGCGAGAGCGCGCTCGCGACATATCGGAGGCACTCGGCCCAGGCGCCGCGGTTCTCGAGCTGCCGCGCGATCAGATAGGCCGCGAGCCCGTCGCGCGGGCGGGCCAGATCGAGATCGCGGATCGCCAGCAGCACCTCGGGCGAGCTGTTTCCGTCGGCGAGCAACGGCCGCAGCGCGGGCCAGGTCGGCGGGTCGCGCACCGAGCGCAGCCGCACGGCCAGCGCGCGCTCGGCGGGCTCCGGCTGCGGAAGCTGCGACGCTTCCTCGAAGCGCGCCAGCGCGGTCGCGGCGTCGCCGGCTTTCCACGCCGCGTCGCCCGAGTCGGTGAGGAGCTGCGCGCGCAGCGGCTTCGAGAGCTTCGGGTGCGCCAGCGCTTTCGCCTCCGTCTTCAGCGCGGCCGCCGGATTCTTCGCGGCAAGCTGCGAGCGGCGCAGCGCGACCAGGAGCGCGGGATCGTCGGGCTCCAGCTCCGCGCACCGGCTCCAGAGCGCGGAGGCCGTCGCCGGATCCCGCGCGGCCTGCGCCTCCCGCTGCAGCAGCGCCACCTCGTGCGGGCAGCGCTTGCGGACGATGGCGGGCGCCGCGAAACGCTGCGATGCCAGCACCACCGCCCGCTCGGGCTCGCGCAGCGACTCGAGGAACTGGAGGTGTCCGGCCGCCAGCGCGGGCAGGTCGAGCTTCGCCCGCCCCGCATAGACCTCGCGCATGAACGCGGCGCCACGCGTCTCCCACAGCCAGCGCACGAACGAGCCCGCGGTCGTGTAGGCGCGTCCGCCCGACTCCGCGTAGAAGAGCCCCGGCGCGAAAAGCCGCTGCACGTCGGGCAGGTGCCCCAGGTCGCGCAGCGCCCGCGCCTCCTCGTGCACGGTGAACTCGCCCGGCGGCCAGTCGCCCGCCACCGCCATCCCCTCGGTGAGCGCCATCTGCGGCAAGAGCCCGCCCGGCACGCCCCACGGCCTCCTCGAGATCGGCGCGCCCAGCGCGTGCACCAGCTCGTGGCGCAGGATCGGGTGCGGCGCGGGCGCGTCGTTCAAGTGGATCTGCCGCAGCCACGGCTTGGTGAAACTGGTGTCCGCCGCGCCGATCAGGCGCTGTTTCTCCTCGGCGGAGCGGTAGAGATAGACGTCGATCTTCCGCGCGGGCGCTTGCGTGCCGAGGAAGCGCAGCACCTCGCGCACGTCGGTCTCGGCGTCGCGCGCGAGCAGCGACCGCTCGCCCTCGGCCTTCTCGCGCGGAAAGTGCAGCCTGAGGTGCTCGGTCTCCAGCCGCCCGCCCAGCTCCGCGTCGAGCTGCGCGCGGCTCGCCTTCCAGTTCAGCCGCTCCGCCTGCAGCGACATCCACACCGCCGCAGCGCCCGAGACCAGCAGGATGAGCGCGCCCCGCCGCTTCGGCCGCGGCGGTCCTACCAAGAGCGCGATTCCCGCGCAGGCCCCCGCGTAGAGCAGCGTGTCGCCGCGGAAGAGCCAGAGCGCGCGACTGGCGCGGATGGCCTCGTCGTAGATGGGCCCCGGATACATTCCGCCCAGGTGGTGAAAGGCGAAGACTTGCGGCCCCCGCACCACTGGCCAGAGCGCGACGGCGAGGCTGGCGAAGAAGATCGCTGCGTAGAGTAGCGCCGCGCGCCGCGGCCACAGAAAGCCGCAGGCCACGCCGAGCGCCGCCGCCAGCAGCGCCGACGGAACCGCGATGGCGAGGAAAAGCACGAACCCGCCCGCCGGATCGCACGCAGGTCGGTGGACGCCGTTGAGCAGGATGATCCCGAGCGGAATCGCCAGCGCCCAGAGCGAAAACCAGATCGCCCGCGACAGCGCGCGGGTCGACGGTTCGGTCTCCGTGCGCGCCGCTGCAATCCCGGGGGCTCCTCCGAAGAGGCCGGCCGCCAGCGCGACCAGCTCGCTCAGCTCGTAGCCCAGGTGATCGGCGAGCGGCAGGAAGCAGGCGGCGACCGCCAGCACTGCGAGAAACGCCAGATAGAGGCGCGGTCCCGTCCTTGCCCACAAGCTGCCCATCCTGTCAGACTGAGTTGCGATGGCGCCCCCCGATCCTGAGGATCTCCGCTCGAGCTACCGCGCGCCGCTGCGCCTGCGGGTGGATTACGAGCGCATGAACTCGTTCTTCGCGGACTATACGAAGAACCTCTCCAAGGGGGGCAGCTTCATCAAGACGCCGCGTCCGCTGCCCCTCGGCACGCGCTGCCAGTTCGCCTTCACCGTGCCGGCGCTGTCGGACCCGCTGCAACTGGAGGGAGAGGTCACCCGGGTGGTCACTCTCGAGGAAGCGCGGGCGCGCAACGAGGATCCGGGAATGGGCGTGAAGTTCGTCTTCCGCGACGCGGCCGCGCAGCGCGAGTTCGAAGAATTGGTGGAGCGGATGATGGAGGACAGCCTGGGCCCGGACGCCGCCAGGGCACTCCTGCGGCGATAAAGCCGAGCTCGTGCATGTGCTCGTGCTCGTTTTCGTTCTCGGCGCCGTCCTCGTGCGGGTGCTCGTTCCGCTGCGAGAACCAGAACCAGACCGATTCACGGCCACCCAAAAGGAGCACGAGCACGAGCTCGGAACTTCACTATTCGGGGATATCGATGAACGCGCAGCGTGTCCCGGGCCCCACTGCGTGGGCGGCGGCTTCGCCTGCCGACACTTCGACGACGTAGCGCGACGGCTTGCGCACCGAGCGCGGCGCGTCGGTTCGCGGCGGGGCCGTCAGAACGCCTGCGACGCTGCGGTCCTCGGCGAGGAAGATCATGTCCAGCGCGATCAAGGTGTCGTGCATCCAGAAGGAGTGCTCTTCCGTCGCCGGGAACACAAAGATCATCCCGTGGTCCTGCGGGAGCTCGCGGCGGAACATCAGCCCGCGCGTGCGCGCCTCGTCGGTGTCGGCGATCTCCACCCGCACCACCCAGGGTCCGCGGGGCGTCTCGAAGCGGACGGCTCCAGTGGCAAGCTGCATGCTCTTCGCGGGCGCGGCCTGCGTGCGGCAAGCGGCGAGGATCAGGAGGGCGAGAACGACGCGCACCCGCGCACTCTAATCCCAACGGCGGCTCAGTTGGGGGGTCATCGCCAGTCGGGATCGAGCTCCCGACTGGCGATGTGGAGGCGCGGAAGCGCCGGATCGACCAAGCGGCTGTCAAGGCACACGGGTCAATTCAAAGCGAGTCGTGGCGTTCTTTCAATGTCTCGCGCAGTACCAGCTGGAGGCCATCTGACCGAAGAGCTGCTGGTAGCGGTCGGGCGGAAGCCGCGCCTTCATCGAGGTGAGATACTGCCCGTTGAGCGCGAGCTGCGTACAGGCGAGGCCGGCCGGGCACGCAGCGCCTGCGCCTGCGCACGCCTGCGAGCAGTAGCCGCCCTGCGATCCCGGGGTGGCGAGGCAGGCAAAGCTCCCGCACTCGCTGGAGCCCAGGTAGAGGTACTGCCGTCCCGGCTGCGGCGACAGCTCCGCGCCCACCGCGTCCTGCACATGACAGGGCGCGCCCAGATCGGTGCGCGCGCACGCGGCAGCGAGCAGGAGTGTCAGCGGCAGCACTGTCCGCAAGGCAGGCATGGCGTGGGGAACGTTGGTGCTCTGCTCCGCGGCCGCAAGGGGTTGCCCGGCAGCAGTGCGGCCCCCAAGTTTGCGGCGCCATGCGCTTGCCGCTGCTGTGCGCCATTCTTCTCATCGGGACGGGGACTGCCCGCGCGCAGCCTGCCGAGACCGATCTGCCGCCGGACTCCGGCGACTCCATCTCCGCCGTGCAGAAGCGTCCGCTCCGTCAGGCGCGCAGGCTGGAGATCTTGTCCTACGGCGAGATGGGCATCGCCGATCCTTATCTGCAGCGCTGGGGAGGCGGCCTGCGCGCCATGTGGCACCTGCGCGAGGGCTTCTCGCTGGGGCTCGACGCAAACGGTTTCGGGACCTGGCAGACGCAGGAGCTGGTCATCGCCAAGCGCGAGCTGCACGCGCGCATCTTCGATTCGCGCCAGCGCGCCTCGCTGATGGCCATGGCCTCGCTCGCGCCTCTCTACGGCAAGGTTGCGCTGCCGGGCGACGCGCTCGTGCACTTCGAGACGTTCCTCGACGCAGGTCTGGGCGCGGCCTACACCGAGACCGACTCGACCCGCGGCCTGCGGCCCGCGGTGACGGCCGGATTGGGACAGCGCATCTTCCTGGGCGAGAGCCTGGCGCTCACCGCGCGCCTGGGCGGAAACTTCTACGCGGAGCGGCTGATCGTCGACGGGCGCCCGCAGGGAAAGGTGATGGGCTTCTGGAGCCTGCGCCTCGGCCTCTCGTTCTACTTCGGGGGCGGGCCATGATCGCCGCGCTCCTGGTTCTCTTGGCGACGACACCGCCCGAGGAAGCGGCGGTGAAGCTGGCGCCCGCGGCTGCCGTGGCGCAGCTTCCGCCCCTCGAGGGCGGATCGCAGGTCGGCGCGCCCAACGCGCTGCCGCCGGTCACCGCGCAGCTCTTCCACATCGGCGGGCGCTTCGAGGTGCAGCCGCTGTTCACCTTCTCGATGGGCGATCCCTTCTGGCGCACGGTGGGGATGGGCGTCCGGGTCGAGCAGCATCTCGACGAGCGCTGGTCGATCGCGGTGCACACGCTGGGCGGGCTTTCGATGGTGGCGGCGCCGGTGGAGATCTGCGGCGATTCGGCCTGTTCCTCGCCCGCTGCCGAGAAGCTGCGCGCCGCGCCGGGCAAGCTGCAGCTCCTGGTGGGCGTCGAGTTGGGCTGGGCGCCGGTGTACGGGAAGCTCTCGCTCTTCGGCGGGCACACGCTGCATTTCGACGCTTATCTGAGCGTGGGGCCGGAGATCGTGCTGGAGCGGATCGCGCCCGACGTCGCCTCGCCCGAGCAGGGGCGCTGGGCCGCCGGCGGCCGGGTGGCGCTGGGGGAGCGGCTCTTCTTCACCGACCGCTTCATGATCCGGGCCGCGGTGAGCGAGCTCGTCTACTCCGGACGGGTGCGCGGCCAGAGTGAGATCGAGCGGAAGTTGAGCTTCGAGGGCGGCGTCGCCTGGCTGTTCGGCGGGCGCTGACAGGACGGGGACCAAATGAAGAGGGTGGCAGTGTGCATCGCGGCTCTGTGCGTGGCGGGCGTCGCGCGGGCGGAATCGCCGGAAGCGGCCTTCGCGCGCGTCGACAAGTTGAAGGCTTCGGGCGAGGAGGCGAGCGGGCGGATCGCGACCGTCGTGCAGGCGCTCACCGAGGCGGGGATGCCCCGCTCGGCGACGGTGCTGTTGGCCGCGCTGGCCGCCGACGAGCGGCAGTCGCCCGGCGTGCGCGAGGCCGCCAAGGCCGCGCTCGTGCTCCGCGCCGCGCAGGACCCGGCG
>Ga0213851_1396775_pt1 | contig 11562 bp, 12 predicted proteins | sample ABR_2014_MetaT_FD_164455 | JGI IMG/M metagenome (GOLD analysis project Ga0213851, IMG submission 164455) | Metatranscriptome of freshwater sediment microbial communities from post-fracked creek in Pennsylvania, United States - ABR_2014... | ecosystem: Environmental > Aquatic > Freshwater > Creek...
CAAGTCCGCGGCTGGGGCTTCAACAAGAAGTTCGGTTTCCGCGGCGGCGCCTACGAAGGCGTGCAGGGCGTGCAGCCCGGCACCGCAGCAGGGCTCAATCCGAAGCGCAATGTCGCCCTCGCCCTGTTCACGAACTTCGACCTGATCGGTTCCGAGGAGGGGACCTACCTCTACCAGGGCATCCTCTTCGGCAAGGAACCGGTCTTGAGCGTGTCGGTGGCCGGCGCGTACCAGTCGCAGGCCCTGCGGACCTTGAAGGGCGTCACCGATCATCGCTCGCTGACCGGCACCGTGTTCTTCGATTACCCGCTGCTCGACGATCAGGAGTTCATCACTACGCTGGGCGGGTATCTCTACGGGAACGGCACCGGCTCGAAGGACTCGGGTCTCGGGCTGTCCCTCGACCTCGCCTACCGCTACCACCGCTTCAGGCCGTACGTTTCGTTGGAGTACTTCGACTCGGGCGACTGCACGCCGGGCGCCGACATCTCGCTGGCCCAGTGCGCGCAGGCCCACACGGCGGACTCGCGCAACTTCCGCGCGGGCGTCACCTACTACATCAACAAGGGCCAACAGCACGTGGACCTGGAGTTCGCTCTCAACCGCGGCCAGTCAGTCGTCGGGCTCGCCACCATCACGGGGTATACGCCGGTCGTTGCCCCCGGCGACCCCGGCTTCCTCAGCCTGGCCCGGAAACCCACCAAGACGCTGGTCATGCAGTGGACCATGATCTTCTGAACCAGCCCGAGCGGGATCACTTGCCTCGCCAGCGAGGCTTTCGCTTTCCCAGAAAAGCCTCGATGCCTTCCTTGAAGTCCTCGCTCATGTACGCCTCGACGACGTGCGCGGAGCTGGCCCTCGGCGTCCAGCCGCGCAGCACGTCGTTGAGCGCGCGCTTGGCCGTCCGCAGCGTGATGGGCGCGTGTTCCGTCAAGGTGCGGGCCATCTCTTCCGCGCGCGCGTAGAGATCGCTCTCGCTGGTGATCTGGTTGAGCAGCCCGGCGGCGCGCATCTCCTCGGCGTCCATCAGGCGCGCGAGGAAGATGATGTCCTTGGTGCGCGCCACTCCGATCAGCCCGGCCAGCCGGGCGAAGTTGCGCGTCGAGAGCGTGTTCCCCAGCGTGCGGGCGATCGGAAAGCCGAACTTCGCCGACGGCGCGCCGAGGCGCAGATCGCAGGCGGCCGCGATGCCCGCGCCGCCACCTGTACAGGCTCCCTGGATGGCGGCGATGGTGGGCACCCGCACGTCCTCGAGCGCGTCGAAGACCCGGTCCATCCGCGCCTCGTAGGCGATGGCGTGCTCGGGTGTGTCGAAGCCGCGGAATTGCGAGATGTCGGTGCCCGCGACGAACGCCTTGTCGCCCGCGCCGCGCAAGATCAGCACTCGCACCGACTCGTCGCCGTTCACCTGCGCGCACAACTCGCCGAGGCGATCGTACATCGAGAAGGTCATGGCGTTGCGCGCCTCGGGCCGGTTGAAGGTCAGCCAGGCGACGCCATCCTTCACCTCGAAAAGGATCTGATTGGAGCTCATGGCCTGAGGACCACGCCGGCCGCGTGCAGCCGGCGGATCTCCTCCTCCGGATAGTCGAGCTCGCGCAGCAGCTCGGCGGTGTGTTCGCCGAGCAGGGGGCCTGCGCGCTTCATCTGCGGCGGCGTTTCAGAAAGGCGCATGGGCGAGCCGATCTGCTTCACCGGCCCCAGCTTGCTGTGCGGCGCATCGGGAAAGAAGCCGCGCGCGGCGAGGTGCGGATCGGTGAACACTTGATCGTAGGTCTGGATCGGGCCGCAGGGCACGCCGGCCGCGCCCAGCCGGTCGACCCAGTGCGCGGCAGGACGAGTCGCGGTGACTGCTTCGATCAGGGGGATCAGCTCGCGGCGGTTCTGGTGGCGCAGGTGGGTCTTGGTAAAACGCGCATCGTTCTCCAGATGCTCGAGCCCCAGCACGCCGCAGAACGCTCGCCAGTTGGGGGCCGAAGTGGCCCCGACGGTGAAGAACGCGTCGCTCGCGCGCAGCGCCTGGTAGGGCGCGGACGTCTGGTGGGCCGAGCCCAGGGCGTGCGGGACGTCGCCGGTGGCGAAGTATTGGCCGGCTTCCCAGACCGCGAGCGACACCCCCGCCTCGAACAGAGAGACGTCGATGAACTGCCCGCGGCCGCTGAGATCGCGCGCCCGCAGCGCCGCCAGTGCCGCCACCGCGCCGTAGAGCGCGCAGGTGAGGTCGGTCAGCGGCACGCCCACCTTCACCGGCGCGCGACCGCCCTCCTCGCCCGTGATCGACATCAGGCCGCTCATGCCCTGCGCGATGATGTCGAGCCCGGGCCGCTGCGCGTAGGGTCCGTCCTGCCCCCAGCCCGACGCCGCGACGTAGACGAGCCGCGGATTGAGCTGCGAAAGCCGGGGCCAGTCCAACATGAGATCTCTCATCGTCCCCGGGCGCAGGTTCTCCACCAGCACGTCGGCGCCGCGCACCAGCTTGCGAAAGACTTCCTTCCCGGCGGGCGCCTTGAGATCGAGCGCGAGCGAGCGCTTGTTGCGGTTGAGGCGGATGAAGCTCGAAGACTCGCCCTCGAGGAACGGCGCGGTGGTGCGCGTCTGGTCGCCGCCGTCGGGGTTCTCCACCTTGACGACGTCGGCGCCCAGGTCGGCGAACTGCAGCGTGCAGAAGGGCGCCGCCATGAAGTTGCCTACCTCGACGACGCGAATGCCGGCGAGCGATCCTTCGGCCATGCGGTTCCTCCACCCCGGCGGATCAGGCGCCGGAGAGTTTATAGACCTCGCGCACGGCGAGCGTGCAAGACTCGAAGCCCGACCGGGAGAGCTCGCACGAGAGACGGAACTCGGGCGCCGGGCCGAGGACCATCTGGCGCTGCCACACCTCGACGCCGGTGGGCAGACGCGCGAGGAAATCTTTCTGGTCCAGTCCGCCTGGCTTGGACAGCCAGGTCACTCTGTCCGCCGCGCGCGAACCGCTCGACAGGTTTTTGTAGACGCCGCCCTTGCCGCCCGCGGCATGCCGGGCTGCCCCATCGTGCGGCGTGCGCCTTTGCCCCGTCACCGCCGCCTCGTTGAGCGCCCCGAGCGCAGCGAAGTCGTCGACGAAGTACCAATCCTCGAGGGCCTGCTCGACCGGCGCCCAGGGCGCGCCCTCGACGGCGAGTACCCGCGACCCGCGCAGCCCCGCCGGCGGATCTGCGGCCAAGGCGCGGTGAAAGGCGATCAGCGCTTCGAGATACCGCGTCGCATCCACCTCGGGTTTGGGCCAATGCCAGAAGATGTATGCGAGCATATCGAGTCACTCCGAATGAGCTCGTCTTACCATCAACTGGTGCCGACGGCGGCGTGATGATGAGCTGACGTCACTGGCAATTCAGTCATGGTTCAAGCATGCCAGACCGGTCTGACATCCCCTCGCCGCGCTGCGTGGGTGGCGGTCCGAAAAAAAATAATTTTTTTCACGAGGGTCCAATGTGGAGCATGTTCCGGTCGAGGGCACCCACAACGGGCGGTAGAGGTCCCAGATAACCGACAATTCCCGAAACACGGTCGAGGTCGACGTCGGGTCGCCGTCGAAGTCGCGGTCGGGGTCCCCGTCGCGGTCGAAGTCCGATCGACCAGGCGCCAGGTTCAGGGTTGCGTTCCAGGGGTCCAGCGGCCATGCTCCGCCCCCGTGCTCGAGGCGATTCCACGGCTGTTGGAGCAGCTCGACCGCGAAGCCTACGTGGCCGATCCGGCCATCGCGACCTCGCTGCACCTCGCGACCGTGCTGCGCAAGCCGCTCTTGGTCGAGGGCCATGCCGGCGTGGGCAAGACGGAGATCGCCAAGGTGCTGGCCCGCGTGCTGCAGACGGACCTGATCCGGCTGCAGTGCTACGAGGGCCTCGACGCCTCGACCGCGCTCTATGAATGGAACTACGCGCGCCAGTTGCTGCAGATCCGCCTTCAAGAAACCGGCGGGCCGGCCGCGGACATCTTCGGCGAGTCGTTCCTGCTCAAGCGGCCCCTGCTGCAAGCGATCGCGCACTCCGGGCGCGCGCCGGTGCTGCTGGTGGACGAGATCGACCGCAGCGACGAGGAGTTCGAGGCGTTCCTGCTGGAGGTGCTCTCGGATTTCCAGGTGACCGTGCCGGAGCTCGGCACCATCCGCGCTTCCGAGCGGCCCCACGTCATCCTCACTTCGAACCGTTCGCGCGAGCTGTCGGACGCGCTGCGCAGGCGTTGCCTGTATCTCTGGATCGACTATCCGCCGTTCGAGAAGGAGCTCTCGATCGTCCGGCGCAAGGTGCCCGGCGCGAACCAGCAGCTCGCCGCGCAGGTGGTCTCGGTCGTGCAGCAGATGCGCCGCGCGAAGCTCTCCAAGGTGCCGGGCGTTTCCGAGACGCTGGACTGGGCGGCCGCGCTGGTCGCGCTGCACGCCGATCACCTCTCGCCCGAGATCGTCCGGGAGACCCTCGGCTGCTTTCTCAAGGATGAAGGCGACCTGCATAAGATAAGGGCGGAGATCGAAGCGGGCCGCCTGCCGCTCGGTGCGGCGTGAGGACCGCCGGCGCCGGGCTGGTCGAGAGCACCGTCTCGCTCTGCAGGGCGCTGCGTGATCGCGGCCTGCTCGTCACCACCGCGCACGCGTTCGATGCCGTGCGCGCGCTGCGCTCGATCGGCCTTTCCAGCAAGGCGGGCGCGTACCACGCGCTCAAGTGCGTGCTGGCCTCGCGCCCCGAGGACTTCGAGACCTTCGACGAGCTGTTCGAGCAGATGTTCGCGCCGCCGCGCCAGGCAGGCGGCCCGCGATCGATCGGCACGGCCCGCAAGCTGCGTACAGCAACAGAGACGGCCGCCGCTCCGTCGCTCGATTCGTGGGGCGGCCAGGGCTCGGCCGACGACGAGCCCGAGGAGGTGCCCGGCGCCAGCGATGCGCGCAGCGTCGCCGACAAGGACTTCAGCGCCTTCGGTTCGCAGGAGCTCGAGGAGATCGAGCGCATCGCCGCGCGCATCGCCCGCCGACTCGCCGCCCGCCCGAGCCGCCGCTGGAAGTCGGGACATCGGGGGCCGCGCATCGATCTGCGCCGCACCCTGCGGGGGTCGGTCGGCAACGCCGGCGAGGTGCTCGATCTGCGCTTTCGCCGCCGCAAGCCGCGCAAGACGCGCATCGTGGCGCTCTGCGACGTGTCCGGATCGATGGACCTCTACAGCCGCTTCCTTCTGCAGTTCCTCTTCGCGCTGCAGGGATCGGTGGCGCGGGTGGAGAGCTTCGTCTTCGCCACCGAGCTGCGGCGCATCACCGACTCGCTGCGCGGGCGCAGCTACCCGGAGGCTCTGCGCGAGCTGTCGCACGAGGCGCAGGGCTGGTCCGGCGGCACCCGCATCGGCGAGTGCCTGGCCGCCTTCAACGCCGACTACGGCCGGCTGGTCGATCGGCGCACCGTGGTGATCGTCCTCAGCGACGGCTGGGACACCGGCGACCCGGCGATCCTCAGCGAGGCCGTGCAGCTCCTGCGCAGGCGGAGCCGGCGGCTGGTGTGGCTGAACCCGCTGCTCGGCAGCCCGGGCTACCAGCCGCTCACGGTCGGAATGCAGGCCGCCTTGCCGCACGTCAGCGCCTTCGCGCCGGCGCACAATCTCGCGAGCCTGCGCGCGCTCGAGAGGCACCTCCGATGAAGCCGATGAACATTCCCCGCGGGGAATTGCCGAAGCCCGGCCAGGTCCTCGCGCGCGGCGTGGGCGGATTGGCCAAGGGCGCCGTGCTCACCGACTCCGACGTGGCGCGGCTGCGCGAGCTGCCCTGGAAGGAGCTGCACGTCGTCGAGATGGAGCCGGGCGACGTGCACGAAGACGAGGCCGGCCGCAGGGTGGCGCACGCCGCTGCCGGAGAGGGCGTCGCGGTGCAGCCGTTGAACGCCGGTTCGTGGCCGCTGGTTGCCAAGCACCGCGGGCTGGTCGAGCCCGACGAAGCGCGCATCGCAGAGCTCAACCAGATCGACGACCTCGCGCTAGCAACGCTGCCGCGTGGGCAGATCGCCGTGGAGAACGAGCTGGTGGCCCGCGTCAAGATCGTTCCCTTCGTCACCCGGGATGAACGGGTCCGCCGCGCGGAGGAGCTGGGCCCCCTCCTCCGGGTAAGGCCCTTCCTGCCGGCGCGGGTAGCGGCGCTGGTGCAGGAGGAGCTGGACGAGGCGGGGCTGGGCAAGTTCCGCAAGGCGTTCGAGGAGAAGCTCGCCTTCTTCGGCTCGAAGCTGATCTCGGTGCAGCGGGTGCCGGGCGATCTGGTGGCGGCACTGCGCGACTGCATCGCCCAGGGAGCGCAGCTCGTGGTCATGGCCGGCAGCAAGCTGATGGACCCGCTCGACCCCGTTCTGCAGGGGCTCGCGCGCGCCGGAGCGAAGATCGAGAAGCACGGCGTCCCGCTCCATCCGGGCACCTTGATCTGGCTGGCACGGCTGAACGAGGTGCCCGTGATCGGCGCTCCAGGCTGCGCCCTCTTTTCCCGGCCCACGGCCTTCGACGTTCTGCTCTCGCGCCTTTTGGCCGGGGACCTCCTGACCAAGGCCGAGCTGGCCTCGCTGGGGGCGGGCGGCCTTTTGACGAAGGAGATGGCGTTCCGCTTCCCGCCGTACCGGCCGGGCGCGCGCGGCGAACTGGACCCGCCGTAGGAGGAGCATTGGGTTTCGATGTCGAGAAAGTCCGGCGCGACTTTCCCGCCCTCGCGCAGGAAGTGCACGGGAAGCCGCTCGTCTACCTCGACAGCGCGGCCACTTCGCAGAAGCCGCGCGCCGTCATCGACGCGGTCTCGCGCTTCTACGCAGAGGACAACGCCAACGTGCACCGCGCCGTTCACGCTCTCGCGGAGCGGGCCACCGCCCGCCTCGAGAGCGCCCGCGGGAAGGTGCAGCGGTTCATCGGCGCCGGCCACCCGCACGAGATCGTCTTCGTCCGCGGGGTCACCGAGGCGGTCAACCTGGTCGCGCAATCGTTTGGCCGCAGCCGCGTCCACCAGGGAGATGAAGTGGCGGTGACCGCGCTGGAGCACCACTCGAATCTAATCCCCTGGCAGCGTCTCTGCGCGGAGGCCCGGGCGACGCTGCGGGTGGTCGACGTCGACGACGGCGGCGACCTGCGCCTCGATCTGCTCGAGCAGGCCCTCGGGCCGCGCACCCGCCTGCTCGCCGTCACGCACGTCTCGAACGCTCTCGGCACGGTGAACCCGATCGCGGCGATCGCGGAGCTCGCGCATGCGCGCGGCGTGCCCGTGCTGGTGGACGGCGCGCAGGCGGCACCCCACCTGCCCATCGACGTGCGCAAGATCGGCTGCGACTTCTACGCGCTCTCGGGACACAAGATGTACGGGCCGATGGGCATCGGCGTCCTCTACGGCCGCGCCGAGTTGCTGGAGGAGATGCCGCCGTGGCAGAGCGGCGGCGAGATGGTGCAGAGCGTCTCGTTCGCGGAGGCGAGCTACCAGAAGCCGCCCTTCAAGTTCGAGGCGGGGACCCCGGACGTGGCGGGCGCCGTCGGGCTCGCCGCGGCGATCGACTACCTCGGATCGCTCGATCGGCCTGCGGTGGCGGCGCACGAGCGCGAGCTGCACGCCCATGGCGCCGCGCTCTTGCGCGAGATCCCCGGCGTGCGCCTGCTGGGAATGGCGCGGGAGACCGTCGCCGCACTCTCGTTCACGCTGGAAGGCGTGCACCCTCACGACGTGGCCACGCTGCTCGATCTCGAGGGCGTCGCGGTGCGGGCGGGCCATCTCTGCGCGCAGCCGCTGCTGCGGAGGATGGGCGTGCAGGCCACGGTGCGCGCCTCGCTAGGGCTCTACAACCGCCGCTCGGATCTGGAAGCGCTGGCCGCGGCGGTGCGCAAGGCGCGAGAGACGTTCGGGTGAGCGCGGAGCTCTACCAGAAGCTGCTGGTCGATCACGGCAAGCGGCCGCGCAACTTCGGCCCGCTGCCCTCTGCCGACCGTTCGGCAGAGGGCAACAACCCTCTCTGCGGCGACGAGCTGACGATGCGGCTCAAGCTCTCGGGCGGACGGATCGGGCAGATCGCCTTCGAGGGCGCGGGCTGCGCCGTCTGCATCGCTTCGGCGTCGCTCTTGACGCTGGCGGTGACAGGCTTGCTCCCGGACCAGGCCTCGCGAGTCGCGGCCGAGGTCGCCGCGCTGGTCGACGGCCGCGAGGTGGACGAAGCGAGGCTTGGCGATCTGATGGCCCTCTCCGGCGTGGCCCGCTACCCCGCACGCCGCAAGTGCGCCCTGCTGGCCTGGCGCGCCCTCGAGGCCGCGCTGGCCGGATCCGCCGCTCCGGTGACGACCGAGTAGTTCTACGGCTTGAAAAATTACCGCTCATGGTCCTAAAAGATCGCCCCCCGAGGTGATCTCGTGAAGAACTGGCACGAGACTGCAGCGATCCTCGACCGGGTGGCGCAACTCGCCGCCGGGGAGCAGGCGGCGATCGCGACGGTGGTCCGGATCTCCGGCTCCGCCTACCGGCGCCCCGGCGCGAAGTTCCTCGTCGAGCGCGACGGGCGCTGCACAGGTGGAGTGAGCGGCGGCTGCCTCGAGGCCGACGTGCGCGAGAACGCGCTGCAGCTCCTGCAAGGCGGCGCGCCCCGGCTGCTCCACTACGACACCGGTTCGGACGAGGAGACGGTCTGGGGCCTTGGCCTCGGCTGCGAGGGCGCGGTGGACGTGTTCGTGCAGGCCGCCGCGCCCAGGTCTTTCGCGCGCGCCCGCGAGCTCTTGGTTCCCGGCGCGCCATTCGGCCTTTCGGAGCCGTTCGCGATCGAGACCGTGGTGAAAGGTCCCCAACTCGGCCAGGTGGAGATCGTCGCGGGCTCCGTCGCCGGCGAGAGCCGCGTGGAGGAGCGCGGGCCTGACACCATTTTCATCGACGCGCTCTCGCCGCCGCCGTCGCTGCTCATCTTCGGAGCCGGAGACGACTCGAGGACGCTCGCGTCCTTGGCGCAGGAAGCGGGCTTCCAGGTCACCGTGGTCGATCACCGCCGCGGCTTCCTCACGCCGGAGCGCTTCCCGCCGCCTGCGCGGCTGGTGTTGCGGCGCGCGACGGAGGGCGTGCCGCAGCTCACCCGGCAGCATTTCGCGGTAGTGGAGACGCACTCGCTGCAGCATGACCGCGACTGGCTGCGCGCACTTCTCAGGGAGCCGCTCGCGTACCTGGGGCTCTTGGGGCCGCGCGCCCGCAAGGAGCACCTCTTCCAGGAGCTGGGCGTGGCGGACGCCGAGCGCATCTACGCGCCGGTCGGGCTCGACCTCGGGGCCGAGGGCCCAGAGCAGGTGGCGATCAGCATCGTGGCCGAGATGCTCGCAGCTCGTGCCGGGCGCGAGCCCGTGCATCTGCGGGCGAAGCGCGGGGGCATCCATGAGCCGCGCTGACGTCGCCTGTGTCCTGCTCGCGGCTGGCGCCTCGAGCCGGATGGGGAAGAACAAGCTCCTCCTCGAGCTCGATGGCGAGACGGTGCTGCGCCGCGCGGTCCGCACCGCGGCCGCGGCGGGACTCGGGCCCGTGCTGGTCGTGCTGGGGCACGAGAGCGATCGGGCGCGCTCCGAGCTGGAAGGATTGCCCTGCCAGAGCGTGATCAACCCGCGTTACGCCGAGGGGATGAACAGTTCGCTCAGCACCGGCGTATCGGCGCTGCCCGAGGGCCCCGCGGCCGCGGTGGTGATGCTCGCGGACATGCCGTTCGTGACCGCCGGCATGGTGCGGGAGCTGGTGTCGCGCTGGCGCGGCGAGCCGCTGGTGGTCTCGCTCTTCGGAGATGTGGTCGCGCCGCCGATCCTCTATTCGCGCGAGCTCTTCCCCGAGCTGCGCGCGCTCACCGGCGAGAGCTGCGGCAAGCGCGTCATCAAGCAGCATCGGGCGCAGGCCGCAGAAGTGCGCTGGCCCGAATCCGCGCTGCGGGATCTCGACGTGCCCGGCGACCTGGAGCGAGCTCGCGTCGAGCTGGAGGGTCATTGAATGCGCGCTGAGCTGCTCCAGCTGGCGGCGGACCTGGCGCGCAAGGGAGAGCCCTTCGTGCTCGCGCTGGTGGTGCGGCGCGAGTCGTACAGCTCGGCGCACCAGGGCGACATGGCGGTGATCACCGAGGACGGCGCCTACCACGGCTGGCTGGGCGGCAACTGCACGCAGCCCACCGTGCGCCGCGAGGCGAAGGCCGCGCTGCACGACGGCAAGCCGCGGCTGGTGTCGCTCTCGCCGCAGCCGGAGATGCAAGCCCGCCCCGGCGTCACGGCGCTGCCGATGACCTGCCACAGCGGAGGGAGCGTGGACATCTATCTCGAGCCGGTTCTGCCCGCGCCGCAGCTCTTGCTCTTCGGCGACTCGCCCTGCGCGCGCGCGCTCGCCCGGCTGGGCGAAGTGATGGGGTACTCCGTCGAGAGGGACACAGGCCAGGCGCGCAAGGGCGGAACTCTCTTCGCGGTGGTCGCGACCATGGGCGAGAACGACGAGGACTCGGTCGCCGCGGCGCTGGCGCTCAAGCCCGGCTATCTGGGCGTGGTGGCGAGCCGCAAGCGCTTCGCCGAGCTGCGCGAGTCGCTGCTTTCGCGCGGCGTTTCGGCCGAGGCGTTGGGCAGCGTGCACAACCCTGCCGGGCTCGACATCGGCGCGCGCCTTCCCGAGGAGGTGGCGCTGAGCATCTTCGCGGAGATGGTGCAGCTTCGCCGCGCCGCCGCGGAGACGCCCGTCGCCCTCCCGCGCACCGAGATCGATCCGGTCTGCGGCATGACCGTCGAGGTGGAGACGGCGCGCCACCGCGTCGAGCACGGCGGACGCACTTTCTATTTCTGCAACCCACGCTGCCGTGAGAAGTTCCTCGCGGCCCCGGACCGCTTCCTGGCGGCTTGAGCGACCATGGCCTTCGAAATCACCAAGACGTTCACCATCCAGGCCCCGGCGTCGAAAGTCTGGGAGTTCCTCATAGACCCGCGGCGGGTGGCGAGGTGCCTCCCCGGCGCAGCCGTCACCGACCAGCTCGACGAAAAGACCTGGACCGGCACCATGACGGTGAAGGTCGGCCCCGTGCAGTCGAGCTACAAGGGCAAGGTGGTCTTCGAGCGGCTCGACGCGGCCGCGCGCAGCGCCGAGATCGTCGCCACCGGCCAGGACACCAAAGGGAAAGGCGGCGCCGATCTGCGCCTCACCAGCACGCTGAAAGAGCAGCCCGGCGGGGCCACCGAGGTGACCACGGTCTCGCGCGTCAACGTCACCGGCATCCTCGCGCAGATGGGCCGCGGGATGATCCAGGACGTGAGCGAGCAGATGTTCCAGGTCTTCTCGCAGCGCATGCGCAGCGAGCTGGAGTCCGCCGCCGCGCCGGCCGCCGCTTCGCCTGCCGCGCCTTCGCCTGCCGCGCCTGCCGGCCCTTCGATCGCCGCGTCCGCTCCCGCCCCTTCGCAGGCCGTGCAGACCCGTCCTGCCGGCGCGCAAGAGGCGCTCGATCTCGGCTCGCTGGGCGCGCGGGTCGCCCTGCGGCGGCCAGAGGTGTGGATCGCCCTGATCGCGATCGCCTTCGTGGTCTATCTGATGTTGCGCTGAAAAGGAGGTCACACGTG